>JAEEGH010003148.1_pt1 | contig 43881 bp, 26 predicted proteins | sample 9134181 | NCBI WGS metagenome assembly JAEEGH01 (sample SAMN16246544, study PRJNA631951) | gut metagenome | biome: gut microbiome; feature: rumen; material: DP-attached | host: Bos | place: Iran: Karaj | collected 2018-10 | reverse complement strand
CGAAATCGATCTTGCCTTCCGCATCTACGGTAACGTTCTCCAGCAGAGCGTTTCTGCGGATCGCATTGTAGATGTCGGGCTCGGAATCCTTGTCCAGGTTGATGACCTTAGCGTAGCAGCCGCCTTCCAGGTTGAAGACACCGTTGTCGTCCCAGCCGTGCTCGTCATCACCGATGAGCAGTCTCTTGGGATCGGTGGAAAGGGTGGTCTTACCGGTTCCGGACAGACCGAAGAAGATAGCGGTGTGCTTACCTTCCATATCGGTATTAGCGGAGCAGTGCATGGAAGCCATGCCGTTCAGAGGCAGGAAGTAGTTCTGCATGGAGAACATACCCTTCTTCATCTCGCCGCCGTACCAGGTGTTCAGGATGACCTGCTCGCGGGAGGTAACGTTGAAGAGTACTGCGGTCTCGGAATTGAGGCCCAGCTCCTTGTAGTTCTCAACCTTTGCCTTGGAAGCGGTGTAAACGATGAAATCAGGCTTGAAGTTTGCCTTCTCTTCCTCGGTGGGACGGATGAACATGTTGGTTACGAAGTGAGCCTGCCAAGCAACCTCCATGATGAAACGAACTGCCATGCGGGTGTCCTTGTTGGCACCGCAGAAGCCGTCTACCACGAAAAGCTTCTTGCCGGAGAGCTGATCCAGAGCCAGCTTCTTGCAGGCATCCCATGCTTCCTGGGAAGCGCGGTGGTTGTCGTTGGGATACTCCTCGGAAGTCCACCATACAGTGTCGTGAGCCTTTGCATCATCGACGATGAACTTATCTTTGGGGGAACGGCCGGTGTAGATACCGGTCATGACATTGACAGCGCCCAGCTCGGTGAGCACGCCCTTGTCATATCCCTCCAGGGAAGGATCCATCTCTGCCTCGAACAGCTGCTCGTAGGTAGGATTGTAAATGATTTCTTTGACATCTGTGATGCCATACTGGGAAAGATCGATTGTTGCCATGCTTAGTCCTCTCTTTTCTAAATTTTTTCGACCAAGATGAGGAAAAATAAAAATTTCCCCCCATATTGAACAATTCTCAATCATTATACCCGACAGACCGAAAAAGGAAAAGCGAAAATGTTAAGTTTCTCCCACTTTTTTTATCAACAAAAAAGAATTCTGAATAAAGCCTGAATTTTCTAAAAACTTCTGAATATCCTTGAAAAAAGGTTGCTATAAAAAAACACATCTTATATAATAAAGGCAACCCGGAGCCCTACCTTTTGAAATTTTTGAACCTACATTTACCTTTCACGGGATTCCTATATCGCATGGCAGCTGCGGAGCCTCGCCTTCCTGAGGTCGGGGATGCAAAAACCATCGCTGCGGTCACCCACCTGGCTTTGGCTAGGCGTCAAAAGGCAAAAGGTTCGGCCGAGGGCGTAACCGGTAGGTTATTGCGAAGAAAAGAGCGGTGAAAAGTCGCTCCTTTTTTCTGTGTGTGGAAGTTATGAAGAAAGAACTATTCGAAATCTGCAGGAATTTTTCCTTGCGGATCCGGGGCAAGGACATTCCTTCTTACGCCGCCAGTTCCTCATTTTTCCTCATACTCTCGTTTGTTCCCATGATCGCTTTGATCTGTGGTATACTCCCCTATACACCTCTTACGGAGGACTTCCTGCTGAAGGCGGTGCTGGAATGGTCCCCGGACGCCATGGACGGCGTGCTGGACAGCATCATCCGGCAGGTGTACGATTCCTCTGCGGGCATCGTCACCATTTCCATTTTTGCGACCCTGTGGTCTGCGGGAAAGGGCGTGATGGCGCTGGTCCAGGGGTTAAACCGGATCAATCATGTGAAAGAGCAGCGAAATATGCTGGTGATCCGCCTCTGGAGCTGTTTTTATACAACTATCCTGCTGGCGGGACTGATCCTGTCCCTGGTGGTGCTGGTCTTCGGCGACAGGCTTCTGGAGCGGGTGAAGAGTGTGAATCCTTCGGTGGTGCAACCGCTGATCGATACGGTGATGCGGCCCAGGGCGCTGTATTCGGTGCTCCTGCTCACCTTCCTGTTTGCGGCGCTTTACAGGTTTTTGCCCAATGCAAAATTAAAATACCGGGAGCAGCTTCCCGGAGCCCTGCTGGCAGCCATTATGTGGACTGTTTTTTCCTACGTGTTCTCCCTCTACGTGAGCACGTCGAAATATCTGTCCCTCTACGGCAGCATGACCACCCTGGTGATCACCATGCTCTGGCTCTACGGCTGTATGTACCTTTTCCTGGTATGCGCCTATTTAAATCGATATTTCCGGCCCATCAATCTGGTGCTGGTTTATCCGAATAAAAAGAAGAAAAAATCCGCGTCCGCAGCCGGCCCAGCGCCCGAGACGGACCCGGGGAATGGAGAAAACGTCAAATGAAAGAAGCATTAAATGCGATCCGGCAGCAAGCCATGGATCAGATCAAGGAGGCTACTTCTCCCGAGAAGCTGAACGAGATCCGCGTTGCCATCCTGGGCAAAAAGGGAGAACTCACCAATATTCTGAAGTCCATGAAGGACGTTGCTCCCGAGGATCGTCCCAAGGTCGGTCAGATGGTCAACGACACCCGCGCCGAGATCGAGAACGTTCTGGAAGAGGCGAAGAAATCGCTGGAGAGCGCTCTGCGCGCCGAGCGTCTGAAGGCTGAGACCATTGACGTCACCCTGCCCGCTCAGAAGATGCAGCTGGGCCATCGTCACCCCAATACCATCGCCCTGGAAGAGATCGAGCGCGTCTTCATCGGCATGGGCTATGAAGTGGTGGAAGGCCCCGAGGTGGAGAAGGATTATTACAATTTCGAAGCTCTGAACATCCCTGCGGATCATCCCGCCAAGGATGAGCAGGATACTTTCTATGTCAACGGCGACATCCTGCTGAGAACCCAGACTTCCGGCGCTCAGGTCCATGAGATGGAGAAGGGTAAGCTTCCCATCCGTATGATTTCTCCCGGACGCGTGTTCCGCGCAGATGAAGTGGATGCCACCCATTCCCCTTCCTTCCATCAGGTAGAGGGACTGGTCATTGATAAAAATATTACCTTTGCGGATCTGAAGGGTACGCTGGTTGCTTTTGCACAGCAGATGTTCGGTGCGGAGACCAAGGTAAAGTTCCGTCCCCATCACTTCCCCTTCACCGAGCCCAGCGCCGAGATGGATGTGAGCTGCTTTAAGTGCGGCGGCAAGGGCTGCAGATTCTGCAAGGGCGAAGGCTGGATCGAGATTCTGGGCTGCGGTATGGTGCATCCCCATGTGCTGGAGATGTGTCACATCGATCCCGAGGAATACACCGGCTTTGCATTCGGCGTAGGTCTGGAGCGCATCGCGCTGTTAAAGTATGAGATCGATGATATGAGACTCCTGTACGAGAACGATTATCGGTTCCTCAAACAATTTTAACGTTGCGAGGGGATCAAGATCACAACGATCGCTTGCTTGCAAGCGGAGCGTTGTGAATTTGAGACCCTGCCGAAAATGAGCAAGTAGCGTTTTTCAAAGAAAAACAGCGGATTGCGAATTTTGGGCGGATGGCGAAAGTTTCGAAGAAACGAGCCATCCGAAGCAAAAATGATTAACATAGAGTGAATCCAACAGGAGGAAAATAGCGTTATGAATACCGCATTATCATGGATCAAAGCATATGTGCCGGATCTGAAGTGCACCGATCAGGAATATATGGATGCAATGACCCTCACCGGTACCAAGGTGGAAGGGTATGAGAGAAGAGATAAGAATCTGGAGAAGATCGTGGTGGGTCAGATCGAATCCATCGAGCGTCATCCCGATGCCGACAAGCTGGTGGTCTGCCAGGTAAATATCGGCAGCGAAGTGATCCAGATCGTTACCGGCGCACCCAACGCAGAGGTGGGTATGAAGGTTCCCGTGGTTCTGGACGGAGGTAAGGTTGCAGGAGGTCATGACGGATCTCCCCTTCCCGAGAATGGGGTCCCCATCAAGGCAGGCAAGCTTCGTGGAGTTCCCAGTGCCGGTATGATGTGCTCCATCGAGGAGCTGGGCAGTGACCGGAACTTCTATCCCGAGCAGCCCGAGGATGGTCTTTACGTCTTCCCCGAGGATACCGAGGTGGGCGCCGATGCCGTAGAGCTTCTGGGCATGCACGATACCATTTTTGAGTATGAGATCACTTCGAACCGTGTGGACTGCTACAGCCTGCTGGGCATCGCCAGAGAGGTTGCTGCTACTTTCAAGCTTCCCTTTGTACCTCCCGTCATCAAGGAGACCGGAAATGACGAGGATGCGGGTTCCTACATTTCCGTGGAGGTAAAGGATCCCGACCTGTGCCCTCGTTATACCGCGAGAGTCGTGAAAAATGTAAAGATTGCTCCCTCTCCCAAGTGGATGCAGAGACGCCTGGCTGCCAGCGGCATCCGTCCCATCAACAACCTGGTGGACATCACCAACTACGTGATGGTGGAGCTGGGACAGCCCATGCACGCTTATGATCTGTCTACCATCGCAGGAAAGAAGATCATTGTTAAGAGAGCGAATGATGGTGACGAGTTTGTCACTTTGGATGGTCAGACCAGAAAGCTGGACAGCGGCATGCTGATGATCTGCGACGGCGAGAAGCCCGTAGGTCTGGCAGGTATCATGGGCGGTGAGAATTCCATGATCACCGACGACGTGGATACCGTCCTCTTCGAGGCAGCTACCTTCATCGGTTCCAACATCCGTAAATCCGCTAAGCGTGCCGGCCTGCGTACCGATGCATCCGGTATCTTTGAGAAGGGCCTGGATCCCAGAAACGCAGAGGTTGCCATCAACCGCGCCTGCCAGCTCATCGAGGAGCTGGGCTGCGGCGAAGTTGTCGGCGGCATCGTAGATGTGAAGGAGCCTCTGGCAGATCTCAGAGTCCTGCCTTTCCGCCCCGACAAGTACAACGCTCTGTTGGGTACCGATATTTCCGAAGAGGATATGATCACCATCTTCGAGAAGTTGGAGCTGGTGTATGATGCTTCCGCTCGGACCCTCACCATTCCTTCCTTCCGCCAGGATCTGGTGGGACAGGCGGACCTGGCTGAGGAAGTTGCCAGATTCTTCGGCTATGACAAGATCCCTACCACCCTTCCCGGGGGCAACGCTCTGGGAGGCCTTCCTCACAAGCTTCGCGTGGAAGCAAAGGCAAGGGACATCGCAGAGTATTGTGGTTTCTCCCAGGCATATGTGTACTCCTTCGAGAGCCCCAAGGTGTTCGATAAGCTGCTGATCCCTGCAGACAGCCCGCTTCGTCAGACCGTGACCATTTCCAATCCTTTGGGTGAGGATTTCTCCGTCATGCGTACCGTTTCCCTGAACGGTATCCTGACCAGTCTGGCTACCAACTTTAACCGCCGGAATGCGAATGTCCGTCTCTACGAGCTGGGCAATGTCTACCTTCCCAAGTCCGTACCCGTTACCGACTATCCCGATGAGCGGATGCAGTTTACGCTGGGCTTCTACGGCGACGGTGATTTCTTCACCATGAAGGGTGTGGTGGAAGAGTTCCTGGACAGCGTGGGCCTCTCCGAAAAGAGAACCTACACTGCAGACGGCAGTCTTCCTTTCCTGCATCCCGGCAGACAGGCCGTCATCACCTATAAGGGTGAGAAGATCGGTTTCCTGGGTGAACTTCATCCTCAGGTCTGCGATAATTATGACATCGGTGACAAGGTTTATGTTGCAGTGCTGGATATGCCTGCAGTGGTTCCTTTCACTTCCTTCGATCACAGATACGAAGGCATCGCCCGTTTCCCTGCAGTGTCCAGAGATCTGTCCATGGTGGTACCCAAGACCGTTACCGCAGGCCAGATCGAGGAAGTCATCGAGCAGCGTGGCGGCAAGATCCTGGAGGAGTGCAAACTCTTCGATGTCTACGAGGGCGCACAGATCCTCACCGGCTACAAGTCCATGGCCTACAAGCTCACCTTCCGTGCCAAGGACCGTACCCTGGAGGATGCGGACATCACCGGCGCCATGAAGAAGATCCTGAACGGCCTGGAGAGCCTGGGCATCGAACTCAGATCCTAAGCAGTAAAACAGGTTGGGGGCAAAATTCATTTGCCCCCAACAGTTCTGCATAAGAATCATAAAATATCAGCCTGAAAAATTGTGGGCACAGGAGGAAAACATGGAACATACCAATACCTGGAAAAAGTACAAGGCAGCGGATCTGAAGAAGCTGGACGCCGTCTGCGAAAACTACAAGGAATTTATCAGCAAGTGCAAGACAGAGCGCGAGTGCGTTGACTATGTGGTGAACGCAGCCGAGGCAGCCGGTTACAAGGAACTGGAGAGCCTCATTGCCGCAGGGAAAAAAGTGAAGGCAGGCGACAAGGTTTACTCCGTCATGATGAACAAGTCCATTGTGCTCTTCCAGATGGGCAAGAAGCCCCTGGCAGAGGGCATGAACATTCTGGGCGCACACCTGGACAGCCCCCGCATGGATATCAAGTGCAATCCCCTGTATGAAGCAGGAGAGATGGCTTACCTGGATACCCACTACTACGGCGGCATCAAGAAGTATCAGTGGGTGACCCTGCCCCTGGCACTCCACGGCGTCATCGTCAAGAAGGACGGCACCACCGCAGAGGTCTGCATCGGTGAGGACGAGGATGATCCCGTATTTTTCGTCTCCGATCTGCTGATCCATCTGTCTCAGGACCAGCTGGAGAAGAAGGGAGCAAAGGTGGTGGAAGGCGAAGCGCTGGACATCATCGTTGGACATCGCCCCATCCAGATCACCAAGGGCAAGAAGGGGGAAGAGAAGGAAGAGACCAAGGACGCAGTCAAGGCAGGCGTTCTGGATATTCTGAAGAAACAGTACGGCATCGAGGAGGAGGATTTCCTCTCTGCAGAGATCGAAGTGGTTCCCGCAGGTAAGGCAAGAGATGCGGGCTTTGACAGAAGCCTGGTGCTGGGCTACGGACAGGACGACAGAGTCTGTGCTTTCACCTCTCTGCAGGCAATGCTGGATCTGCCCAAGTCCCTGGACCGTACCGTCTGCTGCATCCTGGTGGACAAGGAGGAAATCGGTTCTGTGGGCGCTACCGGTATGCAGTCCCAGTTCTTTGCAAACGCTGTGGCGGAACTGCTGAACCTCACCGGTGACTTCTCCGAGCTGAACCTTCGCAGAACCCTGGCACGCAGTGCTATGCTTTCCAGCGATGTCTCTGCCGGCTACGATCCTCTCTATGACGGCGTCTTTGAGAAGAAGAACGCAGCATATATGGGCGCAGGTATGGTCTTTAACAAGTACACCGGCTCCAGAGGAAAGAGCGGCTCCAACGATGCAAACGCAGAGTATATCGCTCATATCCGCAGCGTACTGGATGCGGATGAGATCAACTATCAGTTCGCCGAGCTGGGCAAGGTGGATCAGGGTGGCGGCGGCACCATCGCATACATCCTGGCACTGTACGGCATGAATGTCATTGATGCGGGTATCGCAGTGCTGAACATGCACGCTCCCTGGGAGGCTACCAGCAAGGCTGACATCTACGAGACCTATCGCGGCTATGTATCCTTCGCAAAGGGCGTAACGATCTAAAGAAAGAACTTTAAGCATGGAACCTTTACGTAAATCTGACTACTTTTATGAGCTCCCTCCGGAGCTCATCGCACAGGACCCGCTGGAGGATCGTTCCTCCAGCAGGCTCTTGCTTTTGGATAAAAATACGGGTGCGGTGCGGCACGAGATCTTCCGGGATCTGGGATCCTTCCTTCGTCCCGGCGATCGCCTGGTACTGAACAACACCCGTGTCATTCCTGCCAGACTCATCGGCAGGAGAGCCGGCACCGGCGGCGCTGTGGAAGTGCTGTTGCTCCGCAGGCTGGAAAAGGATGTGTGGGAGACCCTGGTAAAACCGGGAAAGAAATGCCTCCCGGGCCAGAACCTGGAGTTCGGTGACGGAAGACTTACCGCCACGGTACTGGAAGTCCTGGAGGACGGGAACCGCCGCATCGAGTTCCATTACGAAGGCATCTTCGAAGAGGTGCTGGATGCTCTGGGAGAAATGCCTCTGCCTCCTTACATTACTCACAAGCTTCAGGACAAGCAGCGTTATCAGACGGTGTATGCCCGTTACGACGGCTCCGCTGCGGCACCTACCGCAGGGTTGCATTTTACCCCGGAGCTCCTGAAAGCGCTGGAAGCGCAGGGCATCGGACTTACCTATGTGACACTCCACGTAGGACTGGGCACCTTCCGCCCCGTGAAAGAGGATGTGATCACGGATCACCACATGCATTCCGAGTGGTATCAGGTGACACCGGAAGCTGCTGCGGAGATCAATGCCACCAAGGCTGCGGGCGGACGCATCATCTGCGTGGGCACCACCAGCTGCAGGACTCTGGAGAGCGCTGCGGATGAGAACGGCATCGTTCAGGCAGGCTCCGCGGACACCGAGATCTTTATTTATCCCGGCTACCGTTTTAAGGTGCTGGACGGACTCATCACCAATTTCCATCTGCCGGAATCCACGCTGATCATGCTGGTTTCCGCCTTCGCAGGCAGAGAGAACGTTCTTGCCGCTTATGAAGAGGCAGTGCGTGAGAGATACCGTTTCTTCTCCTTCGGTGATGCCTGCTTTATCGCAGATTTTGATAAAAAATGATACAAGCGTCAGATTTGGCTTGACGACAGATTAGGGGAATGCCGGGAATCCGGCGGGAGAAAGCTATTTTGAACAAATTCGGATTTATCGGCCTGGGACTCATCGGAGGCTCCATTGCCAAGGCCATTCACGAACAGGTGGAGGACGCCTGGATCTGCGCATATGACATCCGCAGGGAAGCCACCGAGGCTGCATTGCAGGAAGGGGTCATCCAGGCGGCTGCGCCGGAGATCGGGCATTATTTCGCAGATTGCGACATGATCTTCCTCTGTGCTCCTGTGCAGAAAAATGATGAGAATCTGCTGGCGCTGAAGGGCTGCATTCGCGAGGATGCCATTCTGACGGATGTGGGCAGCGTGAAGGAACCCATCCACAAGGCCGTGACGGAAGCAGGACTGCAGAGCAATTTCATCGGCGGACACCCCATGGCAGGTTCCGAGCGCATCGGTTACGCAGCATCCAAGAGCAAGCTCCTGCAGAATGCATATTACATTATGACTCCGGAGCCTGAATGCCCCAAGGAGCGCGTGGTAAAAATGCGGGAGCTGATCCTGCTGTTGGGCGCCATTCCTCTGGAAATGAGCAGCGAGAAGCATGATTATATCGTTGCGGGTGTGAGCCATCTGCCTCATGTGATTGCGGCCTCCCTGGTGAATCTGGTGAAGTCTTCCGACGATGAGGACGGACTTATGAAGCTGGTGGCTGCGGGCGGCTTTAAGGACATTACCCGTATTGCTTCTTCCTCCCCCGTGATGTGGCAACAGATCTGTCTCACCAACGGGGAAAACATCCTGGGCCTGTTGGATTCCTACATCGGCAGTCTGCAGGAGATCCGGACCCAGATCGCAGATCGGGAAGATACGGAGCTCTATGATCTCTTTGATCACGCCAGAGTCTACCGGGACTCTTTTGTCTCCGCCAGCTCCGGACCCATCAAGGTGCGCTATGCTCTCACCATCGACATCGCCGATGAGCCGGGCGCCCTTGCTGCTATCGCAACCATCCTTGCCCTCAACGGTATCTCCATTAAGAACATCGGGATCCTCCACAACCGCGAGTATTTGGGCGGTGATCTGAGTGTTGAATTTGAGGACGAAGAGGGGCTCAATAAAGCTCGCGAAGTCTTAAATGCAAAGGCATATACAACACACGGATAAAGGAAACAAAAAGGCCCGCCGCAAACAGATACCCGGCGGGTCTTTTTATGTGAGTGAGATAATCTTCGATCAGAGTAGATTATGAAGAAGGCATTCACGAAAAAGTGAGTGGATACAAACGCTGAATGATGCGGATTTGTGAAGGCTCGGGCAGACAGATACCCTAGGCGGTCAACTGCGAGTCGTCACTTAGCGAGCGGTGCGAAATGCGCAGCCGCAGCAGGGCGTGTGTTTGAGCGCAGCGAGTTCAGCCCTGCAAGGCTCGGGTTGGCATGAGCAGCGGCGAGGTTAGTGATCGAGCTCGCCCGCCGGGTATCTGTCTGAACCGGGCCTGTGACTGTTGCGCTTTCTTTTTCTGTTCTTCTTATCCCTGGTAATACATAGAACAATCAAATAAATCACAAAAAATCCTGTTACACCACCGGCGGTATCGAGTAGAACGTCCGCGAATTGCCCGCTGCGGCCGGGAATGAACAATTGATGGATCTCGTCTGCAGCGGCGCTGAGGAAGAGCCACAGCACCTCGATCCGGAACCACTTCTTCGGGAAGGGCCGTAGAGCCTTGTGCGGACTCCAGATCCCGAAGATCAGCACCCCCATACAGGCATATTCGCAAAAGTGCGCCAGCTTCCGGATGGGGTGCTCGAAATACAACGCTAAGCTTTCGCGGTAAGCGTCCGTCCAATGTTCCCGCTGAAGAGCTTCCAGGATCTCCGCACATTTCCGAGAGATCGTCATGCTTAAGGAGGAGGAGGTCTCCCCGTCCTGCTCCGAGAAAGAGAAGATCAGCACATAAAGAAGGGAAAGGAGAATTGCGCTCACTACCGTGATAGCAACCTTCTTTCCCTGTTTTGTTACGCGTACCTTTTTTCCGGCAGAAGAGCCCATCAATGCGTCTCTTCCGTGACGGTCTGATAAGTGGCGATGCGCGCTGCATCCATCTCGGGCATGCCTACAAAGTGTGCTCCGTAGAAATACATATCCCCTTTCAGCTCAATGCGGACGATCTGCAGAAACGCATGGATCACTTCCTTCGTCCAGATGGTCAGGAAGGACTCGTATACTGCACCGATCTCCAGAGCATTCGGGCAGGTGAATCCCACGCCGCTCTTGGAAACGTCGGTGATCTCGATGCTCAGCTCCTCGGAGGTATTCCCATCGAGACGCTTGATCACCAGCTTGGAATCCAGGCTCGTCCGTTGCGCATGTCTTCTTTCTTCCATATCGTTTTACCCTCGCTTTAGTAAAAATGATATAGGTCCAATTTCTGAAATTATACCATTTTGACCGCCTGTAAACAAGATTTATTTCGGATTTGGCCTATTTTTCGCTCAATTTTCCCTCTGTGAAAAAACACAATAACTTCCTTGCGCTTTACTCGAATTCCTAGTACAATATGACTATGTGCAGACGAATTTTTGGAAAATTTTGTGCAAATTTGACAATTTTCCGAAAGGGCCGCACGAAATCTATTATTGGAGGTTTGACACATGAAGGTTTATACCACCGACAAGATCCGTAATGTAGTACTTCTGGGGCATGGCGGCAGCGGCAAGACCACTCTCGCGGAGAGTTTTGCATACCTGTCCGGTCTGACCAGTCGCATGGGCACCGTAGCGGACGGCAACACCGTCACCGATTACGGCAAGGAAGAGATCCGTCGCGGATTTTCCATCAGCACTGCCGTTCTTCCGGTGGAGTGGGAGGATCACAAGATCAACTTCTTCGATACTCCCGGATATTTCGACTTCGTGGGCGAGGTTGAGGAAGCCGTTTCCGCAGCCGGCGCAGCCATCATCGTAGTCAACGGCCGTTCCGGTATCGAGGTCGGTACCAGAAAGGCATGGGATCTGTGCGAGAAGTACAAACTGCCCCGTATCATCTACGTTTCCAACATGGACGTGGACAACGCTTCCTACCGTCAGGTCGTGGAGGATCTGGTTGCTCTGTACGGCAAGAAGATCGCTCCTTTCCATCTTCCCATCCGTGAGCAGGAGAAGCTGGTAGGTTACGTCAATGTCATCGCCGAGTCCGGAAACCGCTGGCAGGGCAAGGAAGTGGTTTCCTGCGATATTCCCGATTACAACAAGCCTTATCTGGAGCAGTACAGAGAGACTCTGATGGAAGCGGTCGCTGAGACCAGCGAGGAGATGATGGAGCGCTACTTTGGTGGCGAGACCTTCTCCGACGCCGAGATCCGTGCAGCCATCCGCACCAGCGTGCTGGACTGCAGCATCGTTCCCGTGACCATGGGTTCCTCCATCACCTGCCAGGGCGCTTACGCACTGCTGGATGATGTGATCAAGTACTTCCCCAGCCCCGAGAACCGTACCGTGGCCGGCATCAATATGAAGACCAGCGAGATCTACAATTGCGACTACGATTTCTCCAAGGCAAAATCCGCTTACATCTGGAAGACTATCGTGGATCCCTTCATCGGCAAGTACAGCCTCATCAAGGTAAATTCCGGCGTGCTGAAGACCGACGATGTGATCTACAACATCGATAAGGACATCGAGGAAAAGATCGGCCGTCTGTATATCCTCCAGGGCAACAAGCCCATCGAGGTTCCCGAGCTTCACGCAGGCGACATCGGCGCTCTGGCAAAGCTCACCGCAGCCCGCACCGGCAACTCCCTGTCCACCAAGGCAATGCCCATCAAGTTCGGTAAGTTTGACATCTCCACGCCTTACACCTTCATGCGCTATAAGCCGAAGAACAAGGGCGACGTGGACAAGATCTCCCAGGCGCTGCAGAAGATCGGCCACGAGGATCTGACCATGAAGGCCGTCAACGACGCCGAGAACCGTCAAACCCTGCTCTACGGCATGGGCGATCAGCATCTGGAGATCATCGTCAGCCGCCTGCTGAACGAGTACAAGGTAGAGATCGAGCTGAGCCAGCCTAAGGTGGCTTACCGCGAGACCATCCGCAAGACCTCCGATGTGGACAGCAAGTATAAGAAACAGACCGGCGGCCACGGCCAGTACGGTCATGTAAAAATGCGCTTCTCCCCTGCAGACGATCCCAACGTTCCTTACGTCTTCGAGCAGGAAGTCGTGGGCGGCGCCGTTCCCAAGAACTTCTTCCCCGCAGTGGAGAAGGGTATCCAGGAGAGCGTGGGCAGAGGACCTCTGGCAGCATACCCCGTTGTGGGCGTGAAGGCTGTCCTCTATGATGGATCCTATCACCCGGTAGATTCCTCCGAGATGGCGTTCAAGACGGCTGCCAAGATGGCATTCCGTGACGGCATCATGAAGGCCGGCCCCGTGCTTCTCGAGCCCATCGAGAGCCTGAAGGTCGTCGTCCCCGATGCCAATACCGGTGATGTCATGGGTGATCTGAACAAGCGCCGCGGCAGAGTCCTGGGAATGAATCCCGTGGGCGGCGGCAAGACCCAGATCGACGCGGAAGTGCCCGAGAGTGCACTGTTCGGCTACTGCACCGTGCTCCGGTCCATGACCGGCGGTATGGGAGAGTATTCCTATGAGTTCGCCCGTTACGAGCAGGCGCCCAGCGACGTTCAGGAGAAGGAGGTTGCCGCAAGAGCAGCCAAGGTCGCGGAGAATTCTGTGGAGGATTAAGTTTTTTCCTGTAGTACCTGCATAAATATGCGCAATTTTTCGAATCAAAGGCACACTCTTCGCGGGTGTGCCTTTGTTTTTGTGTGTATCGGCAAGAAAAACGAAATATGTATAAATAGCCTATAACCATATTGGGATGAGTGTGCTATAATCTAAAAATGTGTGTTTTTCTTATCAAATCGTCATAGAGATTGTTACAAGGAATCAGGAGGCCCCATGAATGTACTTTTGACCGGTAACACGGATCTGTTGTCCAGAAAATTCACCGAACGGCTGTCCCAGGATTACAAATGCATCCTGTCGAAGGAGCATATGGCTCCCGGCATCGGCGGAAAAAATATTTCCACCTACCCGGCGGGAGGAGAAGAGGAAGAGGTCGCGGTATACGCAGCCTTCCGGCCGGAGGCGGTCGTCTTTTTCTCTCATGCGCTGGATGGTGCGGTGAAGGTCTTCGATGAGCTGGAAGACCTGGAAAGCAACCTGTATCAGGCCCGCCGCAGCAGTGTGAAGCATTTCATCTATGTTGCGACCAATGACTACGAGTACTATGACGTTTCCGTCATGGATGGCACGCCCAGCCGTCAGGTACTGTTGAAGGCCTGCGAGGAGCTGTGCAAAACCTTCACGGAAAAATACGAGATGCGGATCACGATCCTGCATGTTCCTTTTATCTACGGAACCGAGCGCTCCGGCTGCAGAGTCTGGTACCTGATCGACAAGGCGGTCTCCGGAGAGAGTCTCTCCTTCCGCGGAGCGGCGGAGGATGTGACCGATTATCTGAACGATGAGGACCTGGCAGAGCTTCTGAGCCGGATCCTGGACGATCCCATGGAGGATCTCTTCAGCGAGATGCATCTGGATGGGCAGAATCATCATGCCTTCAAGGAAGTATTCGAGCTTCTGGTCCGCGGTAAGGACAATAAGGTCCGGTTCCATGACAGCGTGACGGCCATCCCCGTGGCAAACGGAGATGAGACTGCCCGCAAGGAATACGGATGGTTCCCGACGCATCAGCTCGTGAAGGATCTGCCGGCCATGCTCGATGCTGCGGCGCAGGAAAGCCTGCGTAAGGGCCGCTCCTATACGAGACGTAAGAACCGCAGGCAGCTGCGGGAGCGGATCCGCGTGGTGCTGGAGGTGATCATCGTATGCCTGCTTGCGGAATTCTGTAACCGGCTGACCGCCAATAATATTTTCCTGGATTTCTTTGATTTCCGGTTGATCGCGATCCTTCTCATGGGTACGATCAACGGCCTGGTCCCCGGCGTCGTTACCGCAATCCTGGCTTGTATCGGATTCCTCGTGGAAAATGCGGTTATCACCCAATGGCAGATCCTCTTTTTCAACATCCAGAACTGGATCCCCTTCGCCACCTTCTTCATCCTCGGTACCATCACCGGATATACGAAGGACAAGCATGACGATGATGTCATCTATGTGAAGGAGGAGCATGACATCCTGGAGGAAAAATACACCTTCCTCACAGGTCTCTATGATGAAGTCCTCTCCGGCAAGGAGGAATTTAACAGCCAGATCATCGGATACCGCGACAGCTTCGGCAAGATCTATTCGGTTGTGACCAGGCTGGATTCCGTGCTTCCGGACAAGGTATTCTATGAATCCATCAACGTGCTGGAGGAGATCCTGGAGAACAATACGGTGGCTGTCTACACCGTGCAGGGCGGCAGACCCTTCGCCCGCCTGATGGTAGCCTCCAACGCCATCTCGGAGCATCTGACCAAGTCGCTGGATCTCGATAAATATCCCGAGATGCATAAGGCTCTGCGCGACAATCAGACCTTTGTCAACCGGGAGGTAAAGGAAGGATATCCTTCCTATGCGGCGCCGATCCACAGAAACAACGAGCTCCTCGGTATCATCATGATCGAGGAAGCAACGTTAAAGCAGCAGAATATGGAGTTCCTGAACAAACTGAATATCATATCCAACCTGATCTCCGATTCCTTCGTGCGCGCAACGGAAGCACAGGAGCGCAACGATGAGACCGAAGGAGATACGCTGGTGCTGAAGGAGGAGTATTTTGCGCCGATCCTGGAGACCCGCCGGGAGATGAGAAACAAAAATCTGCTTGATTTTGTACTGCTCAGGATCGTGCAGGATAAGAAGTCTCTGACCGAGCTTTCCAACGCGGTTTCCAGCTGTGTCCGCAGCAATGATATCCTGGGACGCGGCAGGGACGGAGAGGTGTATCTGCTTCTGAGCCAACTCGATGAAGCGGCATTCGGAAAAGTATCCGAGCGTTTGTCGAAGTCCGGCGTCAGCTATGAGAAGGTAACGGAGTAAAAAACATGATGATCTTTTTACTGATACATGCCCTGATCTGTATCGTCACCGGTATCTTGATGGCGACGAAACGGATCCAGGTGCATGCGAGACTTTATACGCTTGTCCTGTTTCTTCCGATCGTGGGGATCCTGATCCTGGTCGATCAGATCTATGTCGAGAAGAAGCAGAAATCCGCAACCAAAGAGATCGGTCTGGAGAAGATGACCATCGATGAGATCCGCTATAAGCGCATCGATCACAACGATTCCAGAGATCAGGACATCACGGTTCCGCTGGAGGAGGCGCTCGTTGTCAACGATGCGCAGACAAGGCGGAAGCTGATGATCGATATCCTGCAGAAGAATCCGGAGGAAAATATCGGCCTGCTGAAGAGTGCCAGTGCCACGGATGACACCGAGGTCAGCCATTACGCGACCACCAGCATGATGTCCATCCAGGGCAGATACGAGAAGCAGATCAGTGAAGCGGAGGAAGCGTACCGGATGCTCCCGGAGAGCACTTCGGCCAAGCGCGGTTACCGCCGTGCCCTGAAACAGTACATTGACTCGACACTGATCACCGGCAATGTTCTGAACATTTACCGGCAGAAGCTGAAGACCGTACTGACGGAACTGATGGAACTCTATCCCGATTACAAGGCGTACGTTCTGGAATACCTGGAGTGCAGGATCGCCCTGAAGGAGACGGACGGACTGGAGAAGGAGATCGAATCTGCCATGCAGCGCTGGCCGGAAGAGTTTGGGCTGTACCGGATCTATGTGGACTATCTGCAGGTCACTTTGCAGGGAGAGCGTATCCCCGGGGTCCTGAAGCGCCTGAAGGAGAGCGGGATCTATCTGCATGCGGAAGAAAGGCAATGGTTTGAATTCTGGAATCGAGGATAGATATCGTCCAAATAAAAAGAATCGAATGGTGTTCCGTATTCTGCTGCCGCTGATCGCCCTGGTCCTGATCGGTATCGTGGTCATGCTGGAACGAAACGGGATCCAGCTGGAAGGCTTTACACCGGGCGTGGTGCAGGATTACACCTACACTGAGCCGGTGGAAGACGACATCCGCTGCCTGCTTCTGGTGGATCATGCCCAGAGCGCCGGGAAAGTGATCACGGAGCAGATGACCAATGTTCTGCAGTCCATGAAGGTGAACTACGACGTATTTGAAGCCGGAGAGTTTTCCTTTGCGCAGCAGCTGGATTCCTATGATCACCTGATCATCAGCTTCCCGGATTGGGAAGTCCTGGGAGATTCCGTTCGTGATATCATCTACTGGGTCAGAGACGGCGGAAGCCTGATGAATACCATCACGCCGGAACCCGGGCCGACGCTTCACATGATCAGTCAGCAGCTGGGCGTGGAGGGCGGATTCAATGAATTTGCGGGAATCTCCGGCGTCCGTGTCCTGGATCATAGGATGGTCGGCAGTACCTCAAAACCGCTGTACGAATTGATTGCGGACCCTGCCGAAAAAATGGATATTTCCCTCAAGGCACAGATCAGCGAAGCCTGCGAGGTATATCTGTCTTCCGAGGACGGAGCGGTTCCGTTATTATGGCATGTTCCTTACGGAGAGGGACATATTGTCGTAACGAACATGGCAATGGGGGACAAGTATATGCGGGGCTTCCTGTCCCTGGCATACAGCCTCATGGAAGAAGCCACCCTTTACCCGGTGATCAATTCCTCCGTGTATTATCTCGATGACTTTCCGTCTCCCGTTCCGGAAGGGGATGGAGAATTTATCCGTAGAGATTACGGGATCGATATCGCCAGCTTTTATTCCAACGTATGGTGGGCAACCATCCTGAACTGGGAAGAAAAGTACGGCATCCGTCATACCGGTGTGATCATCGAGGACTACAACGACCTGGTGAACGGGCCCTTCCCGAAAAACGAATCCACTTCGCAGTTTAAGGCCTTTGGGAACATGCTTCTGAACAACCGCGGAGAGCTCGGGTACCACGGCTATAATCATATGCCTCTGATCCTGCAGGGAAAGGATGACGAAAAGCGGATCGGATCCTACGTCATGTGGCCTTCCGTGGAAGAGATGGAAAGCAGCCTGAAGGAACTGTCCAGATTCTCTCATACGGTTTTCCCGAATACGGAATTTGCGGTTTATGTTCCGCCCTCCAATATTTTTTCCGAAACCGGGCGGGAAGCCCTAAAGGAGGCAGTTCCGGAGATACGTGCCATCGCCAGCTTCTATGTGACGCATGCGAACGCGCACGGTCAGGCAACAGAGTATGAGCAGGAATTCGGCGTGGCAGAAGACGGGATCATCGAGATGCCCAGGATCGTCTACGGTACCTACATCAATGAATATGACAGTCTGATGGCCATGTCGGAACTGAATTTTCATTTCGTGCAGTCCCATTTCTTTCATCCGGACGATACGCTGGATGTAGATCGGTATGCAGATCAGGGATGGGCAAAAATGTCAGAGTGGTTTGAATCGTATCTGGACTGGATCACCACCGATGCTGCTGCCATCCGGGAGCAGACGGCCAGTGAGATGGCCAATGCGGTTCAGATCTATGATCACATTTCCCTGAAAAGGTCATCGGATGAATCGTCCGTCAGCGCGGATCTGGGGGGCTTTACAGGCGAAGCGTGGTTCCTGCTGCGCATGAGAGACAGGGAACCCGGAGAGACGGTCGGTTGCTCCCTGGAACAGGTGGCAAACGGCCTGTATCTGGTATGCGCCACGCAGGAGCACATCGAGATCAGATACCGGTAAAGCTTTCAGGCTTTGCTTAACGTCCTTTCAGGAAGAACGATGACAGGAGAGTAAGATCGTGAGAATCTGTATGATCCTTGAGGGGAGCTACCCCTACGTACACGGTGGAGTTTCCAGCTGGACCCACAATTATATCAAAGGCATGCCGGATACGGAATTTGTGCTCTGGTGTATCGGTGCGAAAGAGGAGGACAAGGGAAAGTTCAAATACGAGCTTCCGGAGAATGTGAAGGAAGTACATGAAGTCTTTCTGGACAGTGCCCTGAAGGAGCCGCTTCCCAGCCGCAGAAAGAAGAAGGTCCGTCTGGATCCGCAGCAGGAGGAGGCTCTTACAAAGCTGTTCCGTTCCGAGGATCTGGACTGGGATATCCTTTTTGATCTCTTCCAGAACCGGAAAGTAGATCCGGTAGGACTTTTGATGAGCGAGAGCTTTCTGAATATGATCATCGAGAACTGCCGGACGAAATATCCCTACATCTCTTTCTCGGATTATTTCTACAGCGTTCGCTCCATGATGCTTCCGGAGATGCACCTTCTGTCGCAGGAGGTGCCCTATGCGGATTTGTATCATGCGACGGCTACCGGATACAGCGGACTCCTTGGAAGCCTTGCAAAATGGAAGACCGGGAATCCTTATGTCGTGACAGAGCATGGTATCTATACCCGTGAGCGGGAGGAAGAGCTCCTTCGTGCGGAGTGGGTGCTTCCCGTCTTCCGCCAGCAATGGATTGATCTGTTCTATATCTTTTCCCGCTGTGCGTACCATCATGCGGATGTGGTTACCGCACTGTTTCAGCGAGCAAACACCATCCAGGCGGAGCTGGGCGCCGATCCTGAGAAGCTCTGCGTGATCCCCAACGGAATCCATTATGAGAATTTCTGCAAGATCGAGCCCAAAAAGCCGGACGGATTCGTCGATATCGGCGCGGTGGTCCGTATCGCCAGGATCAAGGATATCAAGACCATGATCTATGCCTTCTCCGAGCTCAAGTCCTCGGTTCCGAATGCGAGACTGCACATCATGGGCGATGTGGATGACCGGGAATACGATGCGGAATGCCATCAGCTGATCGAACAGTTGGGCGTGAAGGACATCCTCTTTACCGGTATCGTCAATGTCATGGAATACCTGAAGAAGATCGACTTTACCATCCTGACCAGTATCTCCGAGGGTCAGCCGCTGTCGGTTCTCGAGTCCTTTGCCGCAGGGCGTCCTGTGGTGGCGACCGATGTGGGATGCTGCAGAGAGCTGGTGGAGGGGACGGATGAGTTCGGACCCGCCGGCATTATCGTTCCGCCCATGAATAAGGACCTACTGGCAGGTGCGATGCGCATGCTCTGTGGGCAGAAGGAGCTTTGCCGTGAGATGGCTGAGAGCGGAAGAGCGCGGGCAAAAGCATATTATACCCATGAGCGCAGCATGAAGATGTATCTGGATCTGTACGAGAGACTTCTTCCCAACGGGAAAAAAGAGGATTAGAAAATGGCCGGAATCGGATTTGAATTAAAGAAGATGTTCGAAAAAAAGGGTCTGTTTTCGATGGTGAAAGCCTACGGATACGCAGGTATCGTCACGACGGGCCCGATGCTGCTGGGGATCGGACTGCTTTTGGGGATCCGCATCCTGGGCGGGATCATTCAGGCGCCCGATGAGGATATGCGCGTGGTCAACGGACTGATCACCGTGACACTGCTATTTTCTCTCCTGATCACGGATCTGCTGTCCATGCCCCTGACCAGGTTCACTGCGGACCGGATCTATGAGAACCGCTTGAAGCGGGTGATGCCTTCCTTCTATGGCGGAAGCAGCCTGCTGATCGCGATCGGCGCTGTGATATACGGCATTTTCCTCTGCTTTACGGGGGAGGATCTCTACGGGATCATCATCTGCGTCATCCTCTATGGAGAGCTGGTACTGGTCTGGAACCAGATCAATTTCCTGACTGCCGTGAAGGATTACCGCGGGATCCTGCTGGCTTTCTTTTTCGCTGTGGTGATCGCACTGGGCGGATGCCACATCGGTCTGGTGGTTTTAAAGCTTCATGTGATCCACTGCATGCTGACGACGGTGGCGGCCGCATACGGGATTATGGCGGTCTGGTATAACCGGACACTGACCAGATTTTTCCCTCTCGGGAAAGGAAGCGCACTCTATTTCCTGCGGGCACTGGATCAGTACAAAGAGCTGATGGCCCTGGGCCTTACCATGGCGCTGGGACTGTTCGGACATATCCTGATCATGTGGTATTCCCCGGTGGGACATCAGATCTCCGGCGTCCTGCGTGAGGCACCGATCTATGACATCTCCGCATTACTGGCATTTTTCTCCATTTTGATCACCACCATCAGCTTTGTGACCTCGGTGGAGGTGAATTTCTACCCGAAGTACAAGAACTATTTTGCTCTGTACAATCACGAGGGTTCCCTTCGCGACATCGAACAGGCGGAACGGGAGATGCGGGAGACGCTGGTGCAGGAGCTGACCTACACCTTTACCAAACAGTTCTTTACCACGGTCATCTTTATCGTCGGAGGAACGCTTCTGCTACCGGCGCTGCCCCTGGGTATGACGGAGGATATGCTGGGCATCTACCGCATCATGTGCGTGGGCTATGCCTTCTATGCGGCGGGCAATTGCGTCATGCTGATTCAGCTGTATTTTGCGGACAACAAAGGGGCACTCTACAGCGGTGCCTGCTTTGCCATGGTAGCCAATGTGGGTACGTATATTACGTCCCTGATGGACGTGAAGTATTACGGGGTGGGCTTCCTCGCAGGAGGTGTAGCCTTTACCTTTGTGTCGCTGGCGCTTCTGTATCGCTTTATGCGCAAGATGATGCGCAATACGCTTTGCAGTCAGCCGATCCTGCAGGTGGAACGTAAAGGGCTGTTTACAAAGCTGTCTGACTCGTTTGAAGCGAAGTATCGGGAGACGCATCCGGAAGAATATGTGGTCTCCGAAGAGGTTGGTGAAGCAGAATGAATCGAAGAATCGTACTGATCAGTTGTGTATGTGCCTTAAGTCTGGCAGCCCTTACCGGATGTGGCAGCGTATCGGAAACGGATGCATCGCAGGAATCTTCCACGCAATCCGAAGTACAGGCAGACGCTGCCTCCGCAGACGCCCCCGCACATATGGAGGTAACCTTTGCGGAGGAAGAAAAAGCGGGTCTTCAGGATAACCTGTCGCTGTATGAGGGCCGGGATGTGGCCGCTGTTAAGACCATGTATCTGACCGTCACTTCCGGAAACGCCTCCGAGGGAACGAACCACACCTGGGAGGAAGTGAATACCTATAGCAATGAATATTATGAGGTCAGAGGAATCGATAGGTACAGAGTGGAAGGGCTGCTCCAGGTAGGAGATGAGACCGGGCCGGCAGAGGGCGCATACGGTTACGGACTGTTCACCCCCAACTGTACGGTTTCGATCCGCGGTCAGACCTCCACGGAACTGGCACAGAAAAACTATAAGATCCGTATCGATAAAGGCTCTCCGAAATATGAAGATCAGAGAGTCATTAACCTGAATAAGCACATGACGGACGGACTCCGTTTTCGTAACAAACTGATGTATGATCTTCTGGTCGGAGTGCCGGATCTGATGTCCTTTCGGACACAGTTTGTGCATTTATACGTAAACGACCTCACAGACGGAACCGACGAGGGCTTTGCGGATTACGGACTCTATACACAGGTGGAGCAGCCCAATGACTCCTATCTGAGACATCACGGGCTGGATGAAAACGGCCAGCTGTATAAGCTGAATGAGCTCTTTGAGTTTTTCCCCTATGAGGATGCCATCAAACTGAAGAGTGATGCCGATTATGATCTGGATGCATTTGAGTATCATCTGGCTATTCAGGGGGATGATGATCACCAAAAACTCATCACGATGCTTCAGGAGCTGAATGATGAAACCATTCCGATCCACACGATCATCGATAAATGGTTCGATGCCGATAATCTTGCGATGTTCCTGGCCTTTAACATTCTGACCGGAAATGTGGATACCCAGTCCAGAAATACGCTGCTCTACAGCGCAAAGAATGAGAATACCTGGTATGTGTTCAACTGGGACTGTGATACAGCCTTCCGTGATGCCGAGAATGAGATCGTCAGAAATGCGCAGCCCAGGTCGATATCATGGGATAACGGTATCAGCAATTACTGGGGAAACGTTTTGTATCGCCGGTTCCTTCAGGATGCCGGGTATCGTGAGTTAGTGGATGATAAGATCCATATCCTGATGGAGGAGTATCTGTCAGAGGAACGGATCCGCAATCTGGTCGAGCAATATACGCCGGTGGTGAAGTCCTATGTCTATAAAGATCGAGACGCGACCCATGCTCCTTTGCTGCCGGATGAGTACGATCATGTTGTCAGTCAGATCATTCCTTCCATCGCGGACAATTATGCTATGTACCTGGAGTCCCTGTTAAGACCTATGCCCTTTTATCTGGATACACCGGAACCGAGGGAGGGCACCACATATTTTGACTGGGATGCGTCCTATGATCTGGATGCGGATCTGGTTACTTATCGGTTTGAGCTTTCCCTGGACAAGGAATTTACGGATGTTCTGGTAACGGCAGAAACGTTTCGGCCGGAATATGAGCTGGGCGAAAAACTGGCTCCGGGGTCTTACTATTATCGCGTGAAGGCTGTGGATGATAAGGGTTACGAGCAGTATGCCTTTGACTATCTGGATAAGGACGGCGTGAAATTCTTCGGTATGATCCGTTTCTATGTGATGCCGGACGGCAGCATCTATCGCGCAGGAGAGTGAGCATGAACAGCAGTAAGCCGTTTCGGCATGAACTCAAATACGCAATTACATATGCGGAAGCGGAGGTCTTGAAAAGCAGGCTCGGTGTGATCCTGCAGCTCGATCCCAATGCGGGGGCGGACGGATATTTCATCCGGAGTCTGTACTTTGACGACATGTGGGAGACGGCGTATACGGAGAAAACCGCAGGCTCGGACTCCCGCAAGAAATACCGTATCCGGATCTACAACGGACAGCAGGATGTGATCCGCCTCGAGTGCAAGCGAAAGGAAGGACAGTTCATTCAGAAGATTTCGGCCTCGCTGTCGGTGCAGGAGCTGGAATGGATGGAGAACGGCCGGTATGACTTCTTAAGAGACCGCAGGGAGCCGGTGTGCAGGCAGTTCTACCTCGACCACAGCATGCGTGCCATGCATCCCGCAATCCTGGTGGACTATGATCGGATTCCGTATGTCTATCCCTATGGGGAGGTGCGGATCACGCTGGATCAGCATGTGCGGGCCGGTGTATTTGAGCGGGATATCTTCGATCTGCGGAGTCCGGTTTTTGAAGTGCTTCCCCCGGGGCAGCTGATCCTGGAGGTCAAGTTTACCGAGTATCTGCCGGATGTGGTACGGGATCTGCTCAGGGTAGATGACAGCGAGTATGTCGCTGCTTCCAAATATGTCCTGTGTCTGGAAAAAAAGAAAGAACTGCAGGTATTGCAGTAAGAAAGGATGATCGAATGAGCGTTAAGGATGTAATCAAGAAATCGGTGCTGGAATCGGCAGCCTATAATCAGGCGATCACCGGATCCACGATCTTTACCTTTGTTGTGGATCTGCTGCTGGCATTTCTGGTGGGACTGCTGATCTATGCGGTCTATCGCAGATACTACCACGGAGTGGTCTTCAGCAAGAACTTCGGGATGAGCCTGGTGGGCATGTGCGTGCTGACCTGCATGGTGACGCTGGCCATCAGTACCAATGTCGTCATCTCCCTCGGTATGGTCGGTGCGTTGTCCATCGTGCGTTATCGTACCGCCATCAAGGAACCCCTGGACCTCATGTATCTCTTCTGGGCCATCGGTACCGGGATCGCCATGGGCGCGAGCATGTATATTCTTGTTGGACTGTCATTCCTGATCATGGTTCTGGTGGTGATAAGCTTCAGCAGCAACCCCTCTGTTGGCAGTGCCTATATCATGGTGGTACACTATCAGGGAGACGAGGCCGGTGACGCGGTGGAGCGGAATCTGTCCCATATCAGCCACACGGTCCGTTCCAAGGTGATGCGCGGCGACGAGACCGAGATGACGGTTCAGCTTCGGGCGAAGAATAAAAATCTGTCCTTTGCGGAGAAGATCCGTGATCTGGAGAATGTGAGCGACTGTACCCTTCTTCTTTTTGACGGAGAATATCACAGTTGATGAAAAAAAAGCTTTTCGTAATCCTGATAATTCTTATGACCCTGCTGCTTTCGGCGGCAGGGCTTTTCCTATGGGTCAAAAGCAGACAGTCGTCGTTTGCCGTGACCTATGATCCCCTTCCGGCGGATACGATCCTGGCGAATCCCTACATCGGATTTGCGCCGAATGCGGACAATGAGGAGCTGGCCGAAAAATATGAGCTGGTTTACGTCGGGATCACCTGGGCGGAGCTGGAGCCGGAGCGGGGCGTGTATGATTTTGCGGGGATAGAGGAAGCCTATCATCTGGAGCGGTGGAAAGCGGAAGGTAAGCACCTGGTGCTGCGCTTTCTGATGGATTATCCGGACGATGAGAAGCACCTGGACATTCCGCAGTGGCTCTATGATCTCACCGGGGACGGAACATACTACGATCACGAATATGGCGCCGGGTACTGTCCGAACTACGAAAATGAGACCCTGATCGCACTCCATGGGGAGGCGCTGCAGGCGCTGGCGGATGCGTACGCAGGAAACGGCTTTCTTACTTATGTGGAGCTGGGGAGCCTCGGGCACTGGGGCGAGTGGCATATCCTGCTGGGTAAGGGAGAGGATACGCACGATACCTTCCCGAACTGGGAGGTATGCCAAAAATACGTGGACGCCTACAAAGCTGCCTTTCCGGATACGCAGCTCCTGATGCGGCGGACTTTTCCGCCGGTTTCGGAGGATGGCTTCGGGACCTATAATGATATGACCGGGGAGCCGGAGGATACCGAAGAATGGCTGGAATGGATCTCCGAGGGTGGCACCTACCCCCATGCCGAGGAGCCTTTTGCGTTGCCTGCAGCGCCCGAGATCTGGAGGCGGGCGGCCATTGGCGGGGAATTTACGAGCTCACTCTCCATGGAGGAGATGCTGGGACGGCACTTAAAGCGGACTCTGGAGCTTCTGGAGGCGTCCCATATGAGCTTCATCGGACCGAAGATCCCTCACGATGATGGGGTGGAGAGAGATGTGTCAAAGCGCCTGAAGGAAGTGACGGAGGAGGCGATCCCGCAGATCCTGCGCAGGGTAGGCTACCGCTACACCGTGACTGAAGGAACCTTCACGCGGAATGATGTAAAGCGTACCATCACCTCAGAGGTGACCCTGAAAAACATCGGTGTCGCTCCTATGTACCGGGATCTGCCGGTGTGTCTGTATCTGCTGAGTCCGGAGGGAGAGGTGCTTGAACGTGCGGAGCTGGACATCGATCTGCGAGCGCTCTACGAGGGGGCGGAAGCCTCCTTACACGCACTTTTCCGGATCCCCGTGGAGAAGCCGGAGGAGATGACCGGGTATAAGATCGCCATCGGGATCGAGTCCGAAGAGGCTGCCGGGCAGACCGGAGAGAGCGCTGCTGCAGGCGGCGGATTTCTCCTCCTGGACCTGGATACGGAGATATCCGAAGGTCGCAACGAACTCTATACCATAGAAGATAAGGATTGAAAACAGGTTCGGATTTTTCTATAATGAAATTTGAATGAAATTTGATGTTTCAAGTATAAATCAGAAGGAGATTTGGAATCATGGCAGAACTTTACAATCATCACGAGGTAGAGCCGAAATGGCAGAAGATCTGGGACGACGAGAGAGCCTTTGCAACCTCGGATGATTTCAGCAAACCGAAGTTTTATGCCCTGGTAGAGTTCCCCTATCCCAGCGGACAGGGTCTCCATGTGGGCCATCCCAGACCTTATACCGCCCTGGATATCGTGGCCAGAAAGCGCCGCATGCAGGGTTATAATGTGCTGTATCCCATGGGTTGGGACGCTTTCGGACTGCCCACCGAGAATTACGCCATCAAAAATCACATCCACCCGAAGATCGTGACGAAGAACAATGTGGCCCGTTTCAAGGAGCAGCTCCATTCCCTGGGCTATTCCTTCGACTGGGAGCGTGAGATCAATACCACCGATCCCGGGTACTATCACTGGACTCAGTGGATCTTCCTGCAACTCTTCAAGGCAGGCCTCGCTTACAAGAGTGAGATGCCCATCAACTGGTGTACCTCCTGTAAGGTGGGCCTTGCAAACGAAGAGGTTGTGGACGGCAAGTGCGAGCGCTGCGGTGCTCCCGTTGTCCGTAAGGTAAAGAGCCAGTGGATGCTGAAGATCACCGAATACGCTGAAAAGCTCATCGAGGGCCTGGACAGCGTGGACTATGTGGAGCGTATCGCTACCCAGCAGAAGAACTGGATCGGCAGAAGCACCGGTGCGGAGGTGGATTTTGCACTGGCAGGCACCGAGGATAAGCTTACGGTCTATACCACCCGCCCCGATACCCTCTTCGGTGCTACCTACATGGTCATGAGCCCCGAGCATCCTTACATCGACAAGTACAAGGATTCCATCGAGAACTGGGACGAGATCATGGCTTACCGCGAGGCAGCTGCGAGAAAGTCCGATTTCGAGCGCTCCGAGCTCTCCAAGGAGAAGACCGGTGTTGAGATCAAGGGTCTCCGTGCCGTGAATCCCGTAAATGATACCACCATCCCCATCTGGATCTCCGATTATGTGCTCATGAGCTACGGCACCGGAGCCATCATGGCAGTGCCCGCCCATGACGAGAGAGACTGGGATTTTGCAACCAAGTTCGGCCTTCCCATCATCGAGGTGGTGGCAGGCAGCCCCGTGCCCGTAACCGAGCAGGTTTACACCGACGTGGTTTCCGGTACTCTGGTGAACTCCGGCTTCCTCAACGGCCTTTCCGTTGCGGATGCAAAGAAGCGCATCATCGAGTTCCTGGAGGAGAAGGGCATCGGCCATGCAAAGGTGAACTTTAAGCTCAGAGACTGGGTATTCTCCCGCCAGAGATACTGGGGTGAGCCCATTCCCATCATTCACTGCGACAAGTGCGGCTTCGTGCCTCTGAAGGAAGAGGAGCTTCCTCTGGAACTTCCCGAGGTGGAGAGCTACATGCCCACCGACAACGGCGAGTCTCCTCTGGCAGCAATGGACAGTTGGGTGAATGTGACCTGCCCCTGCTGCGGCGGCCCCGCAAAGCGCGAGACCGATACCATGCCCCAGTGGGCAGGTTCTTCCTGGTACTTCCTGCGCTACACCGATCCGAAGAACGACAAGGCACTGGCATCTCAGGAGGCTCTGAAGTACTGGCTTCCCGTGGACTGGTACAACGGCGGTATGGAGCATACCACCCTGCACCTGCTCTACTCCCGTTTCTGGCACAAGTTCCTCTATGACCAGAAGGTGGTGCCTACGCCCGAGCCCTATGCAAAGCGCACCAGCCACGGCATGATCCTGGGCGAGAACGGCGAGAAGATGTCCAAATCCCGCGGCAACGTGGTGAATCCCGACGATATTGTCAGAGAGTACGGCGCAGATACTCTGCGTACCTACGAGATGTTCATCGGTGCCTTTGATCAGGCAGCTGCCTGGAGCGAGGACGGCGTCAAGGGATGCCGCAGATTCCTGGAGAGAGTCTGGAAGCTGCAGGATATCTGCAAGGACGGCGATGCATACAGCGCAGACCTGGAAGCAAAGGTGCATCAGACCATCCGCAAGGTCAGCAGCGATTTCGAGTCCCTGAAGTACAACACCGGCATCGCACAGCTCATGACCCTGCTGAACGAATTTACCAAGAAGGGCGAGATCACGAAGGGCGAGTACCGCACCTTCCTGCTGCTCCTGAATCCCGTGGCTCCTCACATCACCGAGGAACTGTGGCAGATCTGCGGCTTCGAGGGCCGGATCTATGCCGCACAGTGGCCCGAGTATTCCGAGGAGAAGTGTGTGGAAGATACCGTCACTCTGGCAGTGCAGGTCAACGGTAAGCTCCGCGCTACCTTTGAGGCTCCCAGAGATGTGGATCAGGCGACCGCCATTTCCATGGCAAAGGAAGCCGCTGCAGGGAAGATCACCGGCAATATCGTGAAGGAGATCTACGTTCCCGGCAGACTCGTAAATATCGTTGTAAAGTAGGCTATATCGTTTATGGCACCAAAAGTTTACATTGTGGAGGGCAGACAGTTCCGGACCGCAGCGGATGCGAAGCTTGCGGAAACCGATAAGGCTGCCATCGATCTGCTGCGGGAGAAAGCGAAAGCCATGAACCTGCAGCAGCTCACCGCCCTTCGGAGTGATATTGCAAATAAAAAGATCAAATTCCATACCATCCTCGGGGACGATTTTCTCGAAGAGCTGGATGACATGATCCGGAAGGAAAAGGCAAATCCGGGAGCCGCCGGAAAGAAGGGCCTCTCCGGAAAAAGCGCATCCAAAGGCGGAAAAGAGGAGAGCGGCGCAAAAAAGCCCGTCTCTGCCGAGGTGGAAGCCGGAGCCCGCGCCATTCTGCAAAAGCAGGAGAAGAGGCGCCGTCTCATCGTAGCCTTAAGTGCCGTTGTGGCCGTGATCTGCATCGGTTACATCGGGTTCTATTACTACCTGGATTACAAGAATTCCCAGACTTTTTCCGTGCTCAGCACCCTGAAGGAAAATGCGGATGCGGAGCTCAGCGGAAAGCCGGTAAAGCCCAACAAGGAAGAGGAAGAGAAGACTGCAACCTTCACACTGGATGAGGTGGACACCTCCCTTCCTGATGTCCTTCCCGAATTCGAAGATTTATTAAAAAAGAATATAAACCTAATCGGATGGATCAAAATAGCCGATATACTCTCTGACGAGGGTCTTCCTGTCATGCAGCTGCCTGCGGATAACCCGAATGCCAATTCCTGGTATCTGAATCACAGCTTTGATGGGAAAGAGAACCGGAACGGGACCCTGTTCATAGACAGCGGCTGTGATGTTGCAAAACCTTCCACAAACCTGATCATTTACGGTCATCATATGAAGAGCGGCGCCATGTTCGGCAAGCTGGACAAGTATGAGGACGAGGCTTTCTACGAGAAACACAAGACCATCAGCTTTGATTCCATCTATGAACACGGGACCTATGATGTGATGTACGTCTTCCGGACCCATCTGGACACGGAGGACTCCATCGCTTTCAAATATTATCAGTTTTATGAGGCTTACAGCGCAGTTGAGTTCGATTCCTACATGGATGAGATGGCTGCCATGTCGCTTTACGACACAGGTGTCACCGCTGAGTACGGAGACCACCTGATCACGTTGTCCACCTGCGATTATGAGGAGGCCAACGGTCGTTTTGTGGTTGTAGCCAAAAAAAGGGAGAACTGAGAATCATGGCGAAAAAGAAGAGAGTAATGAAAAAGCAGGTCCGCAGGACGCTGGGAGCCCTGTTCCTGGCATCCAGTATTGTTGTAGCCGCGATCCCCACCGGATCTTATTCCGGAGGTGAAGCGCAGGCTGATCCCGCGACTCTTACCATTGGCACAAATACAAAATATAAGATCGGTGCCACCGGGAATACCGGCGTGACCATCGATACCAAGATCCCTCATGTGCAGGAGACCTACACAAGAAACGGGAACACCTATAACACGCCCATCTATACCACCGGTGACGGCTGGTATCAGTTTGCGTATGTGGATGAGTACGGCAATCCCAGTGCCACCAACCGCAGTGCCATTATTCTCGGCTTTTCCCATAACGGTTCCATTGAAAACAACACCCTGACCATCCCGGATACCGTGGATGGATACAAGCAGTACGATGACAACCAGGGTTCCTCCGGCGGTTACTGCGCCGTGGGACAGAGCGGAAACTATCTGTTCTATTGTATCACCGACACGACCTGGGACGGCTCCACCTTTGATGAGAATCCCAACGGTGATTACATGAGGATCGGAGGGTTCTATGAGCCGGTCTATGATGACGACGGGAATCGTATCCATGATATGACCGAGAGCGATGACGGAAAGCTCTATGTAAAGCACATGGTTACGTCCTATTCGTATTATCCCTGCTACTATGACACCTACAGCACCTGGAATCAGTTCCTGTCGGATCCTGCTTCCTTCTACTACTATCCGACTTCGAATTTCAAGCCTGCCGCGGACGGCTCTGTCGCACCTGTGGCTACCAGCGATCAGGCCTTCCAGTGGATCCATAATGTCACTGTCATCTGGATCGGCAATCAGTACCTGACCTCCTCCACCGATGGCACTACCGGATCCACGTCCTGGGAGATCGCAGGCGATATCACGGATGCCAACGGCGCAAATCAGGGTATTTTCGCCAATCACGGTAACATCGGTACGCTGATCACCGGCCGGAACCTGTCCAGCATCGGCGATTACGCTTTCTATGGCTGTACCGGTCTTACCAATTTCAATTTCGGAAACGGCTTAAACGAGATCGGCAATCATGCATTCGACGCCTGCACCCGTATGTCCGGCGTTTCCATTCCGGATGTCTGTAGTCTGAAGACCATCGGTGCCTATGCCTTCAAGGACTGCCGTTCCATGTCGAACTTCTCTCTGCCGAACTCCGTGGAGACGATCTGCGACGGAGCATTCCAGAACGGCTGGAGTCTCCAGACCTGTGACCTCACCGGCGGGAACAATACCGGTTCGGTCCTCACCAGACTGGGATATTATGCATTCTGGGATTGCATGGAGCTGTCAGATATCACCTTCCCTCAGGGCTTTACCGAGGGCGTGGAGATGAGCGCCTTTGCCGGCTGTAATGCATTGAACTGGATCTCTACCGGCAATACCACCATCGATTTCTATGACTCTACCGAGGCATACACGGATGGCTCTCTTACGACAGCAAACCATTCCGGCGTTACTTTCACCTGGGACGATTTCAAGGAGCAGGTGACGGAGAAGTTTTATTTCGAGGGCAAGGACAGAAGCGCCAATTCTCTGGGCGCATTGCATCAGACCTGTACCGCCAATGAGCTTTCCTACAAGTATTACGGCGAAGACCGCTATGAGCGGACTACGAAATGCGGTGCAACGGCGGCAGATACCGTGACCTTCCAGGTGGACTCCACCAATACACTGTTGTCTGCGGTCTTTAACTCCAACAATATCACCACCCTGGACTTCCCCAACTGGATCGGACCCTACTACATCGGATCCATCGCAGCCAGGACCTTCCAGGATCACTGTACGCTGGAGACCTTGACCCTTCCTGCCAATATCCAGTCCATCGGAGATGAGGCCTTTAAGGGCTGTCATAACCTGCGGCTGGTCCGTTTTGAGAATCCTTCCGTTTCCATCGGAAACGAAGCCTTCAAGACCCAGGATGTGTCCATTCATGTCTCACCTGCCACCGCAAATTGTGCGTCTATGACGAATACGGACAATTCTCCCAAGGTTGCTTTGTCCTTTGTGGGAGAGATTTCCGACAGTTCTACTCCATACCTGTATGCGATGAATGCCAACGGTAATTACAACAATCGCAACCAGGCAACAAGCTTTATCACCTATTATTCCGGATGGCCTACCTGCCTGACGGTAAAATATGTTTATGACGGCGGAACCGGAACTGGATACCCTGAACTGCAGGACTTCCCCACCAATTCCACCCTGTCCAATTACGCAACTGCTTTTTATTTGACAGCAGATCAGCAGGCAGCTGCAGCGAATGCCATTGCCAATGCTACCAGCGGTACCCTTACCGAGGAACAGCAGATCTTCCTGAATGCGGCGAAGACCCTGACCATCCCCTCCGGCGTGGATGCCATCAAAGATGGACTTTTCAAGACCAAGGTAACCACCACGGCCGATGCCATGGATGTGGTGATCGAGGGCCTGACCAAGGTGGAGACCGGTTATACGGTGGATGCTTCCGGCGATGCGGCTGACGGCACCCATACCCACCACCAGGCTAATATCGGTTCTGACGGAACAACGTTTGGTTATCACAGCGGTGATACCGGCAAATACTGGATCGATATGACCATTGATCCTGATACCAGCGATTTTGCGGGATGCTCTTATCTGAAGACAGTCACCTTCCGTGGAACGGAGACCGTGGACCTGGATGCAGGTGCGTTCTTCGGCTGTACGGATCTGACGGATGTATCCGGCACCGGTGCAATTGGTTCCATGGGTGACAGAGCATTCGGTAACTGTACTTCTCTGGCTACCGTATCATTGCAGAATGCTTCTCAGCTGGGATATCATGCTTTTGAGAATGATGCGGCTCTTAATAGCGCAACCTTCTCATCCTCCGTCTCCGAAATGTCTGTTGCACCTTTCTGGGGCTGCAGCAATCTGGCGCATGTTGACTTCGGAGCCAATACGAACTTTACCTGCGAGAATTCCATCATCTACGGGAATAATAAGGCTACCATCATTGAGGTGCTGGCAGGAAGAGCCTCCAGAAATATCCGTTCCACCGATGTCACCGGCGTAACGGCGCTCAGCAGAGAGGCCTTCGGCAACACGCCACTGACCAATGTTGACCTGAGCGGAAGCAGCATCGCTTCCGTACCGGAATTCTGCTTCAAGGATGCAGTAGACCTTTCCAGCGTGATCCTGCCCGCTTCCAACAATTCCATCAAGGATTATGCCTTCGACGGAACCAAGAAGCTGGTAGACTTGGAGATTTACAACGGTAATACCATTTTCTCCACCCATGCGCTGGATCATATGGAGTCCACCGGATTTGACGGCACCACCGAGCAGTCCGACCATACCCGCAACTCCGTGGTTGAGGTGTATGCGCCCAAGGATTCCCAGACCTATGCATACGCAGATGCCAACGGCTATACCGTATCCCAGCTGCCTGCAACCTTTACCGTAGTCTTCTGGGATTACACCGATGCATCTCCCGACAATATGGTCATGGTAGATTCCCAGACTGTCATCGAGGGAAGAGATGCGGTTCCTCCTACAGTACATGGAAGAAGCGGCTACTTCTTCATTCAGTGGTGGGATAGCCAGCGTAACATGGGCTATGAAAACGTCCACAGCGACCTGAATCTCTTTGCACAGTACTCCGAGGATACTGTTACTGTTAATTTCTATAACTACGACGGAACCTTGCTTTCCACCGAGACCGTGGCAAGAGGCAGCGACCTGACCAAACTGGCACCCGAACCTCCCGAGAGAGAGGGCTATACCTTTACCGGATGGGATCGCCCCATCAATGCGGTGGCTACCGACCTGGATACTTATGCTACCTATTCCGAGATCGGTATTGTGACCTATACCGTCAGCTACTACAACTTCGACGGCAGTTCTCTGTACTACACCGCCATTGTTGAGAAGGGTAAGGACGCACCCAACATCAACGGCCCCGCAAGAGACGGCTACACCTTCACCGGATGGGATCAGGACCTGACCAATGTCCAGTCCGATATTTCCACCATCGCTCTGTACAAGGAAGGCAACGCCATCTGCACCGTTACCTACTATACCTACGATGGGCTCTATGTCTTCAAGACCTACGAGGTGGAGTACGGCGGAGATGCGCCTTACATCATGGGACCCGAGCGGAAGGGCTACGTCTTCACCGGATGGGACCAGATCCTGACCAATGTCACCCAGGACATCGACACCTACGCTCAGTATGTGGAAGAGGATGTGGTGACCCACACCGTGAACTACTACACCTTTGACGGCGCGACCCTGTACTACACCATCAAGGTCATCGATGGTGAGAACGCTCCCGATATCCAGGGACCCGAGCGGGAAGGCTACACCTTCACCGGTTGGGACAGACCTCTCACCAACATTAAGAACGACATGGATACTGTGGCACAGTACGTATCCAACACCGATTACAACGGTGACTTCACCGTCAATTACTATACCTACGACGGTCTGAGCCTCTACTACTCCGCAACCGTGGGAGCAGGAGAGGACGCGCCCTTCATTCAGGGACCTGCCAGAGAAGGTTATACCTTCACCGGTTGGGACAGACCGCTGACCAATGTCACCGCAAGCTTTGACACCAGAGCCGTTTACACCAAGGGTGGCGGCGGAGACGGTGGCGGCGGCGACGATGACGGCGGAGACGGCGACACCAAGAAAAAGTACTACACCCTGACCGTTATCAACGGCAGCGGCTCCGGAAGCTACGTGGAGGGAGCACAGGTCATCATTGTGGCCGACGATCCCGCCAGCGGCAAGGTATTTGATTCCTGGTCCGTAGCGCCCGAAGCAACCAAGATCGCATCCAAGGTACTGTCCGCAACCGTGATCACCATGCCCGGTGAGAACTGTACCGTAACCGCATCCTTCAAGAACGGAAGCAACGGCGGTAACGGAGGCGGCGGTGGCGGAAGCAACTCCGGTAACGGCGGCGGTGGCGGCGGCAACGGTGGTAATAACGGAGGCAACTCCGGCACCAACACCCGCGGCGGTACCACCGTAGTCATCGACAAGAACGGCCTCAGCAACACCGGTGTGGTTTCCGCAACGGTGAACGGTTCCTCCGATAACTTTACCATCAAGATCACGGAGAGTTCCTCTGCGGCACAGGCAGCCCTGACCGCATTGATGGCAGAGTACGGCGATATTTCCAATATCGTGTACTTCCCCATGGACATCTCCCTGTACGATGCAGCCGGAACCACCAAGATCACGGATACCACGGGTCTGAGCATTACCATTACCCTGCCCATTCCTGATTCCATGATCCAGTATGCAGGTAACAACAAGATCGCCTGCATCATCGACAACCAGCTGAGCGTTTTGGCACCGAAGTTTACCACCATTAACGGTGTGGCCTGCATGACCTTTACGGCGACCCATTTCTCGCCTTATGTGATCTATGTGAACACCAACAGCATTGTGGCCGGCGGCGATATCGATACCTCCCCGAAAACGGCGGATGGTATCCATCCCAAGTGGTTCTTCAGTATCGGCCTCTTTGCCATCAGTCTGGTCCTCTTCCTGAAGAGAGATCGGAGAACCCTGCAGCCCGTAAAGGCTGACAAATAAAGTACTAAGGAATAGTTAAAGGAAGCGAAGACAATGAAAATAAGAAAGCTGATGGGTGTGCTTTTGCTCATCCTGGCGCTGGTGGTGCTGCAGCTTCCTTACGCGGAGGCGGATGCGGCAACATCCGCCTCCAATTTTAGTATTACGGCAGACGGAACCCTGACCAAATACACCGGAACGGAAGGAAAGGTCACCATCCCTTCCTCGGTGCTGGTGGTGGCGACGGATGCATTTAAGGACAACACCCACATTACCTCCGTGGTGATCCCGGACAATGTGGAAAAAATCGAGGCCTACGCCTTCTGGGGCTGCACCAACCTGCAGTCTGTATCCATCGGCGGTGGCCTGACGGAGATCGGGGACTATGTCTTTGCCAACTGCAAAGGCCTGAGCAATGTTACGGTTCCCGGAAACATCACCACCATCGGCATCAAAGCCTTTGAGGATGATGTGAACCTGACGGACATCACCATTCCTTATCAGACCTTCCACATTCATGAGACCTCCTTCGATGGGTGTTCGCGTCTGGTGATCCATGCCATTGAGGGTACTGCGGCTTACAAATACGCCATCGATTTCTATGTGCGTCAGGCACAAATGCCGGAATACGAGGATGTGGCGGATTACACCGGAGACGAGAGTACCGGAGAAAACGGAGAGGCCGGCGAAGGTGGAGAAGATTCAGAAGCCGGAGAAGGTGAGGAAGGCGAAGGCGCAGAAGGAGAGCAGGAAGAGGATCCCCTGACCCTGCATTTTACTCCCAGCGGTGACGGCACCTATTACGGCGCCGACAGCAATCTCTATGTGACGGGAGGCTCTGCCGGAAAGCAGCTCTCCAGTGTGCATATTGTGGGAAACAGCGCAGTGTTTTTCATGGACAATGCGGACGCCAATGTCTATTCCGGCGCTTATCAGCCTGTATCTCCCGAGGATGAAAATCCGGAGGCGCAGGTGGTAGAGAACGGTACCCGTTCTGCAGTTGCCGACAGTCTGATCCCTAAGTATACCATCATTGACGGTACTGCAGTGGCGGACCAGGCCTACTATAAGCGCAGCGACCTGAGCTATATGGCGCTACCTGAGAGCATTACCTCCATCGGACAGTTCTCCTATGCCAGAAGCTCGCTCATGCACATTGACCTGCCTGACGGGCTGACGGAGATCGGTTACGGTGCATTTTATCATTGCGACAGACTCCAGTCCGTAGTGATTCCCGATACCGTGATGACCGTGGAACCCCAGGCTTTCGGCTATACCGAATGGGTGAATGAATTCCTGGCAGACGGAACCAACGGCACCGGCGATTTCCTCATGAGCGGCGGCGTCATCGTATCCTATCGCGGAACAACGCCTGATGTGACTCTGCCTGATGGAGCCAGAGTCATTGCAGCCGGAGCTTTCTCCGGACATACCGAGATCGAAACCCTGTCCTTCCCTGACTCCATGGTCAGTGTGGGAGAGGAGAGTTTCTTCGGATGCAGCTCCCTGAAGGAAGTGCATCTGAATAATGGCTTGCAAAATATCAAGGACAGAGCCTTCGCAGGATGTTCCTTAAGCACCGTGGATCTGCCCGAAACCGTGACCGCTCTGGGCCTCCAGGCTTTTGACGGCGGTGTTACGGTAAATGCAGGTGCTAATGAGCCTGCTCTGACCCATGAACTGACCGCGGAGCGCCTTTCCAACAAGGCCTTCCGTAGCGAGACTGCAACTTACGGGGCAAATCCCGCTGTGGCTACCGGAACCGAAGGCGGCGCACAGGGAGCGGATCCCGAGAATGCGGATGCCGCAGCCAATGGCATTGATGCGAAAGCCCTGGGTGCGGAATACGAAGTCACTGTCACCGGCGTCTCCGATGCACTGGGGTACCTGGCAGGAGAGAAGGGCGGTTACGAGCTGACCATGATCGGTGCCCCTTCTGACAGCAGACTGGAGGCTGCGATTCAGCGGGCTTCCGGACTCCATACCTATAACCTGTCCGGCGGCAGCGCCCTGTATCAGCTGACGCTTACGGATGCGACAGGCCTGCCCATCACCAGACTGGGACGCCAGGGACTTACCGTAGCCATCCCTGTACCACTGGCTGTCAGCGGGCAGGAAGTAATCGTAGCAACTCTGGACCGGAATGGCCAGCTGGAGCTCCTTCCCACCGAGATCGTTACGGTGGACGATACCACCTATGTGCGCTTTACCACCTATCACCTCAGTCCCTTTGCCCTCTACGGCACCGGCAGAGTCCTTTCCTCGGAGCAGATCCTGACGGCGGACACTGTCTTTGTCCAGGAGAGCGCAGCTCCCGTTACCCCTACCGCTAAGGAACTCTTTACCGACTGGGTGGAGCAGCACAGGATCCGCCTCATGATCTCTGCGGGCCTGACGCTGGTAGCCGTGCTTCTGCTCTTAGTGAAGATAAAATGAGAAGTTATCTGTGCATTGATCTGAAATCCTTCTACGCTTCCGTGGAATGCGTGGCCAGAGGCCTGGATCCCCTGACTACCAATCTGGTGGTGGCGGATCCGGAACGGTCGGAGAAGACCATCTGCCTGGCGGTGAGCCCCTCCATGAAGGCGCTGGGGGTGCGGAACCGTTGCAGAGTATTTGAGATCCCGGAAGGGATCGACTATATCATGGCGGTTCCCCGGATGCAGCTTTATATCGATGTATCCGCCGAGATCTACAGCGTCTATCTGCGGTATCTGTCGAAGGATGATATCCATGTCTATTCCATCGATGAAGCCTTCCTGGATGTGACCGACTATCTGGTGATGTACCGTTGTACCGCCAGAGAGCTGGGCATCCGCATCATGGAAGACATTTATGACAAAACAGGCATCACGGCCACCTGCGGCGCGGGCACGAATCTGTACCTCACCAAGGTGGCCCTTGATATTACGGCCAAGCATTCTCCGGACCACATCGGGATCCAGGATGAGGAGAGCTACCGGGAACAGCTCTGGGACCATATGCCCATCACCGATTTCTGGCGCATCGGTCCCGGCACCGCCCGCAGACTGGCTACTATGGGAATCACCACCATGCGAGGCATCACCAAAATGCCGGAGGAGAAGCTTTATCACGCTTTCGGTATCGACGCGGAGCTCCTGATCGACCACGCCTGGGGCCGGGAAAGTACCACCATCGCGGATATCAAGGCCTTTCGTGCCACGGACCATTCCCTTTCCTCCGGTCAGGTGCTGCCTTGCGGGTATTCCACCGAGGATGCCAGGATCGTGGTAAAGGAGATGGCGGACAATCTGGCGCTGGAACTGGTAGCCCAGGACTTGCTGACCCAGTCCGTGTACCTGGGTCTTTCCTATGAGTCCAACGAAAATCTGCCATCCACCGACGGCACGGACAAAACCATCCGCCCCACCAGTTCCTCCCGGGAGCTGATCGCAGCAGTGGAGAAGCTCTATGACCGTATCGTGATCCCGGGGGCTATGGTTCGGCGCATCAATCTGGCTTACCTGCGCCTGACGGACAACGCCTACCTGCAATACGACCTCTTCATGGATCCGGAGGATCTGGAGCGGGAGAATCGCCTCCAGCGTGCGGCCATCGAGATTAAGGAGCGCTTCGGCGCAAACGCTATCCTGAAAGGAATGGATCTGCAGAAAAACGCGACCACCAGAGAGAGAAATGAACAGATCGGGGGACACAAAAAATAAATACTACCTGATCCTTGTAGCCGGAGTCCTGAGTGCGGGACTCCTGGCTCTGGCACTTTACCTGCAGGGCATCTATATCGGCAGTGAACACACGCTACTCATGTTTGACATGAATGAGCAGTTCGCTGCCTTTTTTGCGTCCCTGCGGTACCTGTGGCAGGACGGGAATTCCTTCTGGTATTCCTTCAACGGAGGCCTGGGAACCAATTATATGGGGCTTTATGCCTATTACCTGTCGGGACCCCTGGCCTGGATCCCCGGACTCTGGCCTCTGGAGAGCCTGCCCGACGGCATCTATGTGATGGTGCTGATCAAAACTGCCCTGTGCGGCAGTTCTATGGCTTTTTACATGCTGAAAACCAGGCGCTTGCCTTCCCCTGTGGCTCTCACCATCTCCCTGGCCTATGGTCTGATGAGCTATTCTGTCATCGCAGGCATCATTCCCATGTACCTGGACGGTGTGATGATGCTGCCCATTGTTATGCTGGGGGTGCGGAAGCTGGCAGAAGAGAAGAGTATTACCTGGTTTGCCGTTAGTTTTGGCGTTGCCGTGGTGCTAAACTACTATACCGCCTATATGATCGCAGGATTCTCGGTGCTGTATCTGATCTGGTATCGGGCAACTCGGCAGGCATCTGCTACAGATGCTGATGAGGTCGCGAATGCCGCGGCGGGAGAGGCTGCAACAACTGATAAGGTAAGAAATCTTGCGTCCGGCGTGGGGGCTTGTGCACGCACATATGGTCGCCTGGCTTTGGGCGGGATTCTGGGATTAGGCCTGTCCGCACCGCTGCTGCTTCCGGTGATCATGGACCTGTTGAAGGGGAAGGGGAAGGACCCCGGCACCTACTCCGACGGGAAATTCCTGGTGCACCTCCCCCATGAACTCTTAAAACAGTTCTTCCCCGGGCATTACGATTCCCTGTATTCCGCAGGGCTTCCTGCCCTGTATTGCTCCATTGCAGTGCTGCTTCTGGCACTGCTGTACTTTGTGCTGTCCGGTAAGCGGGGACGCCGTCCTGCTCTGACCGCAGCGTGTATCCTGGTGCTCTTGACAGTATCTCTGTGCATCCGCCCCCTGTACCGTATCTGGCACGGATTCCGGGATCCGGTGGCTTATCCTGCCCGCTTTGCCTTTCTCATCGGGTTCTTCCTCTGCGTCCTGGCGGCGGAGGGTTGGGAATTCCTGGAAAAGCGGATCTTTACTTCGGAAAGCAAAGTACTCCCCAAAATATGCGCGGCAGCCATATGCCTTATCACCATACCGGAACTGTGCATGAATGCCCGGTCCCAGTATGAGGGCATGCGGGCGGAACTCCATGAGACCACCCGTACGGAATATGTCTACTTCCTGAATGTAACCGAACCGGAGCTGGAATCCTTAAATGAATTTGACGGGTCGCTTGCGTCCGGTGCTGCCAATGTCCTGACGAACACAGAGGATCCCTTTGCAAATTCCCTTTCTGAAGAAGCCATTTGGTCCACCGGCGATTTCTACCGTGTAGAGAAGGATTACCAGCTCTGCACCAACGACGGTCAGCTTCTTGGTATGCATGGCCTGTCCTTTTTCAGTTCTACCTATGATCAGGATTTCCTGGACCTGTTAAAAGGGCTGGGACTCTTGCAATATCACTACAAATCCTATGAGATTGGTGCTACGCCATTGACGGATTCCCTCTTCGGCATCCGCTACAAGCTTTGCCACAGCGCCTTCCCGGACTGGTACACGCAGATCGGTGCCGGCAGTTACTACAAATCCGTAGCCAATCCTTATGCCTTAAGCCTGGGGTACCTCGTTGAGGGCGGTCCATCCGCTGCACAGGCCAATGGCGCAAATTCCATTGATCAGGATTCCGCCGGCTCGGATTCCTACGGCTCGTTTTCTTTCGGCCCGGATCCCTTCCAAAATCAGGAACTGCTCCTTTCCGCCATGACCGGCAGAGAGCAGCGCTTCTATACCGAGATTCCCTATACCTCCGCTTCGGATTATGTTCATGACCGAAAGATCAAAGGGGAGGATTATTCCGGACTGCTTTGGACCCTTTCCTTCAAAGGCACCGGCGAGCCGGTCTATCTGAACTTCGACCTTTTGAAGGAATCAGACCTGACCTTCGAGGAGAAGGACAATTCTCCCGAGATTAAGGTTTATATCGACGGCGCCGAAAGCTACCTCTTTATCGGCTATCAGCGCTCTTACAATATGTACCTGGGCACCTTTGAGGAGGGGAGAGAGGTAAATCTAACCATTTTGGGTGCAGGACAGGAGCGGACGCCCCATCTGGTCACCCTGGACGCAGCAGCTCTGGCAGAAGGACTACAGATCCTGTCAGCAAACCAAATGGAAACCGTTTCCGTCAGCCACGGAACCATTACCGGAACGGTTAACGCGGATCACGAGGGCATCCTCCTCCTGACCCTTCCCTATGACAAGGGTTTTACCGCCTATGTGGACGGAAAAAAATCAAAAATTTCAAAATATGTCGGAAGTCTCCTTGGAGTCCCGATTTTATCCGGTCAGCACAGTATTATGCTAAAGTATACATCTCCCGGTTTCCCGCTTGGTTGCGGGCTTTGCGCACTTTCTACTCTTTTCCTGATCCTGCGGAAACGAATATATATTAACAAGTTTTCGTATAAAAATTCGAAAAAAGTTTAAAAAAATTTAATAAATGACGAATTTTTCTTTGACATGTGCGTCATAAAGTGGGATAATAAGTTGTCTAAAAATGTATGTGGGACCGCTTTCAACGGAGGACAGCATGGCAGAATATAACAGAAAAAAGATGCGACTCGGCGATGTTCTGGTCAACAGCGGCGTTTTGACCAACACGCAGCTGGCTTCCGCTCTGGAAGAACAGAAGGGCAGCGGTAAGAAACTGGGAGAGTTCCTGGTAGACCGCGGTATCGTTAATGAGGACTCCATCGCACAGGCTCTTTCCCAGCAGATGGGTCTGGAGCTGGTCCGTCCACAGGATTATTCCCTGACGGATGAGATGAAGGCTATTTGGGAGGATAACGCATCTCTTCTGAAGAAGTACGTGGTGTTCCCCATCGAAGAGCCTATGCCCGGTATCCTGCGACTGGCTATGTCCGATCCTTTGGACATGTACGCTATGGATGATATCTCCATCGTGTCCAACTGCAGGGTCGAGGCAGTGGTTTCCACCACCAGAGACATCATGCTGGCCATTGAGAAGTATTTCGGCTCCAATGACCTGGATGAGGCGCTGGAAGAGTACGCCAACGATCGTCTCCCCGAGGAGGAAGACCTCAGAGCCGAAGACATCAACAGTTCTCCTATCGTTATGCTGGTCACCGATATGATCAATTCTGCGGTGCGCCAGAGAGCTTCCGATATCCATATCGAGCCTCTTGAGAAGAAGGTTCGTGTTCGTTACCGTATCGACGGTGCTCTTTATAATAAGAAAACATATCCCAAAGGAACCCTGGCAGCCATCGTCGCCCGTATCAAGATCATCGGTGGCATGGACATTGCCGAGAAGAGAAAGCCCCAGGACGGTCGTATCACCCAGGTGGTTGACCGTATGGAGTATGACATCCGTGTATCCGTCCTTCCTACCGTCTACGGCGAGAAGGTGGTTATGAGACTTACCTCCAAGACCGGCCTGACGAAAGAGAAGAGTCAGCTGGGCCTGAAGCCGGACGAGATGGTCATGTTCGACCGTATTCTCCGCCACCCGCACGGCATCCTGCTGGTCACCGGTCCTACCGGATCCGGTAAGTCCACTACCCTGTACACGGCTCTCAGTGAGTTGAATACAGAATTTGTAAACATCATCACCGTTGAGGACCCTGTCGAGGCGAATATCGACGGCATCAACCAGGTTCAGACCAACGTGAAGGCGGAGCTTACCTTCGCCAGCGCCCTCCGGTCCATCCTCCGTCAGGACCCCGATATCATCATGATCGGTGAGATCCGTGACTATGAGACGGCCTCAATCGCGGTTCAGGCGTCCATCACTGGCCACTTGGTTGTAAGCACCCTGCATACGAACTCATCCGCAGCGACCATCACGCGTCTTCTCGATATGGGCGTTGAATCCTTCCTTATCGCGGACTCAGTCGTCGGCGTTCTCGCGCAGAGACTTATCCGTAAGCTCTGCCCGCACTGCAAGAAACCCAGAGAGGCGACAAAGGATGAGAAGGAGCTGCTCAGGGTTCCCGTTGACGAGCCGCTGACAATCTATGAGCCGGGCGGTTGCTCGATGTGCAACGATACGGGCTTCTTCGGCCGAACCGGTGTTTACGAGATTATGGAAATGAGTCCGAACCTAAAGCACCTCATCACCATCAAATCAAATACCGAAACGCTCAAAGCCGCTGCTCTCGAGGAGGGCATGCATACTCTGAGAATGTCGGCCGCGCAGTATGTTATAGAAGGCACGACCACAATCAGAGAGCTGCTCAAGGTTTCAATGGAAGAGTAAAAAGTTCACTGTCAATAAAGAATCAAGCCGCAGAAATGTTCTGCGGCTTTGCTTTTGCTTTGTATTTGTTTATTCCCCTGCTCCGAAGGTGTCGCGCACGGCGTCGAGATAGCCGTAGCCGTAAACATCATCGGGCTCGAGATAGCTCATTTCGGTCCACTCGTTCCACGAGTTAATCGTGACAAGCGGGATTTCGTTGTATTTATCTGAGTATTCCTTCGCGAGTTCAAAGCCCTTCTTAACGTTTTCGGGCTCGTTGCCCATGAGCACCGGGCCGTTGAAGACGGTATAACGCGGGTTGTTGTCCCAGCCGATTGAAGCATGGGGATAGTAGGGAATATCATATTCCGTATGTATGCGCTCATATTCCTTCGCGATATCGTCGAGATGCTCTGTATATGA
>JAEEGH010003145.1_pt1 | contig 43905 bp, 28 predicted proteins | sample 9134181 | NCBI WGS metagenome assembly JAEEGH01 (sample SAMN16246544, study PRJNA631951) | gut metagenome | biome: gut microbiome; feature: rumen; material: DP-attached | host: Bos | place: Iran: Karaj | collected 2018-10 | reverse complement strand
GTTCTGAATAATTTGAGAGCCGAAAATCAAAAAACGGCTACCATACCACTTTGTCATCTGTGCAAAATACTCATCCTCCACATAGTCGGCACCATAGATAGGAGACAATTTCTCTTCTTGTTGGTTCATCAACGCTTGGCCTTGAGCATCAAAAGCGGTATAACGCAACCTATTATGATTTGGCGAGGCAACGACAAGTTCATCATAGCAAACGCCTTCTGAAGAATGTGGAAAGAGGTCGTACGTCAACTCATTGTCGAACTTCACCGACTGTTGCCATTTCAGGTGACCATCGCGATCGAAAGCAAGGATGATTTCGCTGAAAAAGTCGTAACCATCGAATACTGTGTAGGTGTAAGGATAGCCGCCGTAATAACCGTAATAGCCATAATTCATGCGGGTTTCCGTGTGGTAATAGGGCATAAAAGCCTCCACCGAAAAGACGGTCAAGTCGCCAAAATCAGTCAGACGAGGCGTGAGGAACTGGAAAGCGATTTCGCCCTTAGTAGCTTTCTGGTTGTTGCTCAGCTTAAGCTTTTCCTCGCGCAATCGCACACGGTCAGAAGCAGATAAGGCGTGTTCTATTTCAGGCATGTCCTTGAATAAGAAAACCTTACTATCAGGAGCTCCAGCCCCGAAACGCATCCACACTACCCCGACACTTTCCTTGTCGAAATCCTCGGTCACGCCTTGCAAGCTGACCTTACGGCCCGTTTCACGTTCCAAAGTGCCAATGACCACAAGGTGTCTGTTTTCATCAAAACGAAACACCATGCGACCCAATGCAGCATTAGGGATGTTGTCGTAACGGTAACTGCCTTGCAAATTACCAACTGAAGAATAGACCAAGAAAGAAGTCGAAACGAAATGCTTGTTTTCGTATTCCTTAGCCGCAACAACAAAGCATTGTTCCTTAGCAAAGGCTTGGGTCTGAAACAACACAAAGCTACTTGAGGAAGGCGTCGCCATGCGGCAGGAATTGTTGGTCAAATCATAGAAATACAAAGCTCCGTTACCGCTTTTGTTGTTGAGTGCCATCATCATTGTGCCGCCAGCGACTTCCACTGACAGCGGCACCGATTTCTCCGGCCATTTGTTCCAGAAAGTCTGATAGGTCTTTTCTTGACGATTGAAGCTCACGACAAGGAAGTCCAATGTGTCGGAAGCCTTCTTGTTGCCTTCGTTGACAAAAAGGAAGGCCGCAAACCAATCGTCGCTACCTGAGTCGACAAATTTGAGCTTTTCGGGCAGGGGAATCAAGTCGCTACGGGTTTCGTAAAGGCTGCTGTCGACACAGGCGAAGTTCCATAAACGGTGTTTGTCTTTATCAGTCTTTTCGGTCTCGTAAAGCATAAGGCCACCTTGCTCGCCAAACGACTGGAAGTGGCAACCTTGTTCCTTGTTCCAACGGTTCACCTCATAGCGCACAGGCTCCACCTGCTGGGCGAAGGCCCAACTGGCAAAGAACAAGGATACTATGAGGAGGAGATTTTTCATCTTGTCGTCGCTTTGCGTCATTGACTCCGTTGAATCTTCGATTTGCGAGGAGGAACGACGAAGCAATCCAGGGAATAAGCTTGTTGTCTGGATTGCTTCGTTCCTCGCAATGACGCTAATGCGTCTGTATTAGAACTTCACAAACTTGGAAACAGCCGTGCCGCCATTGGCGAAGCGGAAGTTGACGAAATAAACGCCACTTTCAAGTTCGTTCACATTGAGTTGGGCTTGGCCAGCCTTGCACTCGGTCTCGCTCACCTTGCGGCCCGTCATGTCGAAGACGCTGACTTGGGCATCGCTTTCAAGGGTGAAGGTCACCTGCTCGTTGGCGGGATTGGGATAGAGGCTGATGGCAGACATCTCAACTTCATTAACGGCATTCACATGCATACCCGTCACTTTCACATCGTCAATCTCCCATGAAGCAGCCACCTCGTCACTGCTGGTATATATGAAGGCGATGTAGAAGGATGTAGGATAATTCGGAACCAATTCTGCAACATTGACTTTGCCAGATTCAACCCATTCATAGTTACCAGCCGAGTAGTCGAAAGCATCGGTAATATCCACCCATTCGAACTCGCCGGGTTCACTGTTTCCATCATAGTCGCTGGAGATGGCCACACGTATCGGGTCACCTTCATACTTCATGGCTGTTTTGAACTCAAACCAGACTTCGTTATACACCATATTGGACGAAATCTCAACATAGCCAATCAACCAGTCTTCGTTCCGGTGAGGGGCACCATCGGCATAGCCGTTCATTTGGGCATAGCCATTGCCTTGGTAAGTAGCTTGGTGCCAGGTTTGGTCACCGTAGGCATCGTAAACAAAGAACGAGCCGAGGTCTTCGTCAAACTCTTCATAAAGCAAATAGTTAATGTCTTCTGTCATAACACCCTTGCGCGGCCAAGCGCCATCAGTTTTATAGTCGATGTTGGCTCCACTGTTGGTGTAGGGGAAAATTGCGAAATCGTAAGGAGTGTTAGGCTCCAAATTACTGAATGTCACCGTCTGAATGCCGTATGCCACATTTTGGGCCAAATCGCTATCGGCTACTGGCTCGCCGTCATGGGGAGCTTCCACAAAGCCATTTGCTTTAGCCATAATCAAATACTTGGTAGGCAATTGGCCTTCAGTGGGATCAATCCAAGTGAGAGTGACATCTATGCCGTTAACCGTTGCTTCGAAATTGCTAGGATAGTTGGTCGGCTCGGGAAGAATCTGGCCGCCACCTGCCTTGTAGAAGCTAACGCGAGTGTCGATGTTGGAAGACTCGGCATAGCAGCTGAACAACGGGGCATTGTTTTGGGTGTTGGGGTTGAAACGCATGTTGTTGCGCTCGTTTTCGCCTTGGGCGACGACTTCCGCCGTACCGTCAGCGTTAAAAGTGATGCTCCATTCACCGTTAGCATCAAGCGTGGTTTGTGTCTTAAGATGGTTGCTGCTGCTGCTGGCTGCATACAGATAGCCACCTTTCACCTCGTCGTACAAGGTCCAGGCACCTGCACTTCCACCCAAAGTGAATTGGAACACATCGGTTTCACTGTTGGGGTCGGTGCCAAGCGTCACCGTGATGGATTCGCCATCTTCGCTCACAACCACAGCATTACGGTTGTTTGACTTTTGGTAACCCATAGCAAGGACACCCAAGTCGTCGTTATGGGCGACGATGAGGTAATTGGCTCCTGCCTCAAGACCTGAAGCAGAGGTCACTTTTGTGAATGTCGTTTGGGCGATACCGCTCACCGAAAGGAGCAACAAAGCCACTAATGAGAATAGAACTTTTTTCATTTTCGTTAGAATTTATGTTTGACAATTAGTTAGATTCAAAATTCAAAATTCAAAATTCAAGATTTAAGATTCAAAATTCTTACAAGTCAAGGGTTTGGACTTGCTCAACTGCCTTGATTTCGGGGATGACTTTCTTCATCACGGCCTCGATGCCGTTTTTGAGGGTCGAACGGCTGTGAGGGCAGTTGCCACAGGCACCCGTAAGTTCCACAATGACAGTGTTGTCGTCGGTGAGTTCCACGAAATTGACGTCGCCGCCGTCCTGCTGGAGGTAGGGACGCACTTGTTCGAGGACGTTTTTGACTTTTCGGAGGATGGTTTCTTTATCCATATCTATTACTGTTTACTGTTTTATTGCGCAGGGACTCACGTCGCCTGCTTATTGTCTATCGCCCCTACGGGGCTCAATTCCTCATCCTTTATTGATAATTTCTTGTGCAATCTTGTCGAAGGCCTTTGTGACCGGCGAGTCGGCATCCAAGGCAAGCGGCATTCCAGCATCGCCACATTCGGCAATCTTCTCTGTGATAGGAATTTGACCGAGGAGCGGCACACCCAATTGGTCTGCAAACGCTTTGCCCGTTTCCTTGCCGAAGATGTAGTATTTCTTCTCGGGCATGTCGGAAGGTGTGAAGTAGGCCATGTTTTCCACCAATCCGTAAATCGGGATTTGCAAAGCCTCTTCCTTGAACATCATCGCGGCTCGAAGCACGTCGGCAAAGGCTACCTTCTGAGGTGTGGTCACAATGAGGGCACCCGACACGTTATATTGCTGGGCCAACGTCAGTTGGATGTCGCCCGTTCCAGGAGGCATATCGACCACCATCCAGTCCAACTCGCCCCAAAGGGTGTCGTTCATCAGTTGGTTCAAGGCACTGGTGGCCATGGGTCCACGCCAGATGAGCGGTCGGTCGGCATCAACAAAACTACCAATGCTCATCAGTTTGATGCTGTATTTTTCGAGCGGCAGCATCACCGTCTTGCCGTCTTTCTCGAAAGCACTTGGCTGTTCGTTGCCCAAGCCAAACATCATCGGGACGGAAGGACCATAGATGTCGGCATCTATTAAACCCACGCGCTGGTTGGCACGCGCCAAGGCGATGGCCAAGTTAGCCGCCACCGTCGACTTGCCGACGCCGCCCTTGCCCGAAGCCACAGCGATGATGTGCTTCACCTTCGAAAGGGCTGTCTTTTCCTCCACCACCTTGATTTCTATATCAATGTCTTCGCCGAAAACCTCGGTCAATGTGCGCTTGGCACCGTTCACCAAGATGTCGTTTTTCGGATCGTTGGCGTGTTCCATAACCAGGTCGAAACGGATGGCGTTATCCTTAACCATCAGGTTTTCAACCATATTCAAAGCAATGATATTGTCCCCTTTGGGGAAATAAATGACGTCCTTCAGGACTTCTTGTACGTTTTCTTTATTCAGCATGATGTTTCTAAAATGATTCTAAATTACACTGCAAAGGTAAGAAATAGTTTAGAGTTGAGCGTGTAGAGTTTAGAGTTTTTTGTTTAATGCTCAATGGTGATACGCTTGGAGACGATGCCATTTTCGGTCTTGATGCGCAGCAGATAGAGCCCTTCGGACCTATTTTGCAAATCAACAACCGACTGGTTTTCTGCAACTTCCTTCTTCAACACACACTGTCCTAAGGCATTGTAAACCGACACCTCCAGCATGCCTTCGGCTTCGAGGGTCACCAGGCCTTGAGTCGGGTTGGGATAGACCTTCACCTGAGTTTCGCTTTCATCCAAACCTGTAGGCGAGTAATAGACATGCAGTTCGAAGACGTTGCTTTCGTATTTGCGATTGGCAGGTGCCGAGGTGCAGTCCAAGTCACCGTAATAGGCATAGAGACGATAGTAATAGTCGCCTTCCTGCGTCAAGGCATTGTCGGTATAGGTAACTGCCGACGAGTTCAGCAACTTGATGCGGTGGTATTCGCCATCGCCGTCTTTTCTAAAGAGATAGTAGCCGGAAAGGCCGTCGTGAGGCTCGGGTGCCTCCCATTTCAGCTTGACTTTGTAGTTGTTGACAAACTCAAAGTCCAAGTTGCGTGCTGGATAGCAAGGACCTGCAGTGGCGCATGATTCGTTGGAGGTTTCACCGTTTTCGCCGCCTTCGCAAAGCACGGCCACACGATAACAATGACCACCCAGGGCAACGTCTTGGTCAAGGAATGTTGTGCCGTCTTGGATGAGACGATACAGCAAACCGTCACGATAGATATTGTAGCCATAGCCAGGATTCTCGACGGCATCCCAAGTGAGTAGGATAGCATCGTCTTGCGGGGTGGCGACGAGGTTTTGAGGCGTTTCACAAACCGTTTCGTTGCCGCAGTTGTTGTTCATCTCAAGGAAGATGCCCTCTTGCAAGTCGTCGGAAGAGCCAGAGAATGAATAGACCGTGTGGCCTTCCGAGTCCTTGATGACAAATCCCATTTGGAGAACCTTCGTGGTGGGTGCCGACCAGCCGAAACTCACCCTACCTAAAGGCATGTGAGGCGGAAACTCAACAGGTACGGGGTCGGTACTCGTCACGCTCCAAAGGGTACGTCCCGTGGCGGTATAGGCCGAAAGATAACCGCCTTTCCAGCCCTGGACATCGTTGGCAGTCATGATGACTCTCCAATTACAGTAAGGACCGACGAGAACGGATTTATTGGCGTGTTTCCCGATGCGACCGTTGGCGACGGCATACACGGCATAGTGAAACTCATCGTAACGAGGCAACTCTGTATCCACAAACTCCATGACTGCGCCCGGATCGACATTAGTCATCGTCGCGATGACTTCATTGTCACGCATCACCACGATTTGATCGATGGACGTGAGAAGTGTATCGACCAAAGTGGTGGTAGGATTAGTCCAACTGAGAATGGTTTTGAGTTCGGTGTCAGAAGCGGTACTCACTTGCAAATTGTAGGGTTCTGAAGGTGTGTTGTTGTACACCACGGAAGGCACGAAATTGAACATGGCATCAGCGGGATGCGTGTAGGGTGCATCGTCGATGAGGTACCAACCATCGGAACTGCCGCCCCAACCCAGATTGAAGTGGAACATGTCGTTGTCATCGTAGCCGTCGCACACGAAAGCGTGGCAACCGCCGTCCTGACAGCCACCATAATACATCGGCCAGCCCATGTCGAACTGCTCACGCACCATATCCTTCCAAAGTTTCGTCCCATAGTCGTTACGCGAGAGTTGCACGATGGCATCGCAATAATCAAAATAGGTGTGCATGACGCCCGGAATGGGACCTGAAGCACCACCGCTGCCATCAGGGCCATAGCCCATGTCGATGGTCACGCCGCAGTGGAAGCACAAAGTGCCAGTGGCAAGTTTCTCAGCCTCGGATGAATTGCTGTTCAACGTATTGGGCATATTGTCCCAATCATACTCGGTGTTGCCGAAGTCAGCGCAAATCTCGCCATAAACCTCATGGGTGTAGCAATGGTTGCCGATACCTTTGGCAGGATAAGCCCAAAAGCGCATCAGCTGCGACATGGCCGTGGCGAGACAACCCACGTAGGTATGTCCACCCGAACCAGCAGGGTCTTCTGGGCAGCAATAGTTGTAGGGATAGTCTTGGTTCCATTTGGTTTGACAGAAATAGCCCGTGCCACGACCGCCATTGCGTGAGATGAGCCTGCCATGCTGAAGTACAGAGTTCCATTCCGCAGCAATTTCAGGCGTGGCAACAGCCGAACGTAATTGCAGCATACATTCAGCAACGCCATCCAAATAATAGGCCAACGCAGGCGGAATGTCGGAGGCATTGAACGAAGATTCATCAGAATAACCGATGACGGGACGGTGCGCATCGTCGCCAGCAATGATGACAAAGGCATGGTCGCCCACATTGAACACAAAGAACGTCTCATCCTGACCTGTGTAAACGAGTTGCGGCGTGGCGCGTTCCATTGCAAATTGTGTCGACGCAAATTTTTGTGCCGCAGTCAAGGCTAGACTGCGGTCAATGGGTTTGGCTTGAAGGTTCATTATGCTGACAATCAGCACAAAAAGAGATAAGAAAAGCTTTTTCATTTCAGACAATGTTTCAATTTGCCTGCAAATGTAGCATTATTTTCTTAAAAATAAATCCACCACCTTATTAAAAGCATCTGCATTCTTGTTGGCCACAAAATGATCGCCTTCAATGATGTTCATCTGCGCATTTGGCAAACTCTTGTAAATAAGCCTTGTATGAGATTCCTTAATCATGTCTTTCGTACCGGCAATGACCAACACGGGCATGGTCAGGCGAGCCAATTCGAATGGCTCGATATGCGGCTCGTTCACCATCAAGCCGAGCATTTCGGTATTTTGCTTGGCTTTTTCGGATTTCTTGGAAAACAGCCTTGCAATACGATAGCCGATTTCGATAGGCCGCTGATACAAGGGTTTCACACCACTTGGAAACAGATTGGCGCCGTTAAGAATCAGCTTTTCAATCCTTTCTGGATATTTCAAAGCAAAAGTCAGGGCGATGTTGCCGCCATCGGAGAAACCTAAAATAATGGCTCTTTCAATGCTTTTTTCGTCCATGAAATCATGCAAGTCCTCGGCAAATTGCTTTATCGTGAACGGCTTCTCCCCTCTCGGCGATTGGCCGTGGCCTCGAGTATCTAAAGCTATGACATGGTATTGCTTTGAAAAATACGCGATTTGGTGTTCAAAGTAATCGCAACTCTCGCCATTGCCGTGAAGCAGAATCATGGATTGGCCTTGGCCTTGTTCGATAAAGTGTAGTTTGATATCAGTCATGGTTCATGTATTTTTGGCGTTCCTCGGTTATGAATTTCTCAATGGCATACCGCAACATAGTGCGCGGCATGGTTGTATATCGTGTTGAAAGCCAGTCTTTCAGTCGCTGTTCATCGCGTTTGCCTGCCTCGCGGAGGAGCCAGCCGACGGCCTTTTGCAAGAGGTCGTGCAAGGGTTGAGGTTTCTCAAGAAAAACATCAGCAATAGCGTAAGTATCATCCAATTCGCCGTGACGGATAAACTGCATTGTGCTCACCATCCCGATGCGCTGTTCCCAAATGGTTTTGCCGTTACGTGCAAGGTCGTAGAGCAAGGTTCTGTCCTTGTCCAAAAGCCAGGTGCCTAACAGTTCGTAACAACTCAAGTCCACCAAATCCCAATTATTAATGTATTGTGTATGAGAGAGGTAAAAATCCACGCATCGTTGCTGCAAGGCCTTGTCTTTTTTGGCATGTTTGAAGATTTGCACCAAAGTCAACAAGGCGGCCAAGCGCATTTCGTGGTACTCGGAGGCAATGCAAGCTTCAAGGTCTTCGAAAGAGGTCTCCTTCCAACATTGTTTCACCACCTCGCGTGTGACAGGCACCTTGATACCAAGGAATTTATCGCCCTCGCCATACTGTCCTTTGCCCGTCTTGAAGAATCGGGAGAGACCTTCGACTTGGGTGGGGTCTTGCTTGGCAAAGATTTCGTCATAAAGTCTGTTCATGCGATAATGTCTTTCAAAGCTGGCAAATTTAGAAACTTTTTTCCAAAATAGACTATAAATCACGCTTTTTCATTATTTTTGCGCCATCAAAACAAACCCTTCAACATGAAAAAAGCATACATACTTCTGGTATTGGTCATGAGCACATTGTTTGTCATGGCCCAGAATGGCCGCATCGACCTGCGCCACGAAACGAAGGCTGAAATCACGAAGAGCGAGTTTGCTTCGCTTCGTGCCGTGTTCAGCTATGGCTCCATCGAGAGCATTGAAGTGTCCACCGAAAGAGGCACTTTCTCTGAAATCGCCATCGAAGGCACCTACGCCTCGGGCGAAATCGGCAATCCCGAACTGCCTGCCTCGCACCAGTTGCTGGCCGTGCCTTTCGGTGCCACACCTCATGTCAATGTAATCAATTACACGACAACGGATTATCGTCTCTCCGACTACGGTATTGGCACCATCCTGCCGCATCAGCCTTCTGTTCGCAAAGACCAGAATCCTGACGAAGTCGAGTTTGTCTACAATGCCGAGGCCTATCAAACCCGCAGCCTCGCCTCAGCTCCCGAAGCTTCCATCGAAGTGCAAGGCACCATGCGTGGCATTCGCATCGGCTCGTTGGTCATCAATCCCGTGAGCTACAATCCTGCCTCCAACACTTTGCGTGTGTTCAACAACATCGAGGTGGAAATCAGCTTCGACGGTGCCGACCGTGCCGAGACTGAGCGTATGTTGCTCAACACCTACAGCCCTTATTTTGACATCGTCTACAAACAGATGTTCAACTACCGCCAAATCATGGACGTTTACACCGACCACCCGGATTTGATGGCCTACCCCGTCCACATGATTGTCATCACGCCCGAAAACTACATCTCCGCCTTGCAACCTTGGATTAACTGGAAGATTCAAAAAGGCTTCGACGTGAATGTGGTGACCACTGCTCAGGCCGGCGGCAACTATAACGCCATCCAATCCTACGTGCAGAACCTCTACAATACAGGTGTCAGCCAAGGCGCAACGCCGACCTTCCTCATCCTTGTCGGCGACACCGGCCAAATCCCAGGAAAAACCAGTGGCACTGCCACCCAAAAAGTGACTGACTTGTATTATGGCTCTGTCGACAACGACTATTTCCCCGACATGTTCTACAGCCGCATGTCGGCCGAAAACACCAACCAAGTCACCGCAATCGTCAACAAGATTTTGCAATACGAGCAATACACCATGCCCGACCCGAGCTACCTCAGCAACGTGACCCTCATCGCCGGTTGGGACAGCTATTGGAACGCTCGAATCGGACGACCCACCATCAATTATGCCACCACCTATTATTATAATACAGCCCATGGCTTTAATCAGGTGAATGCATATCTCCAACAAGGTCAATATACAGGTTGTTATAATACCCTGAACACAGGCGTAGGTTTCATCAACTATACCGCCCATGGTGCCGAGACCAGCTGGTCTGACCCGTATTTTTCGGTTTCCAACGTCAACGCTTTGACCAACACAAACAAATACTTCCTGGCCATGGGCAACTGCTGCCTGACTGGTAATTTCGGCTACAGTCAACCCTGCTTCGGCGAAGCCATGCTCCGTGGTGAAAACAAGGCTGCCTATTCCTATATCGGTTCATGTCCTGTCACCTATTGGTATGAGGACTATTACTTTGGTGTAGGTGCCACCAACGTCTTTAACCAAACACCCACGCTTGAAAACACCGCCACTGGCGTTTACGACGGCATCTGGATGGACGACACCTATAATACAGTCTCTTCCATGACTTTCCTCGGCAATATCGCCGTTTGCTATGCCAGCACGGGTGGGTATCAAACCAGCTCTAACCCCACCTATTACTGGCAGGCCTACCATGTGCTTGGCGACGGCTCCATCATGCCTTACCGCGTGAATCCTACGCCCAACACCGTAAGTCATGCTTCCTCCATTCCTTCTGGCTCAAGCAACTTCGCAGTGAATGCTCAAGCTGGTTCATACGTCGGCATTTCGCAAAACAATGTACTGAAAGGCGCGGCTTTGGTGCCCGCTTCGGGTTCGGTCAATGTGCCTGTCAGCGGAATCACTTCGGGTCAACAGGTGAAAATAGTGGTTACCAAGCCACAACGTCAACCCTACATCCAAGACATTAACGTGGGCGGTGGCGGCGGCTCTTATACGATTACCGTCTCGGCTAACCCGAGCAATGGTGGCACCGTCACTGGCGGTGGTTCTTACAACCAAGGCCAATCCTGCACCGTAAGCGCAACGGCCAACAACGGATTCACTTTCACCAACTGGACCGAGAATGGCAGTGTGGTCTCCACCCAAGCCAACTACACCTTCACTGTCACTGGAAACCGCAACTTGGTGGCTAACTTCCAAGGGCAGCAACAAAGCTACACGATTACCGTGTCGGCCAACCCCACTAACGGTGGTACCGTCACAGGTGGCGGAGTCTATCAACAAGGCCAACAGTGCACAGTAAGCGCCACCCCCGGCACAGGTTATACCTTCTTGAGATGGACAGAGAATGGCACGCAGGTCTCCACTAACGCCAATTACACCTTTACCGTCACTGGTAACCGCAATTTGGTGGCTCAGTTCCAGCAACAGAACTATACCATCAGTGTTTCAGCCAACCCGAGCAATGGCGGTTCAGTTGCTGGAGGAGGAGCTTATCATTATGGTGACAATTGCACCGTCATCGCCACACCTGCCAACGGTTACACCTTCCTGAGGTGGACGGAGAACGGCAACCAGGTCTCTACCAATGCCACATACACCTTCACCGTCACAGGCAACCGTACTTTAGTTGCCCAATTCCAACAGCAATCTTACACAATCACTGCCACGGCCAACCCGACCAATGGCGGCACTGTCACAGGTGGCGGCACCTTCAATTACGGTCAAAGCTGCACATTGACGGCCACTCCTGCCACGGGCTACACTTTTGTTCGCTGGACCAAGAATGGCATGCAAGTCAGCACCAACGCAACATACACCTTCACGGTGACTGAATCGGCAGCATACGTTGCACAATTCTCAGTGCAGAGCTTCACTGTCAACGTGAGCGCCAACCCAACCGATGGTGGAACCCTCACTGGTGGTGGCACTTTCAACTATGGCCAAAACTGCACTGTGACCGCAACAGCCAACACAGGCTACAACTTCGTCAATTGGACCGAAGGTGGCAATGTGGTCTCAACCAATACCCATTACACCTTCCCTGTCACGAGCAACCGCACCTTGGTGGCTAACTTCACTTTGCAGACTTTCCAGATTACTGCTACTGTCGATCCCGCTGAAGGTGGCATAGCCACAGGCAGCGGCACCTACAACTACGGCGACGAAGTGACCATCACCGTGGAAACCAACGAAGACTGGGCCTTCCAGAACTGGACAGAGAACAGCGCTGTTGTGGCTGAAGAGAAGACCTTCACCATCATCGCTACGGCCAACCATAACTTCGTTGCTCACCTCATGTATACTGAAGGCGTTGACGAACAAAGCGGCATCAAGACGTTGATCTATCCCAACCCCGTCAACAACAAGCTGACCATTGAGGCAGAACAAGCCCTCGGCATGGTGGAAATCTACAACCTCATGGGCGCGCTGGTCTATAGCCAGAAAGACTGCGCCAACAAGGTGGAAATCAACACTTCAGACCTGCCAACAGGCATCTATTTCATCCGCATGACGAACGACAAGACTTCAGAAGCCAGAAGGTTTGTGAAGGAATAATTCGGATAGAATAACTACGAAACCGACCGCCTATAGATTCCATTTGGGAACGACATAGACGGTCGGTTTTATTATAACGTGCCTTATTTTTCGCTTGGTTGTGGAGTCGCTGCCCGGCTCTGGTTGACAATCCAAACGCCCGCAAAAACCAGCACCATGGCCAGCAGTTTTTTCCATGTGATGTGGTCGAGTCCGATGAGGATGCTGATGAGGGTCGCAATGATAGGCTGCACATAATTATACATGCTGACCAAGGTAGGCCTCAGTCGTTTTTGCCCGACGGGAATCAGGAAATAAGCGACAAACGTGGCAAAAAACACCACATACGCCACCTGCCACAACACCTTGCTTTCCATCTGCCCGAAAGGCAATTGGAAGAAATGACGCGCATTGAATGGCAAAGCCACCAGCATGGAAAACAGGAACATCCACTTCATGAAGGTGACCACATTGTATTTTGAAATCAAGGGGCGGAAAATGCCGAGATAAAGCGCGAAGGTCAAGCCGTTGAGGACGGCGAGGACGATGCCCATAGGCTTCGTTTCAGAGGCACCGCCACCTAAGCCTACCGAGTTGAAAATCAAAACTAAGACACCGACCAAGCTCACCAAAACGCCCCCGATTTTCTTGCCTGTGATGGGCTCTTTCAAAAAGATTGCAGCCACAAACATGGTCATAATAGGCGTGCAAGTGTTGGCGATGCTCAAGTCGATGGAGGTGGTCATGGTGATGGCCTTCAGGAAACTCATTTGCGTGAGGAAAAGTCCGAGCATGGAGGCCACAAAAATTTGCAGCAAGTCCTTCAGCGGCACTTTCTCCTTGGGCATGAAAAGCGACAAGAGCCAAAACAACAAAGTGGCACCTGTCGCCCTAAGACAAAACAAATCCATGGGTGTCAACACGTGTGCATTGGAGATGTTTTTGCAGCACACGATGTTGAACCCGAAGATGCAGTAGGCACCGAAACAAGCGAGGTGCCCGATGAGTGTGGACTTGTTATTCAATCCAGTAGACATAATTCTCCTTGCGCGGACGGGCTTCAGGATAGTCGCCCTTCACGTAGCCAAGGATACAGTTGCCGATACCGACATACTTGGTGGTGTCGATGCCCAGTCCAGCGAGGATGGCCTTGCCTTCTTCCGTCTCAAAGACCTCCTTGGCGCGGTGGATCCAGCAAGAGCCTAAACCTTTGGCATGAGCTGCATTGAGCAGGTTGCCCATCACGAGGGAACCGTCCTCTTTCCATGTCATGGCAGCGGTGGTGTCGGCCAACACGACCAAAACCACAGGCGCACCATAGAACGGGTCCGTGTCGTTGTCAGGGCCAAAGACGGCGGCGTTGAGTTTGCTCAGTCTATCTCGCACCTCACGGTTGGTGACGGCAATGATGATGGGAGCCTGGCGGTTCATGCCCGTGGGCGCGTAGGTGCCCGCCTGACAGATTTCTTCAATGACTTCCTTGGAAGGGATTTGGTCGGTGTAGCTGCGCACACTGCGGCGCGTCAGCAGGTCTTGCATGGTGGTGTTCATGGTAGTTTCTTGTTTGGTGTTCTCGTTTGAGGCATTGGCCGCCGAGCTTGTCGAAGCGTCCTTGTTGCAGCAGCCGCTGACGAGCAAGGTTAGGGCTGCGATGATGAGTGTAATCTTTTTCATATTATTATAGTTAGGCGGCAAAGGTACGGATAATTTTCGCAATTTTGCAGCCCCAAATCGGAAATGATGCAAAAAATAAGAAGTTACGTCCTTCCCATCGCCATTGTATTAGGCTTGCTATTGCACGACTATTGCGCAGCCTTCAGCGTGGTGGTGCCCTATATCATCTTTACCATTCTTTTGTTGACATTCACGGCCGTCGACATCACAAAACTGAGATTCAAGCCCTTGTTCATCTGGATTATCCTCTTCCAAGTGGGGGTGAGTTTGGGTGGCTATGCCTTGCTTCGGCTCTTGAACGTCAACGAAATCATTGCCGAAGGCGTGCTCATTGGGGTTTTGTGTCCAGTGGCGGCTTCGGTAGCCGTGGTGAGCACCATGCTGGGTGCCGACCGCAATACCGTGACTTCCTATTCCATCATCGGCAACCTGATGGTTTCCCTCGTGGCGCCCGTCTATTTCTCTTTCATCGGCGTGAACCAAGACATGCCGTTCCTCGAATCTTTCTTACAAATCTTGAGACGTATCGGAACGGTTATCGGGCTGCCATTCATCGTGGCTTTCGCTTTGCAACTGTGGTGGCCCAAAGCCAACAAGATCCTGAGCCGCTATAAAGGTCTGGCCTTCTACTTTTGGGCTGTCGCCCTGTTCCTTACCTTGGGTCAAACCATCCATTTCATTTTCCTCAATGGCAAAGGCAACTGGAACAGTATCCTTTGGCTTGGCATCTCAGCTTTGCTGTTCTGTATCATCCAATTCAGTTTGGGCAAATGGATTGGGCACAAATATGGTGACACGATTGCTGGCGGACAACTGTTGGGACAGAAAAACTCCGCCATGGGCATTTGGATGGCCAACCATTACCTGCATCCTTTGGCTTCGGTTTATTTGGCTTTCTACTCTGTCTTGCAGAACTTGTTCAATAGCTGGCAGATTTGGTATTACGGGCGGAAAAAAGGATAGAGATTCCCTTCCTGACGCGCTTCGCGTCTTAGCGAGGAGGAACGACGAAGCAATTCAGGGGTTAAGCTTTCTTTCTGGATTGCTTCGTTCCTCGCAATGACGGTGGCCTGTAACGCCTACGAATCGTAAACGCCACAAGCCGCCGCTTGATAACTGATAATAATCTCCATTCCCCGTTAGGGGAACTTCAATTATTCCTTGCGTTTCTTGCCTACAAGGTAGGCTGCGCTAAGTGCAGTAAGCACAGCGATGCCCGTGCCCAAAGGAGCATCGGAATCACCAGTAGAACCATGTTCACTTGGCAGAATCAGACCACCACCGCCCCTGTTGGTGCCATAAACACCATTATTGCCCAAACCGAAGAGTCCTGCATCCCCATTGTTATCCATCCCATAGAATGTCTCAGGGACAAAGACGTCCTCCTCTTCGTATCCGTAAGGCAGGAACATCTCGTCATCTGCGTTGGTAAAAATGTTCTGGCCTAATCCGAAGAGGCTGCCCTTCGTTTCGTACATGTTTTCGTCGACTTGTGCGGTTAAGGTCATGCCCATGCTCAGGACGATTGCGATTGTTGCTATTAGCTTTTTCATTGTTTGTTTGGTTTATATATTTATTAGTAATTCTTGATGTATTCTATAGCCGCGTCAAACTGGGGCATGAAGCTGGTGTTGTGGTCTTTGAAGAGCACTATTTCATCGGGTGTGACGCCAATGCCTTCAAGTACCTTGCCACCCACTTGCGCCTCAAATGTCGAGGTGTAGATGTAATGATTCATATTGTTTTGGTCTCCAAAAGGCCCTCCGTAGTTGAGATCGATGAACGAAACAGGCTGCAGAGGCCCCGTGGCACCGTAGGTACGCTCGCCGATGACATGAACCGTAGGCATCACGTGCCTCATGACGGCAGGTTCAATCTCGCCCATGCTGATTGAACAGATGTTAGTAAGGACGACGAAGGGGATATTTTCGGCGGTGATGTCGCGGTGGTAGTCGGGCTTCGGATCGATGTAATAGGAAACCCAAGGCGAGTACTCAAGCCTTCCAGGACCTTCCTTGTAACGGGTCTTCAGTACCTCGGTGCGTTCGTTGATGAAGGAGCCGACGAGATAGTCGAGGTCATCTTGGCAGCCGCCACCATTGGCGCGGTTGTCGAGAATGATGCCGGCCAACTGCTCACGGGGTGTTTCCTTGATGGCGGTCAACCATTTGTCCACAACGGCTTTAGCGGCTTGAGCCGAGGCTGAAGTGCCGTTCATCACGTATGAAATGACAGCCGCCGACTGCCAGAAGTAAGGTATCTTGCGACCATCGGGCAACCTAAACAAGAAATAGTAGTAAGAAATACCCGTGCCAATCTCTTCAAGCATGCCGTCAAACGATTCCTGCTCCTCAATGTTGTCAAGCAGGGTCATCTCAGCATCCATTTGGTATTTGAAATATACCTGTAACAAAAAAGTAGGTATAGTAAAATAATCCCTTTTCTCAACCTCAATCTCGCCAGGGCTGACGTAGAAATATGGTAACGTGTCGGAAACGGCGGGGTGAAGGTTTTTAATTACTATGGCCATGTGATGGTCTCTCAGACCGCCCATCGCACCTGTGTAGAGTTCGTTTAGATCGTCCAAAGTCACTTCCTGGCCGGCTTCATGCTGCGCGTCAAGGGCATGGAACTTGGGCATGTATTCTTCGTAGACGGCATCCCAGTCGGTTTCGTCAACATCCCAAAACACATAACCCGAACTGAGGCTTTTCCAAAGGTATTCGAACTGTGTGGAATAGCTGTCGTAGGCCAATTTGTCCGTTTCTCCGATATAGGGGTGATAGTCGGCATCTTTGCGGCAACCACTGAAAATCAAGGCAATCAGTGCCAATATAATGATATTTCTTTTCATAGTCGTTCGGTTTTAGAATTTGTAATAAACGCCAAGGTCGATGGAAAGGGTGTTCAGATAGCGCGGGTCGCTCAAGTGCGCGTAACTCTTGCGGTAGCTGACGAGGTCATAATAATAAAGCGCGTCAAGGTTAAGGCCAACATGGTCAGTAATGTCCCAATTCAAGCCCACACCGCCAACGAGACCGGCTGTGAAGCGTTGGTCTTCGCTGTTAAATTCGCGTTTTTGGTTGAAGTCATCGAAAAACACGTAATAGTCAGTCATCCAGTAGGTTGTTCCCTTGATACGGGATTGCAGCCAGTAGCCAGCAAAGCCGCCGCAAAGCAGGTGTCCACGCAATGCCTCGCCGCCAAACGAAAAGTCGGCCATCACGGGGAGCATCAGGTAGTCGTTGCGATACTCGGTGAAAACTGGGTCTAGATAGTTAAGGTTGCGGTCCATGCGGTGGGAGCGTTTCATATAGCTCAAGTCGGCACGGAGGGCAATCCAATCGTTGAACTCGCAACGGGCTTGAAAACCAGCATCGAAGCCGCTTAAGCGCGAGTAGGTCTCGTCGATACGTCCTGCAATGGAACGGTCGGGCGAGGTGCAGGTCCAGCCGCCCTTGATGCCAATCGCCCACTGGGCCTTGGCTTCGGTTGCCGTCCAACACAGAAGGACGGCGAGCACAAAGATGATTCGTTTGTTCATTTGCTTGATGGTTTTTCTAATAATTATTGAATAATGATTTTTTGTGTTTTCACATTGTTACCGTTGATGAGACGTAAAACATATATGCCAGGTGTCATCCCTGTGGTAGAGACGTGGCGCGCCGCGTTTCTACAGACGATGACCCGTCCCATCACATCCACAATCTGCAAAACGCCCTCGCCGTCGACGATGATGTTGCCGTCGCTGAAATACGCGAAATTCCCATGATTATTGTCAAAGATGTCTTCTATGCCAGTTTCATCGACCAGCACAGCGCGGAGCATCCAGGTAAGATAGACGGAGAGGTTGGTGTAGACATCCCAACCATTACTCCATTGGCCAAAATGGTACCATGAGCCGTCAGGGTTGCCGCAATAGCTAGTAGTGGCAATGGGAGCTTCCGAACTAGAAGAGGCGTTGAAGCTGAAAGTGACCCAGATGGTCTGCTCGGGAGCGAACGAAAGGTTGCTATCGAGTTCTAATGTGCGCCAACCTTGTTCGCCGTCAAGGTAATAGGTCTTGGTGTAGACAGGCGTGTTGCCATCAAGGGTCTCGCCTTCGTAGATGTTGAGTGTGTGGTTGCCATGGGTTTGGTAGTAGAGCTGCACGGCGGAGAGGCTTTTTCCCTGCCGCATCGAGGCGGGGATACGCATGCCCCACTCAACATTGCCGTACTCGCCATAGGGGTAGCGGTCGGTGTTGTAGTTGTAACTATAGCTTATGGTGTCGCCGGTGATGCGCTCGAAATAGGCGGTATCGGTGTAGTCTTGTCCTATGGCGAGGAACGAGAAGGGGATGTTGCGTTTGCCTGTGGCCATACCCACATAGCGGCAACCTTCGGCGGCACTCACCTCTAAGTTCACTGTGTCGTAAGTCTGATAGGTGCCGCTGCCTGTCACCGTGCCTAGTGCTGGGTCGTTACTGACGACGCTGATGATCGAGGGCTCACCCGTTGGCATGGAGGCGGGATAAAGACCGAAGAGGGCACAGGCTTTGGTATTGAAGCAACATATCGGATTTCCGCCCATACTTCCCGCACCAGGTGCAAGCGAGTCGATGAGATACCAAGCATCGTAATACCCAGCCCAGCCCCAGTTGACATGGAACATGCCGATACTGTCGTAGCCGTCGAGGACGAAAGCGTGACCCCCATTATAAGGATCAACGGCAGTATAATACACGGGACGGCTTGCGTCAAGCTCGTCACGCACCATGGCGTCCCACTCAGCATCGCTGTATGAACCCTTATGCAGACCATATAACATGGGATTGTAGCGGAAATAGGTCTTCAGGGCGTTCTCGGCGCAGGCGTAATCCAACCTGCCTGCCGAGACGGAGTAGGAACCGCTGCCATTCGGGCCGTAATTCATATCTACCGACACTCCGGCGTGATACATCAAGGTGGCCACGGCATCGATTTCTTCCTCGGTACAAGCGTTACTCAACGTGTCGGGCATATGGTTCCAGTCGTAGTAGGTGTTGCCGAAGTCAGCTGAAAGGATGCCGTAGTTCGATTCATAGCTGTTGCTGCCATAGCCCACCTCGGGCCAATGCCAGTAACGCATGATCTGCGCCATAGCCGTTGCAACGCAGCCGGTGGGACAATAGTCCAAGGAATCTGGGTCATATGGGCAGTGTTTGCTGTAGGGATAGGCCTGGTACCAACGTGAGGTCATCAATGGGTCCACCCATGTGGTTCTGCTTTGCGGGATGCCTTTGCTCCAACGTTCCCATTCCTTGGCCACCCTGGGCGAAGGGATAGTGGTGACTTCCTTCACGGAGGCTATTTCTTGCCGATAGCCGTCAATCCATGCGGCCACATGTTCGGGCATCGTAGCGGGGTCGAAGGTGCCGTCAGGCGAATAGGCTAGCACGGGGCGCACACGGTCGTCAGCGGCCATGAGGACAAAGCCTTTGCCGTCGGCTCCGGTAAAGAGAAAACATCCGTCAAGGCGGACAGTAGTGGCATCGACAACGGCCTTGTTGAGCACGCGAGCTGCGATGCTCGCGGCAGTGGCTTTGTCGACAGGTTTGGCCTCCATCCTTACAGAGAGGCCTGCTGCCAAAACGAAGGCAGCAACGATGATGATGAAGCGTTTCATTGTTTATTTAATTACAATTTTCTGTGTTCTAACGTTGTTGCCGTTGATGAGGCGCAATACATACACGCCAGGTGTCATCTCGCTTGTAGAGACGTTGCGTGCAACGTCTGTACTAACAACGATGCGCCCCATAACGTCAACGACCTGTAGGCACGCATTGCAAGCATCCGCTGCGGTAACAATGATTTGCCCATTGTTGATGAACGCAAACGGGGCATCGGACGCAGAGCTTGTCTAAGCGTCATTCACGTTGAACACCAAGCGGAAACGTGAAACGTAGTCAGTGGTCTTGGCGGTGAAAGTGTAGGTCGGCGAATCCAACAAATCCACATCTGCCCCAGTCATGTTATCAATCAGATGCAGATAATCCATTTCCACGCCTTCAGGGTTGACCGAAATCGTGTAGGTGCCGTTCTCGTTGGCCTCGAAATTGACAGACACCTCGTTTGTAGAGACGTTGGATGCAATGTCTGTACCAGCGGATACGCAGACGATAGCATAATCCTTTCCGTCCTGTGGGATATAGAGTTTGGCGTTGTCCTCGTTGAAGACGAATTTCTCCAATTCGTTGCCTTCGGTGAAGCTTACGATGGCCTTGTCAAGCAAGGCTGTTGAGCGGGTTGAAACGGCCTGACTCAACATGATTTGCAAATTCCTCCCTTGCGAAGCTTGATCCGTTGTCTTGGTGAAGGTGACAGTTTGGTCGCTTTCAGTGGCTTTCACCATCACGCCTGTGCAAGGTGGAATGACATAGCTGTTGGCTTCATTGGCTTCCGAGTTGATGGCGTTGCCCACAATGGTGTAGCAAGACTTGTCGATGACGGCGTTGCAGGCGAAAGGATTGCCCACAAGGTTCCAGCCAGACAAGGGAGCCGCCGTTGAAGTGTAGCTGAGATTATTGATGGTGACGGACTCGTTGCTCGGACGGAGGGTTCCCGTCATGTTGAGAGTAGTGCCGCCTTCATTGGCGTAGAGGTAGCCTTGCTGCGGCTCAATCTGGAAGCCTGGGTCTTGGTTGCTTATGCCAGACTTGTAGTTTCTCCATTTGGAAGTCGGTTCATGATAATAGTAGAGGTCGTACTCGTTAGTGAGGAAGCCATTGCCCTCGGAAGGGGTGATGTCTGTGACCATAGGCGAGGCGATGAAGTACCATCCGTTCAAATCAGTCGGTTCATGACCAGCAATGTTCTTCTCCACTGTGGCCGTCACGCCCGCGTTGCTGTGGATGAGTTGTCCGCCATTGGAGATGGTGAGGCTGCCGCCTTCTTGTATGGTGATGTTGCCCACATGGGCAAGGTAGTTATTGGGGATGATAGCTGCAGCTGTTACCTTCACGTCTTTGCCTTCGCCCGGCATGATACTGCCAAACCAGTTGGTGTTGTCGTTCCAGTTGCCAAAAGTTTTGAAGGTATAAGGCTCGGTGCCGCTACTGGTAACGCAGTGGGAACAATTCGAGAAAGTGACTCCATTGCCGTTGTCAGTGAAGGAGGCTCCATCGTGAATGCAGGGTTCAATCTGAGCATAGGGTTCTCGGCAGCCAGATTCGCGATTTGCGGCAATCATGAGTGTGGCTGTCATTAAACTTTCTCCCGCTTTCACCGAGTAGTTTTCAGGAAGTCCGAGTGAGCCGTTGGTGCTGCTGCCACCGCCGTGACCTATGGCGACGCCGTTGCCATGCTGACCTGTTCCGCGATGGGCATAAATGGTTCCGCCTGTGATGACGACTGGGCCTCCAACTCCATAATTCTGCACGTCGCCACCGCCACCGCCGATACCTGCCCCACCGTATTGTGTGGAATGAATTTGCTGAGCATTGCCGCCGAGTGCATGAATCTCTCCGCCATTGATGGTGATGGTTCCGACTTGGTTGGCTTCGGGACCACTACCTATTCCGGCACCGTCGTTTTGGGCAGTAGCCGTGATGTTGCCGCCATTGATGGTGATGCTGGTGATGCTTCCACGCTCACCTCCGCCGATACCTGCTCCACCAAGAAAAACGGTACTGGTACTAGAAGAAGATGAGTAGGGGCCGCCTTTGGCGTTGATGGTTCCGCCGTTGATAGTGATAGTGACCTGTTCACAATCTCCTTGTCCACTACCGATACCGGCACCACTGATTCCTCCAGTAGCGTTGATGGTTCCCCCATGAATAGTGAGGTTGCATCCTCCATCATCGGAACCAGAATCTCCGCCGCCGATGCCGGCACCAAATTTTCCGCCATTGGCCGTGATGGTTCCGCCGTAGATGGTGATATTATCGCCCTTACAGCCAGCGCCTCCGCCAATGCCTGCTCCTCCTTCGCCTCCCGTGGCTTTGATTTTGCCGCCATAGATGGTGATGTTTTTGCCAGGTTTATTCCCGCGTCCACCGATGCCTGCTCCATATTTGCCGCCACTTGCCGTAATGTCGCCGCCATGAATGATGAGCGTACCCATATGACCGTTTTTACCACCAATGCCAGGCCAATCTTCCTTTGTGTTGTTAGATATGAGTTTACCCATCCTGTTTTCAAATGACTGACAATAAATGTGAAGCGTAGAGCCTTCATTGACAAAGAAACCTTCGTTGATGGTGATGCTGGCTCCGTCGCAAAGGATGAGATGTCTGTCTCCACTACCGCAGGTCAACCCGTGTGCCGTTGAGCCTGTCCCGTCGGCTATAAACCATTGGCTATTAACTAATTCGCCACCAGAAACAAACGTGGAAGAACAAACATTAACTAACGTAACATTGTCAGGCACAGTCTTTACTGTTTGAACCACTTTCTTGCTTTCGCTGTCCCACGTGCATTCATAATAGGCATAGAACATTTTGCATTCGCCGTCAATCAGTTCTATGGGGTTGATGGTGCCGCTGGAGAAGAAGTGGTTGAAGTTGCCTTGGTTATTGGTTCCATAGCCGGCAGTAAACACGTTGGGTGTTTCCATGCGGATGCCGATGCTGTTTTGGCCGCTGGTGAGGCTGCCGGTGTGAATGGACGTGCCATTTTTCAGAAAGGCATCGTCACCAATGTTGTTTTTCACCTGAACATCACCTTGCATAGTGATCGTGCCGTTGTTCCAGATGCCGGCTCCGTCAGTGTGGCAGGTGTTGTTGGTGATGGTGCCACCTAACATGTTGACCGTGCCGTAGTTCACGATGCCGCCACCGCCATGCTCGGTCGACTCATTGCCGCTGATGAGGGTGTTGCCGTAAATATCGAGCCTGGCCCCTGACTTCACATAAATGGCACCGGCATCTTTGGAACTGTTGCCCGTAATGATGTCATCGACTAGGATGGTTAAGCCACCATCAACATGTATAGCACCGCCGTCACCGCCTTCGCCTTGGGCAAGGGCTTTATTGTTAGTAAAGGTGCATCCGCCTGTGGTAATCGAGCTATTGCTCCAGATGGCGCCGCCGCGGGTGGTGGCGGTGTTGTTGTCGAAAGTGCAGCCTATGATAGTGGCAGAATAGCCTTTGTTCACGATGCCGCCGCCACCTTGGTTACTCTCACAGTTGCTGATGGTGCCGCCCGTGATGTTGAGCGTGGCGTCGTTGGCGTTCATAATGGCGCCGCCATCGATGCCTTTGCAGTTAGTGATGGTGACGTTGTTGAGGGTCGTCGATCCTTTGTTCACGATGCCTCCGGCAGAGTGGATGCCGTCATTGTTGTAGCCGCTGTTCCAGCCGCCGCTGAGCGTACCGCCTGTGAGGGTGAGGTTGCCGCTCGCAGCCACGATGATGACGCAGCCCATCTCGGTAGTGCTGCTGAGGTTGCGTTGCAGGATGTGCCCGCCGAGGTGGATGGTAATCGTTTTATCGGCCGGGATGGTGAGGTGCGACGAAAGGGTGATGTCGCTTGTGACGTTGATGTAATCATCGGCGTTGGTACAAAAACCGATAGCATTATTCAATTGCGTTTCGTCGCCAGCAGGATACATTGATTGTGCCCAAACCATTGGCCCGAAGGCTAAGAGGGCGAAGATAATGAGGATAGATGTTTTTTTCATTTTGTTTTATCTATTATTTGTTAATCAATCAATTACAATTTTCTGCGTCCTAATTTTCTCTCCATTAATCAGGTGCAACACATACACGCCCGCAGGGATGCCGTTGGTCGAAATGCATTGCTTTGCGTCTCCCGAAACGATGATACGCCCAGTTATGTCTATCATCTGCAACATGCCCTCGCCGGTGATGATGATGTTGCCGTTGCTGATAAAGGCAAAAGATGCATTGTCGCTGTCAGCGTCCTCGCAGACGGTTGAAAACACCAAGCGGAAACGCGAAGCGTAGTCTGTCGTTTTGGCGGAGAAGGTATAAGAAGACGTAGTCAACAAATCCACATCTGCCCCTGTCAGATTATCAATCAGGTGCAAATAGCCCATCTCCACTCCTTCAGGATTGACAAAAATCGTGTATTCGCCATTCTCCGTGGCCTCGAAATTCAGCGGTATCTCGCCCTGCCTTTCGGCATTGGTGATGGCGTAGTCCTTGCCGTCCTGCGGAATGTAGAGCTTGGCCAAGTCGGGGTTGAAGACGAATTTCTCCAAACGCTCGCCTTCTTTGAAACTCACGATGGTGTTGTCAAGAGCCAAGGTTCCTGAGCCGCTGGATTGCTTCGTTCCTCGTAATGACGCAAAGTGGCTGTTAGGCTCAACGACCTGGCTCAGCACAATCTGTAAACTTCCGTTGTTAAGTTGATTGGATTGTGTTGCTGGCACCACTCTTGTGAAAGTGACGCTTTCACTCGTTGCGTCGGCCTGCACCATCACGGCCTCGCTTGGGGCGATTTGGTATGTGTTGGCAGCATTGGCCGTTGTATTGATGGCGTTGCCAGTGAGCGTGTAGCAAGGCTTGTCAATGGTCGCTTTGCAGGCGAAAGGGTTACCCACAAGGTTCCAGCCCGTCAATTCACTTGCCTCATGGCTCAAGTTACTGATGGTTACAGTCTCATCGCTCCGTTTCAGCGTTCCCGTCATGTTGAGCGTGGTGCCGAGGTCGTTGGCGTAGAGATAGCCTTTCTGCGGCTCGATGAGGAAGTGTGGGTTCAGGTTGTTTCCGCTTTGCTTATAGTTTCTCCAGTAATGCGTTGGCTCTTCGTAATAATATAGGTCGTACTTGGTGGAATCTTCGGTGAGGAAGCCGTTGCCCAACGAAGGAATTATATTGTTCGTCATGGGCGAGGCGATGAAATGCCATCCGTTTTCAGCACTGCCGTCGTGGCCTGCTATATTTTTTTGCACTGTGGCCACCAAGCCTGCATTGTTGTGGATGAGTTGTCCGCCGTCTTCGATGGTAAGGCTGCCAGCATCGCGGATGACGATGCTGTCGGCCTGGGCGGTGTAGCCACTCGGTATGGAGGCTGCGGCATCGATGAAGACGACCGTGTCGGTCGGGGGAATGCGGTTCCAGAACCATTTGTCTGCGTCGTTCCAGTTGCCGTCGTTACCGAAAAGGTTGATTTTTTTGTAACGGGCAGTGAGGTCAACATCTTCGAATACTATGAAACTGCCATTTTCATTAATAAGTATCTCGTCGTCGGAGGCAACGAAGGTGGTTAAGTCGTTGCCATTACTATGACTCCAGCCTTTGAATGCCATGCCACGCGGCTCGTAGTCGGTGGGGGCAGGAGGAAGGAAGAACACATTGGTTTTGACCATATAATAAGTGAAAGCTGCCGAGCCATAATTGCCGTCGGTGTAATTGCCACCCTCGTTGATGACAGGCAGATAGATGCTGATGGTGCAGATTTCGCCGTGGTAGCCGCAGACCGAACAGATGTCGCTGCCTACGGGGAAGTCATGAGGAGTACTGGGACTGTAAACGCAGTATCTACAGTGCATGACGTGGTGATATGCAGGAGTGGCCGTGTCGAGGGTGTAGGTTATTTCGCTATGGTCGCATGGCTCCACGTGGGCGTAGGGACGATACAGGCAAGCGTTGACGCGCTCGCCAGCAGTGAATTTGGTGGCAGTGCCCGATGTCTGTCCGGCATGAACCATCATGTTGTCGCCGAGGATGAGGGTACCAGGATCTTCTGAAGTCTCCTCACGCCCAAAGGCGCATCCGTTTTGTGCGGCGGCATCGCTGCCCGCTTTTGCATGCACATTGCCGCCGGTGATAATGATATCTGCGCCGTGAGCATCCTCACCGACACCTATACCGGCACCATAGCCCTTGCCCTCAGCATAAACAGTGCCTCCGGAGATGGTGATTTTGCCTCCGCCAGTTTCAGCTGAGGGGAAAAACGCATCCTCACCGCTGCCAATACCAGCAGCATCAGTTCCGCCGTAGGCATTGACTATGCCTCCGCTTATGGTGAGCGATGTGGGGCCGTTGCCACTCTGTCCGCTGCCGATGCCGGCACCGTAATCGCCGCCGTATGCATAGATTGTCCCGCCAGTGATTCTGATGATGTGGCAGGAAGCTTGCTTGCCGCTGCCGATGCCCGCAGCATATTTCCCGCCTTTGGCAGTAATAAATCCTCCATTAATGTTGATATTCTGATGCTCATAATTACATCCGCTACCAATGCCAGCACCTCTATCGCCACCCATGGCAAGGATGGTTCCGCCGAAGATATCAATGTTGGTGTCGCCATTCGGGTAGTAGGCGTATTCTCCATCACCAATGCCAGCACCGTCTTCTCCTCCCTGCGCGGTGATATTCCCACCATAGATGTTGATGTGTCCAATACGGAAAATCTCGTCTATATGGCCGTATCCATTGTTGTCCCCATAACCGATGCCTGCGCCGTCATCAGTGGATTCGGCATAGATGATACCGTCGTAGATGTTGATTATCTTGATGCCGCTTTCACTTCCATAGGCACCACCGATTCCTGCACTTTCCACACCACTTTTGGCCTGGATGTTACCGCCATGGATGGAGATGTCGCCAGAAAACTTGTTTCTTGTTGCTCCGATGGCAGCATGATCAACGGTATTGATAGCGGTGAGCTTGCCCATCCTGTTGCCATACGACTGGCAATAAATGTGCAGGTGTGTATCCGGCTCCACGTGTAGTCCTTCATGCCCAAAACTCATCTCCGAGTCGTCCATGAGAATGAGGTGTACGTGGCTGCCCGTGCAGGTCAGTCCATCCTCAAAATGATAAGTGCCGTAAGCCACGAACCAATACTCATCGCCGTTTAGGGTGTTGAAATGTGTACCGTCGCAGAGGTTAACGACTGGTGTATCTGGAGACACTGTACGAAGGGTGTGAACCAATACCTTGTTTTCACTGTCCCAACTGCATTCGTAGTATGAAACATCCAATTGGCACTCCTTCCCATCACTGGTGAGCGATATGGCACTGACGGTGCCGCTGGGGAAGAAGGGTATCGTGCTGGTGCCGGATGTCGAATAGTAGAGGGTGAATATGGGGCGAAGGCTCTCTGTTCGGATGCCGATACTCTCTGCGCCACTAGTAATGGCTCCATTGACTCTGATTTTTTTGTTTTCCTTCAAATACACGTCATCGTTGTTGTTGTTCTTCACCTGTATGTTGCCCTGCATATACAATGTGCTGTTGCTCCAAATGCCACTGCCATCGGTGTGGCAGGTGTTGCCCGTGATGTTAACAGAGCCACTTAAATAGACAATGCCGTAGTTGACAATGCCGCCGCCGCCGTGTTCCGAAGAGGTGTTGCCGCTGAGGGTACTGCCTGAGTTGCCACCAAGATAGAGGATGGCATCCTCATTGACATAGATGCCACCAGCGTCCTTCGATGTGTTATTGGTGAGGGTCACGTCGGTGAGGGTGGCCGTACCGCTTTCGAGATGGAAGGCTCCACCGTCGCCGCCCTCGCCCTGAGCAAGGGCTTGGTTGCTGTTGATGGTGCATCCGTTCACGGTGAGACCGCTGTTGCTCCAAATGGCGCCGCCGCGTGTAGTGGCAGTGTTGCTGCTCATGGTGCAGTCGATGATGGTGGCCGAGCCTTTGTTCACGATGGCACCACCACCTTGACTACTCTGGCAGTTGGTGATGCTGCCTCCCGTAATGTTGAGCGTGGCACCGCTGACGTTCATAATGGCGCCGCCGTCGTTGCCCTTGCAGTTGTCGATGGTGACATTGGTGAGCGTTGTCGTGCCCTTGTTGACGATGCCGCCGGCGGTGTGGGTGCCGTCGTTAGTGCTGTTCCAGCCGCCGCTGATGGTGCCGTTCGAAAGGGTAAGGTTGCCAGTCTGAGCCACGATGATGACACAGCCTTCGCTGGTGGCACTGGTGAGGCTGCGGGATAAAGTGTGACCATCCAAATTAATGGTAACTGTAGTGTTACTAGGGATGGTTAGGTGTGCCGAGAGGGTGATGTTACTCGTCAAGCGGATTTGTGCGCCGTTGGCGATGGCGCTATTCAATGCTTCTTTGGTATTGACTTCAGTCCAAGTTTGTGCCCAAGCCGCCTGCGCAAAAAAGCAGATCAGAACAATGATGCAGATGATTCGTTTGTTCATTTGTTTTGTTGTTTTGCTCATTTACTTAAACATAAATCTGTCGTTCATCTTGGGGCTGAGGCTAAGTGCGGGACGTTTGGCCACAACTGTCATTGTCATAATGATTTTAATTGTTTGTTATTCAATTATTATTTTCTGTGTCTTCACGTCATTGTCGTTAATGAGTCGCAACACATACACGCCCGGCGTCATCCCGCTTGTAGAGACGCGATTGGCTCCGCCGAATTTACATTTCATCGCGTCTCCCTGGATGACAACATGTCCCATAACATCCACCACCTGCAAAACACCTTCGCCGTTGACGATGATGTTGCCCGAGGCATCGATGAACGCAAAGGTCCCTGAGCCAGTCGAAGGGCCGTCCTCTCCGTTGGTGCTGAACACCAGCTTGAAGCGGCTGGCATAGTCGGTCGTCTTGGAGCTGAAGGTGTAGGTTGGCGAAGCCAACAAATCCACATCCGTACCCGTCATATTATCAATAAGGTGCAGATAGTTCATTTCCACGCCATCAGGATTGACCGAAATCGTGTAGGTGCCGTTCTCCTTGGCCACGAAATTCAGCGGCATCTCACCCTGCTTCTCGGCATTGATGATGGCGTAGTCCTCGCCGTCTTGTGGGATGTAGATGTTGGCGTTCTGGCTGCTGAAGTAGAACTTGCCGAGTTCCGAGCCTTCCTTGAAGCTGATGATGGCGTTGTCCATGACGGTGTTGCCGCGTGTGCCAGTCTTGCCCAAGGTGATGTCCAAGATGCCCTTTGTTCCGCTTGTTTGAGGTTCCTTGGTGAAGACGACGTTATCATTGATTCCGTTAGCTTTCACTAAGATGCCCGTACAGGGCGGAATGGGCTCCGTGGTTTCTTGCTGCGTGGCCAGCACACCCGTGCCGCTTTCGTTCATCTTATAGTAGGGCTTGCTGGAGTAGGCGTTGCAGGGATAGGGGTTGCCCACAAGGTTCCAGCCGTGCATGTTCGGGTTGCTGTTGGCCTCGGAATAGTCCAGACTGATTTGGCCCGAAGCAGGATTGGCCAGTGTGCCTGTGAACGTGGCTTCAAACGTGGTGTTGTTGGCATAGAGGTAGCCTTTCCCGTTGTCCAAAGTGGTGAAATTCAAGTCTGGGTTCTCGGTATGGTCATTCTTGTAATTCACCCATTCCAGCTCTTGGGCTTGGTCGAAGGCATAGAGGTCGTAATTGTTGGAAACGATGTTGGCGCTGCTCACTTCGAGGCTCGTCATGGGCGAGGCGATGAAGTACCAGCCGTTGGCTTTGGTTTCGTCTTGGCTTTGCGCTTGTGTATAGCCAGAAATATTCTTCTCCACCGTGGCCACCACGCCTTCGTTGTTGTGGATGAGTTGTCCGCCGTCCTTGATGGTGATGGAGCCATTGTCGATAACAATCTCATTAGCCTCTGCGGTGTAATTATTGGGAATGACCGCCTGGCCTTCAATGTGCACTTTTTGGCTACCATCAGGAAGGGTTTCTATAGCCCAGTTTTCGGGATTGTTCCAGTAACCGTCCTTGTAGAAGAGGTTATCGGAGGTGAGGTCGTCCAAGTCAATAAAGATGTTGTTGTAGCCTTCAATGTCGAGCACTACGGCTTCCGCATCGGAAAGGGGCATCTCCAGAATCTCAAAGAAGACGTTAAATCCGGGTAAAGTGGTGGTCGAATCTACAACTCTCAACGATGTTCCATCGAGGTATAAAGCGGTATAGTCATTTATGTCTTTATTGAGATCGTCCGCTGTCATGTAGTTGTAATTGCCAAGGATGGAAAAGCCTTTGTATTGGTTTTCGTCGAATCTGATTTTCATTCCTGGTGGCAACGAGCGCTTGATGGTTACAGGGTAGAAATAGGGATTGTTGACATTTTCAGAAACCTTCACGAGATAGGGCTTGTCGGCATTGAATGCAGTGGTGTCCTTGAAATGGTAAACTATTACCCTGTTTTCAAAGGTGATGGTGTCGAGGACTCTCAGCGTAGCACCTTCCAAATAGGTTCCCGAGAGGTTTGGCACGTCGAAAGGCAGACATAACGTATTCCACGCCACGTCTTTTGAAAGTGTCAAATTATTAATGCCAACAAGGGTGGTCGCGCCTTCCTGGTCATGCAGTACCATTTGGTTGTCAAAATTAACGGCATCAAGACTGATAGAAGACAATTCTGCTGTCACGGTGACGATAGTATTGTCTGTAGCTAATTGCACAGTGAAATAATCAAAAGCGGTATTATAAAAATGGGTTGTCGCGCCATTTGTAGCGGTTACTCCCGTGATGTCATAAGCCAAACCTTCTGTTGAAATGGTCCCACAAACAGTTTCACTTGAACCGGCATAGTAGGTATAAAAGACTTCTATATCATTGATATCCTCTACAAATCTTACCCCTGGCAATTCCAAACCGGGACTGTGAGCTTTGATACCGCTGACATCGTATTCGGCTATCGGTTCGGGTGTTGAATCGCCTGATCCGTATAATACAAAGTTTAGCTTGTCATTGTTTTCAACGGTGATGCTATAGGCACGCTTGGCGTTACCTGCCATACTTTCAGTGATGTAATAACAATTGTTTGTGGAAGAATGAACCATACCATAGGTATTATCGAACATTCCACAGAAGGTGTAATTATTTATTCTTCCACCATAGCTTCCATTCTCAAAACAATGGTTCACAATCTGGTTGCTGGGTGTGCCGAAACAAGTGATGACACCAGCATAGGTCGTTGGATTATCAACTCCTGAATCGATATATTCGAAACGGCCATCAAACAGACACCCATTCACTGTGTTGGTAACCTTGTCGGTACCTGACGATATTGAAGCTCCTATAAAACCGCTCATTCGTGTGAAACTGCCAGTAATCAAGACCGAAACATGGCAGTTAGTGATGGTGTTTTGAACATTTTCATTCCCGTTGTCGCGGCAAAAGCCCACCAATCCTCCGACCGCAGAACGTTGCTTGGTGGTCGAAATGCTTCCTCCGACAATCAAGTTCTTGATTTCTGCATTGCGGATGGTTCTGAAAGGACCAATAAAAGCTTCGTTATAATCGCCTCCATCTCCTGTTGTGAACGCATAATTCACAATTAAGGTGTGACCGTTACCGTCGAAGGTGCCAGTGAACGGGTGGTCCCAAGTGCCCACCATGGTGTTGACTATGAAGTCTTTCATCATGATGGCGTTGACCGATTGGCCAGCCTGCGTTAGTTCGTTGACGTATTCCCAGTCGGCGGAGCCGTAAAGCGGTAACGGGTTGCCGTTTGTATACAAGTCGCCGACAAAGGTAACATTCGCTGTCGAACCGTATGTATTAACCCAGTCTTGGTAAGTCGAGGCAAGCACATGGAATCTCGTAGCTTTATTTGGAGCGAAGTCCGTAGCACAGCTTGCCCATTCAGTGAATGGTCCAGGACCGTAGTAATACACATGCTCCATACTGGTGCACCCCGTAAACATAGGTTGCTCCATGGTCCTTATCGACACTGGTATGATAAAACTCGTCAGGCTGCTGCAATTCGTCAGCATGTTTTTAAGTCCATTATAGTCATCTATTGTCGTTTGTGCAGTTTCTCCTATTTTGAAAAAGGCTATATCAAGCGTTTCGAGGTTGGAACAGTTGTAAAACATACTGTCGAAAAGGACAACATTATCTGTTGTAAATGTATTCATGTTGACACTTGTCAAGTTTGAGCAGTTGGTGAACATTTTTCTTATATCCTGACAGTTTTGTGTAGAGAAATAGTAAAAGTTGAGCGTAGTCAATCCTTGGCAGTTTTCAAACATTTGTTGCATCGATCTCACTTTTGCAGTGTTGAAATGTGTCAAATCAATATCATCGCTGGTCAGTTTTTGGCAGCCTCTGAACATGGAACCCATGCCCAACACTTCCTCGGTGTTGAGATACTCCCATCCGACAATAGTGTCGAGATTGACGCAACCGCTGAACCATTGGACGGTGGTCACAGGACGGGCGAATTGGAACGAAGGAGCAAACTCAACGCTTTGAATATCATTGGCATGGTATTTAATCCAATCTGGAGTACCATGCGGTGCATCAAGCCAATATGTGTTTAAGTCATAAGTCGTTCCTATGCGCTCGTTTCGCATGCCGTCATAATAGAAGGTCAAAGAGTGGTCAGAAGAATTATACTCCGTGTAGGCCTCGGCATCCTCGTCGTAAGTCATGTAGATGTATTCAAAATGTCCCCAACCGTCGGGTGTGGTCCAACCCAAGTTTGAATTGGAATATAAAGCAGTGCTATAGGCTTCTTGACTGCTTTCAGGCACACATAGCATGATGCCGTATGAGTAGATCTGGCTGTCGCCAATACCTCCAGTGTGGGATTTGAATACGTCGTTGTATTCCCATGTGGGCGGTGTGGTGGCGTGGCAGTCGATTTTGTAAAGATACGGCAAATCGATAAATGCGCCCGTGCCGATGCTGGTGAGGGCGGAAGGTAACTCCACCTTAAGCAGTGCCCGGCAGCCTTGGAAGGCAAAGTCGCCCACTCGGGTCACGTTGGCGGGCAGATGCACTTCCGTAATCTTTGTGCATAATCTGAATGCCATATTCGAAACCTTGGTGACTGGGTATTCTTGATTATTATAAGTAATGGCTGCAGGAACCACCACATTGCCTACCGAATACTGCGGGATGCAGGCATTGTTGCCCGAGCCTAAGTAGGCTTCAGAGCCCATGATGATGTATTCGGCTGTCACCGTCTTGTCGTCAATCGTTACAGTGCCGTGCACCAAACCGTCGGCCATTGCAACAGCAGGAAGCAAATATAGCAAGCTTGCCAATATGAAGAATTTGTGTCTATTTCTCATGATGCAAAGTATTAAAGTTCGTCCAAATAATCAATTAAATGTTCTTTCATGGTTTCGATTTCATCTGTGGTCTGGTGTACAGAAGCCTTTGACAGTACCCTAATGGCTTTAAATTCCGCTGTGCCAAGGAAGAATGCTTTTCCGGAATTCACATGGTCAAATGGGAGTATATAGCCAGAGTGAAACTTGAGGACCCAGTCGGGGAAGGAGTTGCCGGCACTTTCGCGATTCACCTCGGGCACTACGGTGTCATAGCGGCTGTGATAGAGACACAGGGCATGCTGCGGTGTCCAGCCTTTGGTTAAGTTGTTGCTTGCCAAGGCAAAATGAAGGTCTTCCATCAATCCGCGATGTTCGGGCAAGGGAATACCTGCCTCCGAGGTGTAAGTGTCTGAGTAGGCTGAATATAGGGATTGGAAATAAGCTAATCCAGCTTCGTTGATGATTTGATTCAGCTTTAGCGGCCAGTTATCGCCGAAATAATTCTTCCATGCAGCTGTAATGTCATTAGTCGTTTTTTCCTTTGCGGTGAGCCAATCGAGGATGCCGCTGTTCAAGAACCATGGTTTCAGATAATCACTTACTTGGTGGTCCTTCATATAGGGGTTGTAGTCGCACATACCCTTCAGAATAAGGGGCAACACCACAGGCATCGACATAGGATCGCCTTCATTGTATTGATTGGTGTAGTACATCAGCGTGGCCATGGGGTCGTAGGGGCCGTCGCCGCAAACCGAGCCGGCCAATTGAAGCTCGTCGGTGAGGTCGTTCTGCTCGATGAAACGTTGGGTTGCCATCGCCACTGAGCCGCCTTGCGAGTAGCCCAAGCAGATGCTGCGCCAACCATCGCGGAAGGGGTGTCGTATGTCATCAATCCTAGGAGAGCTCTTATAAAGCGCGATGCCATATCGCACACCGTCCACCACTTGGCGGGCGGTGAGCTCTTGATAGAGATAGGGATGGGCATTGCTGCGAGTGATGCCATAGCCCTCATAGTCAGGCATGATAACAAGGTTGTAGTAGGCTCTGTCACTCTGGAGCGAATGGAATAACAGTCCGCTGCCAGCGTGATTCATCATCATGCTTACATCCGTATCATAGTTGTCGTCGGTGTATGCCGAGGGGCATTCTTTGTTGCTGGTGATGGTGACGTGGCAGCCGATGATGACATTGTTGATGTAGTCGCAGTCCTCGTCGGGCATACAAGTCAGCGCGCTGAGCAGCACAGGTCGGCCTTCAGCATTGATGGAAGGATAATTGAACCGGTACCAATAGATGTCGAGCCACGAGTTGTTGTCTTCGCCGTAGAACTCCGAGCCGTTGGAGCCGTTGCCTCGCTGGGCGTTGCGTTGGTTGGCGGTGCCACTTGGAGTGTTCCATTCGATTTGGGTCACACTGCATAGCGTGTCGGTGTGGTGGGTGAGTGAATCGGTCACGATTTTCACCTTCACCGTCATGGTGGCGTGCCCCAACTCGGTGATGGTAGCATCTTCCGCATTGACCTCGGCTGGAATGTTGTCAAGCGGAACCTGCGCCCATGCTATCGGCCCGAAGGCTAAGAGGGCGAGGAGGATGAAAGAAAGACGTTTCATGCTTTTTCCTCCTTTTTCTTTAGGGTGAGATATGCGCCGCCCAAGCTGAGCAGCACGGCGATGCCGCCGCCTAAGGGAGCAGGCTCTGCGTTTTGGTCGTCTTCTTCTCCATGATCAAAATCAATCATCGGCACTTCATCCGTAGAACGGAAAATTATGTTACCCTTGCCGAAGAGGCCGGCCTCTTCGTAAGTTTCTGCGCTGATGTCCTGCGCGAAAGCCATGGCGCCCATTCCGAGGACGATGGCCAATACTAGCGATAGTTTTTTCATTTGTTATTTTATTGATTATTTTTTATTGATAATTTGTTGCTTATTATTCATTCAAGGTTTTGCCTTGCTTCATCGATTTCTTTTTGCAGCTGCATGAGTTCATTCATCTTCGAAGAGCTCTTGGCGTGTGTGTCCTTTATGCTTGCCTCAATCTGCTTGCGCTCATCGTAGTAGGCTTTTATCTCCTCGTCAGTGACGCCCATGATCTGCTGGCACTGGGCGAACAGATGCTGCATATTCACTAATAGCCCGTTACAAAAGATAGCATAGCCGCAGAAATCGAAATCGAGCGTGCGCTTCAGGGAGTGAATGGGCGATTCGGTGGCAAAGTCGTTGCCAATCGACTCGCAGATCATCGTTTTGAAATTATTGCGGGCTTGGTAGAAATCCGCCACGTTCTCGGTGAAGAGCACGTTGCCCACCGTGTTGATCGTCTCGATACTTGACGAGAAGATTTGCTCCGTGGTCTCTGTAAACCCCGCAGTGGGAATATGCGATGCAAGTTGGAACCTCAACACGTCGAACCGGGTGGTGTCCTGTGCAATCTGCCACTGGATTTGCATCGCCTGGTAGAGCATCGAGTCGGTTTTCTGCACAGACTGCAACGAGTTGTACATGTCGTACATCACCATCATCACAATTTCGCGCTTTTCACGCTGTTTGTTATAGTGGTCGATGATGGCCGCCGTGCCAAAAGTGAGCGCGATGGAAATGGTAATGCCGAGGATGCTGGTGATCAAGCCTCTCCAAAAATCCTTGTTTCCCTTTACTTTCGGGTCGTCGGGTTGCGGGTTTATTGCATCTTGGGTGAAATGTTCCATGACTTTGACTTGTATTTAATCTTTGCGGGTATTGTCACCTATTTTATTTTTAAGGGCGCAAAATTACACTAAATCAAGTTCTTAACATGCCGTTTCTATTCGGCGATTTGTACATTGGATTCGGTGATTTGTAAACTTTTACTAATAAATTCGGCAAAATGTAAACCAATTCGGCAAAATGTAAACCTATCGCGGTTTTTTCAACAGTCTTGTTGGTCAGTGAGTGCAAATGGATTATTTTTGTAGGCAAAACCACCTCACGATGATGAACATATTTAGTTTTATTGACGCGAGACTGCGAGACTACGGGACTATGACTTGTGACTATGACAATGACTGCTTTAACCAAAAGCTGAAACTTCAGCATTCCCGTAAAAGCGGCCATGGTCATTGTCAATGGTCATTGTCAAAAAGTCCCGAAGTCCCGTGTCCCGAAGTCAAAAGATATTGTAGTTTAATTCTGAATACTTACTTATGGTTTGTCATTTCTCTTTTCCTGTGCGGTTGCGGCCAACATTCCCAGCCTGCGCCTCGCACTGACCGCTATAGTGTGGATTCGCTGAGAAGACTGGCCGCCATCGACCTTAATGCCGCTTATCAGCGTGTCAACGAAGGCGAACAAAACGGTGAACTCTCAAAATTCGAATCGGCCGACTTGTGCGCGCACCTCACCTACCAATACACGGACAACTATGCCTTGGCGATAGAATATTGCCGCAAAGCGCTTTCCGCCCTTGGCGACGACGACGATGAACCGCGTGTGGAGACACTCTATTTGCTTAGTACCATAGCGGAAGCGGGAAAGGACTTCCAAACCTGCATCAACGCCTGTACCGAAGGCAAGGAAGTCGCCCATTGGAACAAGATGAAGTTTGAGGAACATTCATTCGACTATCTCGTGGGAAAATGCAAACTCGACATGGGTCTGAAAGACGAGGGATTGGCACTCATGTCATCCTCCATCGACAAGGCCATACAGGTCGTGGACGGTGAGGGCGAATATGGACACCTTATTTATTTTGTCAACAACCTGATAAACTGCTATATTGCAGTCGACAATATGGAAGATGTGCTTCGTGAGTCAGACCACCTCGAACGTTTGATTGATGAAATGGAGGCCAAATATCCTCAGGCGAAGCCCTATTGTGACCAATGTCGCTTCGACCTCCATTCCAATCGTGCCATCGCCAAAATCACCCTTGGTCGCCCTCAGGAAGCCGAAACCGACTTCGACCAAGCCCTTGCCTTCGATTTTGCCAAAAGCTATCGCGGCAGCGACCCGCTATTGTATTATTATGCCGCTGCGGGCAACGTGGATTCTGTACTCAGCCTCTTGAACCGCTTTCCTTACCAAGAAAACGACACGGTGCAAAGGCTCTATTGCAGGCGACTTTTGCGTCTTGAACAAGCCTATCGCGTGGCAGGCGACACAGCCATGGCCAACCTGTACCAATGCCGCATCGACACTTTGTCACAACTTATCGACCGAAACGAACAAGAGCAAGGTGTTGCCGTGAATGCCGCCCAATATGAGACGCAACAATACAAGATGGAATTGGACGACTTATCGAAGAATACCAAGAAGATGAACATTATTTTGGTCGTATTGGTTCTGCTATTGCTGGTGATCATTCTCGTCTTGTACTGGAAAAACAAGCGGAAGATGGCGAAATCGGCTGAGGAATTGAGGCAGAAGACCCAGTCGATGGAGCAGGAAATGACGCGGCTTCAAAAGCAGGTACACATCATTGCCCGCGACAACAACCAGACCTCGCCCCAAGCTACCCAACAAGCCGCCAAGTCACTAACGGCCTTCATCGAGGGGCAACAACTCTACCTCAACAAGGACCTCTCACGCGCACTGGTAGCCAAAATGATGGGCTGTTCGCATCAAACCATCACCAAGATGCTGAACGAGATACAGCCCGACCTCTCCTTCCCCGACTACATCAAGGGACTGCGCATTGCCTATGCGCTCAAACTCATCAAGGAGAAACCTGGACTCACCGTGCAGCAAATCGCCGACCAGTCGGGTTTCTACAGCATCAGCAACTTTGAACGCGCCTTTAAAACGATTACGGGGAAGACTCCAAGGGAGTATATGAAGGGGCAGGATTAGTATCGAATCACAAAAACAGGATATTGAGGACATTGGAACCTTCGTTTTTGAGGGCGCAATGGTACGAAAACAATGCATTGGTAGCGTGTGTTTTGCGAAATTTATGTATTTTTGCAGCTGAAAGCTAAAAACGTTTGGATTATGACAGCATTGGAATTGAATGCCCAGATTTGGCGCAGCATAGCTGAAATAGCCGATGATGAATCGCTGATGAAGCAGTTGGCAAAGTACTTGAAGAAGTTGGCTGCCAAGAAAGAAAAAAATGAGACCTTGGTGTCAAAAGAGAAGTTCATGGCCAGCCTCGATCGTGGCGAGGAAGAGTATAGACAAGGGAAATGTGTCCGTTTGTTGCCAAACGAGTCGGTCTCAGAAATGCTTAGGAGGAGCGGACTCTGATGTATAATATTGATTTCACCACTTAGGCTCGAGAAGGGCTGGCTCGGCTGGAAAAGAGTGAGCCTAAAGCCTTTGCAAAGGCTGTGCGCTTCATCGACGAATTAAAAGAACATCCCAAGACAGGTCTGGGACATCCCGAACCGTTGAAGGGTATGCCCGAAGGCCGATGGAGTCGCGAGATTACAAAGAAGCACCGTATGGTTTATCGTATCTTTGAAGGGGAAGTCCTTGTTCTCGTGCTCAGAAGCTACGGACATTACGACGATAAATAACTGGTCGATACCAATCTAAAACCACAACATCCCTCGCATCGTTCCTCCTCGCAATGACGGCGGCCTGTAACACTTACGCATCGTAAACGTCACAAGCCGCCGTAGGATAAATAGAAAGCGACTCCCGAAAGGAATCTCAATAGGGCTTTACAGTGAACTATAAGCCGGCGAGAAGGTGTCGCCTTGCGAGACATCGCCTGTGCTTAGGCCTTTCTTCAGCCAACGCGAGCGTTGCGCCGAAGTACCGTGGTTGAAGGTCTCGGGCATGGTGCGGCCGTAGGCCTGTTTCTGCAAGTAGTCGTCACCGATTTTGGCTGCTGCATTAAGGGCTTCCTCAATGTCGCCATCCTCCAAAGAGCCAAACATCTTGTTGTCGTTGTAAGCCCAAACACCAGCATAGAAGTCGGCCTGCAATTCAAGACGCACACTGATTTCATTTGACTGTTTGGTGTTCTGGCCATACCGTGCCATTTGCTGGTGGGCTTGACCCAAGGTACCAAGCTGGTTCTGCACATGATGACCTACTTCATGCGCGATGACGTAAGCGTAAGCAAAGTCGCCGTCGGCACCGATTTGTGATCTCATGCTTTTGAAAAACTCCAAATCGAGGTAAATGGTCTCGTCAGCAGAGCAATAGAACGGTCCACTGGCCGAGGTAGCATTGCCGCAGCCCGAACTGACGGCATCGCTGAAAATGACCATCTTAGGCGGCTCGTAGGTGCGCCCCATCTTCTTGAACTCCCTGTCCCAAACGTCTTCTGTACCGGCTAAAATCTGCTTGCAGAACGTCATCAACTCCACATCCACTTGGCTGTAGTCCTTGCCGTCGTCGACATATTCGGTGCTTGTGCCTTGTTGCATCTGCTCCACGACGGCACTCGGGTCACCACCCAAAAAACTGATTAAAAGATAAATAAGAATACCACCGATGCCCACGCCACCAGCAGTAGCCACTGTTCTCTTCCCTCTGCGGTCTTCCACATTGGTACTTTCTCTACGTCCATCTAATTTCATAATGCTTTCGTTTTAAGAATTAATTTGTCGACAAAAGTAAGGAAAAAGTTCAGGAGAACTTCAAAAGTTGTAAAAAAAATGTAATTTTGCAAAACAAAATCTCAACACCATGAAAGCATTTGTCAACGAAACTGAAGTGCGCACCTACTATGGTGCAAAAGTGAAATCCGTGGTGCTGGCCTATTGCCGTGCCAACAAGCTGCCAGTGAACCTCGAAGACATCGAAATCCGCGACGCCTTTGGCAACATTATCGGTTTGGATGGCTCACTACGTGCCAATTCAAAAATCTATATCAAATTTTGAATATTATGAAGAGATTCCAGAAACTCATGCTGGCGGCTTTGGTCGCCTCGTTTTTCCTTTCCTCTTGCCAACCTAAGGAACAGAAGATTTACATCGTTTCGACCAACGACATGCACGCCAACATCGACAACTTCCCGCAGATGGCTGCACTCCTTGACAGCCTGCGTGCCGTGCATCCCGACCTGTTGTTGTTTGGTGCCGGCGACAATCGCTCAGGCAACCCGATCAATGACCGCTATGCTGAGCCAGCCAAGCCCATGTACGAACTGATGAATGCCGTCGGTTTTGACCTTTCGACTTTCGGCAACCACGAGTGGGATGGCGGCCCTCTCGCCTTGCGCAGCGCCTTGGGTTGGGCCAAGTTCCCCTTTGTTTGCTGCAATGTCACTTTCGATGATACCTTGCAGATGCCCAATGTATATCCTTACAAAATCTTTGAACGCAATGGTCTGAAGATTGGTGTCATCGGAGGCATCCAACTGGGCGAAAACGGTCTTCCCGACTTCCATCCGAGAAATGCTGGCGGTTCTCATTTCCGTCCTATCACGGAAGTGCTGCCCGAATATTTGCCCTCACTTCGTAAGGAATGCAATGCGGTGTTTCTTGTCTCCCATTGCGGCTTTGAAGAGGACATGGAAACCGCAGCGCAATTTCCTGAGCTTGATGCCATTTTTGGCGGTCACTCCCACACCCGCGTTTCCGAAAAGCAATTGTCGGGCAACGCGATGGTCACCCAGGCTGAATGCAAAGTCAAATTTTTGACATTGAGCACTTTCACCTTCCGCGATGGCAAAATCGTAGATAAAGATATGCAACTGCTTTCCATCAAGGCATTCCCAAAGCGCAACGAGAAAGTGCAGGAAATGGTCAGAAAGTACAACAGTGACCCGTATTTCTCTACCGTTGTGGGCAACAATCTCACCCCCGTTAACAGCTATGAATCACTTGGTTGCTTCATGACCGATGCCATTCGCTATACCACGGAGGCCGAGATGGGCTTTCAGAATCCGGGCGGCGTACGTTTCGACACCCTCTCAGTACGCCCCATAACCATTAAGGACATTGCCGCCCTTGATCCTTTCGACAACGAAATCATCCGATTCACTCTGAGCGGCTCAGAAATTGTCAATCTGATTAAATGCTGTTTCACCACCGATGACGGCCCCATCTATTGCTCGGGCTGTTCCTATTCTTATAAGGTAGACGACAATGGCGAGATGACCGACGTCCAAGTCTTGTTGGAGAATGGCAAGCCTTTGGATATGAACGCCAAATACGACATCGTGATGAACAGCTATATGGCCTCGGTGTTCGATTACGACCATGAGGACGATGGCGCGACCACATTCCGTACCTCCAACGAAATGACATTGGAGTATTTGTCAAAGCATCCCGATATTGACTACGGAACCACAACACGAGTCACGGAGAAATGATTTTGGCACGGTTTTGGTAAGAATGGGAAGTAAACAACAAAATGTCAAACCCTATAAAAAATCACAACTATGAAAACCAAGAACATTTTGATGAGCATCCTGTTGGTAATGGGATCCATCGCAGCAAAAGCAGCCGGTTATCCACCCGAACTCGCCTTGGTCTCACAGCCCGTGATGGTGTATAACTACAGCTCTATCACGGTCTACTACGACGTGGAGAACATCGGCGACTACACCTATAGGGGTTATGTCTCCCTGTATCTCGACCCTGACTACGGATACAACTACGCTGAGAAATACGTGAGAGTGTATCCGGGCCGCATCAAGAGAATCGCCATCGACATCCCGCTCCATCGTATCGACAGAAGGCACACCTTCACCATCATGCCTTACTACGAACTCGGCGACGATCTCTATAGCTTCACCACCTTCGAATACTTCGAGCCCATCCGCTTCTACTGGGACGGACCTCGCACTGAGCCTTGGATTGTCGTCACGGTGCCGCCTCGTCCGCGCTACTATCACCGCCCTGGCGTCTACCGCTACTACTACGATGGCTACCGTCCGCCGATGCCGCCTCCTGGCCACGGTCCTGGAATGCCTCCTCCGATGAATCCAAAGTACCACACATACGGCTATCACTCCAACAACGGAGGCTATCCTGCCAACCACAATGAGTGGACTGAGCCCAAGCCCAACAACAACGAGCCTGCACCCAATGCCACGGTCAGACCGAAAGAAAACGGAGGCAGCATGAGCTCGGGCAGCTACAACAGCGGCACTTCGTCAGGCTCATCAAGCGGAAACAATGCAGGTTCAAATAACAACCGCCCGAAAGTCGACAACAGTGGTTCGTCAAGCGGACGCACGGGCAACGGCACCAGCACCCGCCCGAACACCAACAGCAGCTCTAACGGTCGCACTGGAACAACCGGCTCCTCGAGCGGACGGGTGAACAACTCGAACGACAACGGTCGCCCCAGCGGCACCAGCGGAAGCTCAAGCGGCAGGGTGAACAACTCTAGCAGCAACACCCGCAGCAGTGGCAACAGCGGAAGCTCAAGCAGCCGAGTCGGCAACAGCAGCAACACGCGCAGCAGCGGTAACAGCTCATCGAACGGCAGCTCCACCAGAAGCTCAAGCTCAAGCAGCAGCCGCAGTGGCTCGGGCAGCGGACGCAGATAAGACAAACAAATGATGAAAAACGAGGGCAGTCATAAGGCTGCCTTCGTTTTTTTACTACTTTTGCCAAAACTTTATTGCCGTGAACATCATCAATTTTGCAGTAAGCAACAGTGTCATCAACCAATATGTGGCTGAATTGAGGGACATAAAAATACAAGCCGACCGCAACACCTTCCGTCACAACCTTCAACGCATCGGCCAAATGATGGCATACGAAGTGAGCAAGACACTTCATTATTCCGAAAAAGCCATCCAGACACCTCTGGCTGTGGCCAAAGCCAACACTCCTGACGATGAGATTGTGCTTGCCACCGTGTTTCGTGCAGGTCTACCCTTTCACCAAGGTTTTTTGGATGTCTTTGACCATGCGGGCAACGCTTTTGTCTCCGCTTATCGGTATTATTTAGACGAAAAGCACGAAAATGTGGGCATTAAGGTAGAGTATTTGGCTGCGCCTGACCTCACCGACAAAACCGTCATCATCGCCGATCCCATGTTGGCCACGGGCGGTAGTCTGGAATTGGCTTACCAAGCCCTCTGCACCAAAGGCATCCCGAAGCATCTTCATCTGTGCTGCGTCATTGCTGCACAAGACGGCATCGAGAACTTGAAGAAACTGTTCAAGCCTCTTGACAACGTCACGTTATGGTGCGCCGCCATCGACCCGATATTGAACGAGCACAAATACATCGTTCCTGGCCTCGGCGATGCCGGCGACCTTGCCTACGGCGACAAAATCTGATCGACATTCTTCTTGCTTAAACACAACAAACCCCGAAAGCATTCCAACTCTCGGGGTTTATTCATATCTAATCGAAATCTAAGACTTCATCATTCAAACGAAGCGATGGCCTTCTTGATGATTTCGATGGCTTCGCGGAGCTCGGCCTCGGTGATGACCAAGGGCGGAGCGAAGCGGATGATGTGCTGGTGGGTGGGCTTAGCCAGCAGGCCGAGGTCACGCATCTTGAGGCACACATCCCAAGCTTCCTTACCGTCTTTAGGTTTGATGATAACGGCGTTCAACAGACCTTTACCACGCACCTTTTCGATCATCGGACTCTTAATCTTGCCGATTTCCTCACGGAAAATCTTACCAAGACGCTCAGCATTCTCCATTAGGTGCTCTTCCTTGATGACTTCAAGGGCGGCGATAGAAACCTTGGCAGCGATAGGGTTGCCACCGAAGGTCGAGCCGTGCTCACCGGGCTTGATGTTCAGCATGATGTCGTCGTCGGCCAACACGCAGGAGACCGGCACCACACCGCCACCGAGGGCCTTGCCCAGGATGAGGATGTCGGGGCGCACGCCTTCGTGGTCGCAAGCCAGCATCTTACCCGTACGGGCGATACCGCACTGCACCTCGTCGGCCATGAACAGCACGTTGTACTTCTTGCAGATGTCGTAGCACTTCTTCA
>JAEEGH010003137.1_pt1 | contig 43961 bp, 28 predicted proteins | sample 9134181 | NCBI WGS metagenome assembly JAEEGH01 (sample SAMN16246544, study PRJNA631951) | gut metagenome | biome: gut microbiome; feature: rumen; material: DP-attached | host: Bos | place: Iran: Karaj | collected 2018-10 | reverse complement strand
TAATCAAGGCATGGGCAACAGAAGGTCACTCAGTGGCACTGCCAGGACTCGGAACAATGCGTTTCGGACTGCGCGCAAAGTCAGTGGCAACCGTTGACGAGGTAAAGTCAAAGCTCATCACCAGCCGACGCATCATCTTCACTCCATCAACCGACCTGAAGGACGAACTCTCCAACACCAGCGTTCAGATCACTTGCTACGACAAGGACGGCAATGTCCTCAAGCGCGTAACCTCTGCCGACGAAGGCGTAGTCGAAGACCCAGAAGGCGACGACACTGGCAGCACTGACGGCAAGACCGGAGACAACGAAAACGAAAACCAAAACGAAAACGGTTCTAACCAGAACCAGGGTGGTGGTAACGAAAACGAAAACCAAAACCCTAGCGGAGGTGGCGGCACCGAGGATGGCACTGACGAGAGCTAAGCAAGGTGAAAGGTGAGCCCTTCGGGGCTCCCGCTTTCTCTAACGAAAGACGAATGACGAAAAACGAAAAACCTGTAAACAGTAAACTAAACATTATGAAACGCGATATTCTTGAGACAGTGGTGAAGGTTATAGTAGCCGCACTCACAGCATTCCTCACAGCTATCACAACTACAAGTTGTATGGGACACGGACCGCTTTAACTAATACATAATGGCGGAAATTTAAAATGAAAAATGAAAAATTGGGGAGAAAGCCTTGCTTGGGCTTCTCCCCTTTTTTTACCGCTACGCGGGAAATATTAATTTCTGCTCATCGCTATTCGCTATCCTTTGTCATCTTAACACCAATTTCATAGTATTTCCCGTTTTGGAATTTGTACGGATCCTTGGTAAACGAATAGGTTTTGCCACCTACGACAGCAGTAAGAGTCACAGATGTGGTAACATCCGCGTCTTCCATCTGCTCTTTGGTTAAAGCTGGAAAAGCCACAAAGAGCACACCATTTCCGTTGGTGGTATAGGTTGCAGCAGGAATCTCACTCAAAACGATGTTTTCCGAATTGTATGCAACGGTGAACGATGTAGGATTGAGCAACGTAGTTCCATCAGCCTTGTCTTTCAGTGTGAATTTTACGATAGCCTGTTGACTATGGAACGTCGCAGCTGCCACAGCACGGATGTGGTCACCTTCAATATCGAAGGTTACGTTTTCAGCCACAGCATAGTCGTAGTTCGCGGATACATCCGCTAGGGTTCCTTTCTGTCCAGTATAGAGTCTGAGGCCTGCTTTAGGAAACTGAAGTGTCAGATTGTATGGTTCTGGGACATATTTGCTGATATCACCACCTTCCCATGTACCAGGAAGACTGAGGGCACCATTCAACTGGGTAGTAGTTCCCGCTGACTTTGCCTCCAAATAGCCACTAAACCAAAATGTATTTGGTGTGCCATTAGCAGCATAGACATACACTTTCTCTCCAATAGCCCATGAGGCAGTGAGCCTACTTCCGTCAAGCGATAACGCACGAGTTGTACGTGCGTTGTCATCATTCGACTCTTTCGCTGCATCAACTGTCATATAGAAGGTTCTGACAGGCTCCTTTACGGGCTCCATACTTTTCTGTTCAGGAGTATCGTCCGACGAACATGCGGCGAGCATCAGCCCCGCCAGCACAGTTGTGAAATATAGTTTCTTATTCATTGTCGTTTCTCTTTAATTTAATACCAATCATCTTTGATGGCCTCACCATATTCATCGTCGCGAATGCCAGTTTGGTCCTCAGAACCACTGGCTTGCAACATAGCAGTCTGCTGGCAGAGCATGACAACCGTTATTGAGGGTTTTAAATATATCTTTCTCATATAATTGTCACTTCTGTTAATTACTCGACAAAGGTTGGTTTATAAATACCATCCGTTCCTGTTGGAGCCGTATTAGCATCGAAACTAGTCCAATTGATAGTGAAGATACGGTGCAACTTATCGCAGTAATACGACAGTCCTACCATCACATTTGCTTCGCTACTGCCCACTGTCAGAGGGAACACCACCTGTCCGTCGTCAGTCTGACGTGCAGTTGCTATACCTCTTACTTCGTTGCCTATGGTAGCACAGAGCAAGTCTTTATCCGAAGCATACTGCACGAGTACATCCTGCAGCAGGACATCAACACTCATGGTCTGTTCGTAGAGGTCATAATTTGGTGCTGTCCATGTAGGACGGGCATCAGTACCCGCAGGGATGGGCTGAGGCTGTGTTTTATCATCACTGCTTGAGGAGCAGCCCCACGCCATAAAGGCGAGGGCTGCAACTGCTAATATAATCTTTTTCATATTCATCTTATGGTTTAATAATTTGTACCTGTCCGTTGAAAATATACATACCAGCGCGAGTCGGTTTCTCCTGGAGCATAATACCTGAAGTGGTGTACCACTTGCCGTCGTGCGGCATCTCGTCGAGTGCCGTGAAGTTGATGGCAGTAGGTTCTTCAGGAGTACCAATCACCTTGTTAGCAGCATAGCTGATGTGGCTACCTGTCATAGCAATGGTCTCACCGTCACGCTCTATTGCGAAGGTCAGCGTCTCACCGTTGTTAGCATCACTACCGATGTTCAGGTAGTAGTTCTGCTCCTCGTCGCCGGTAGCCTCTGCCATGCGTTCAGCACCGCAATATACTACCAGTCGGTCTCCGGCTTCGGTTTCGATGCCTTCCACTGCAGCCACTACGTTCATTGTCGTAGCTGTGCTTACAAAGCGCTTAACCATAGAGACGTTGTCACCGCCATACTTGTTGTCTGAGAAGTACAGAGGATAGGTGAACTCAACATTGCTGTCGGCCTGTCTCTTCAGCATATAACCCTTGCCAACCTCCATGTACTGCAGCGTACCCTTCCAAATCAGTCCGGTATTGCTGCGGCTTGCAACGGCAAATCCGTCTTGCGACTTCACAACGTCACCCTCCTGAGCTTTCTCTGTGTAGTCAGCCAATGCTTGGGCGATAGGCAGGTTGATAGTCGGAGTATAGGCAATTCGGTTCCAATCCTTATGCAAGGCAATACTACTATAATAGTGTGTACCTTCCAGATAGATTGTCTTATCGCTCTTCGAGTAGATGTTATACATCTGTGTCGGGTCGATATTGATAGGCTGATCCTCATTATCCCACTTGTATCCGCGAGGCAGTATCTTGTTCTGACGACAAGTGTACTCCTGCTTAGTGGTACCCTTTACAGTCATAATCTTGTCACCGATCTCCCACTTAGTCAGTCCGTCGAGGAACTCGCCTACGGTCTGGTTTTGAGTCGTTACAGGGATGCTCACCCAGTTCCAGCCCTTCTTCAGGTTAATCCACCATATAGCGTGCCATGGATCATCCTCCAGTATTACAGGATTGTCGGCAGAACCTACCAGGGCATCCTTAGTGAATGTATAGACCGTACCGTCACTTGGCTCTACCTTGTAAACGCTACCTGTATTAGCTTTGTAGAAGCGGAAGTTCAGTTTCGGATGCGAACCGTCAGGATTGGTGTAGCCGTAGATAGTCAGATAAGCGAGTGCCTCGTTGGCGTTATTCTTCTGGTTCAGCTCTACATGTGCCACACCCAGAGTCTGCTGGTAATCGTCGAAGACAGCCAGTACGTCATCCTTCAAGCTAGCCACTACGCCGTCAATCTTCACACGTGCCACCATCATCATCGTCTGGTTCAGCTGCTTCAGCTGGTCGCTGACAGCCCATTCCGGTTCGTCGCCACGAACAGTCAGTGTGATAGGCAGCGGTTCTGTCATCTTACTGTCTCCAATGAGAGAGATCTGCTCGTTATATGTACCGATATTGATATATGGTGAAACAGTGAACTTGATTACCTGTTCGTCGAGAGCGGCAATAGTACCGCTTGTATGTGAAGCAGAAATCCATACTGGAAGGTCTTCCAGTGAGTAGTTCTGAGTCACACCGCTCAGGTTCTTCACCGTAGCCTCTATGGTTACACCCTCGCCATACTTCACTTCCTTCTCAATACGCTTCACATTCCAGCGCAGCGGATTGCGATATACGAAGAGGTTCAGCGTGATAGGTGAAGCCATCAGGTTACCCTGCAAGTCAGGCACTTCCTTCACGGTGACGTAAATATTAGTCTTCTCCACCATGTAGTCAGGCTCGTTGATGCTTATGTACAACTGGTTGTCGTTCGATACGAAGTTGTAGTTGATATTCTCCAACTGTGCTGTGCTCAGCATTGGAGCGTAGAACTCCTTGTCAGATAATGCCTTCACTTTCTCGTCCGATACCAGGCTGTCGCGGCGTGCCTGTACCTTATTCTGATTGTCCACATAAAGCTTCAGACTGACACCTGTAGGAACGAGTTCCTGAGTGTTGTCATCAGATTTCTTCGACTGTTCGAAGCTCAGGTAAGCCATCAGCGGAACTGTCGTACCCAGTGGTGTGTGGGTAGCATACTCCTTGATGAGGTTCAGCGGCAGTACACTCTCGAACATAGCCACCTCGTCGATGTTACCATGCATCACATTTGTTTGCTTGGTTACGTCAACGAAGGTAGCACCCAGTGCGATGCTGTCGCCCTTGATACCACTCAGGCTGTCGGCAGCAAACGAATCAACAAGATGTTTGTCAATATAAATGTTGGCTACGTTCTGCGGACGTGATACGGTCATGGCGAAGTGATGCCATGAACCCTCGTTGACAACGGCATCCGTTATTCTTTCGAAGCCTGATGAGCGAACATAGAGGTTATAGTCTTTTATACCGATGTTAATCTTGTCAGACTGACCGCGCAGAGCCTCACCGTTCGAGAACAGCGTCGCATTGTCGTCGTTCGTACGGAACCAGAACATAAGGGTGTAGTCATGGATATCTCTACGATAGAACTGGTTAGGATCAAGCAGCAGACCCTTGTCACCCTTCAGGGCGATTGACAGACCGGAAGGACGTTTCCAGCTTGTGCCTATCAGCATGAGGTCCATGCTGCTTGGAGCCTTGTCGTAGCCCCATTCGTTTTCGCCTTCATTCAGTGGGTAATAGTCTAACAGACCTGTCTCGTAGCCTGTCAGCTGCTTTCTGCCATACGTGTCGAGTTCGTTGCCTGTCAGGACTCGGTTCCATAGTCGCAGCTCCAGCATGTCACCCTTATAGTTATTTTGCACGTCATAACTGTAACCTACCATCATAGGTGATGAGCCTTCATACTTGTCTGCCAGTTCCTGCTTACCGATGAGCTTATTCTGGTCGAAGAAGCTTACGGTCATGCCGTCACCCGACTGGTCAAGTGTATAAGCTACTTGGCGCAGGACGTGGTTGAATGGCACTGCCTGGTCTGACTCTATCGTCTTTCCGTTGATGGTAGCCGACAGCTTACGGTCAGCAGTGAGTCCGAAGATCAGACCCTTCTCCGTGCCACCATGCGAGAAGACATCCATAGGTACTGCATCGTCAGCAGGATCAAGCATCACGTCAACGGTGAAGCTCTTGCCCGCCAGGTTGCGGTCGCCCTGAGTCATAGCATAGCTATTACCACTGAAGGTAAGCGAAGTAAAGGTAGTCAGGTCGTTGCTGTTCTTCGTACCCAGCATTTCGAAGTTGTTAATCTTACGCAAGTAGTTGCCTGCAATAGGCTCTGAGAACTTAATGACAATATCGTCGCCGATACCCAGAATACCATTCGTAGGCTCAGGGGTACCGAAGGCTACTGGCAGACGAGTGTCCTTGATACCAGTCAGCACCTCTGACGAACGTGTCAGGAAGCCATTTCCGTGACGGCAGTAGTTCACGGCACGGATGTCGTAGTACTGCTCTATCGGGTCAATCTCGCCATAGAATGGAGCAATGATGGCTCCGTTGGCAGGAATGGTGTCAGTCACACCGCTGGCCTTTGCCCTCAGTGCCTCGTCAGCATAGTACGAGCAGACGCTTACCCAGTCCTTTTCGCCCTGTGTCGATAGTTTATATTGCAGTTCAATATGGTCGAAGCCTCGGTAGTTGGTGTCAAAGCCGTCAATCTTCACTGGCAGATACCATGCCTGACGCTTACCGTCGTACGAACTCTCGGTATTTACTACCCATTTATCGCTTGGTGTACTGATGTTCACCTTTCCGGCTGTAGGTACGAAGTGGGCAGAGATCGTGCAGTTGAATACACGGTTAGCATCTTCGGGGTCGTACAGGCCGAGTACCAGGTTTTCGTAGTCGAAATCCTGACTTGGATAGAGCTCCAGCTCCTTGGTGAATATCGTTACCTCATTATTATTGTCACGACATGGATACAATGTGATGTTCACACCCTGCGAGTTGACAGGTGCACCTTCCACAAAGAGCTTGGCGCCCTTCGGGTTACTGTTGGCAAGCAGGAAGTATGTGAATACCAGCGAAGCTCGCTCAGAATAGTCACTCTCGTTAGCCATGTGCAGTATGAAGCGGGCAGGTTCGTCAAACGGTACATTGCTGATTACTGGCTCTTCAACCCAAATCTTTGGCTTGTCGGCAGGTATCGTAGCTGCGTCAATGACAGTACCTGGCATATACCACTTCGATACGTATTCTTTCTCGTAAGGTCCACAGGTCACACCACCACGTGTGCGGTAAACGAAGTTAGAGTAAACTGTTTCGTTCGTTTCCAGATAGTCGGTGGGATTCGAGCCAAGCTTTCCATGGCGAAGCATATCCAGCATCTCAAGAGTAGCGTTGTTGAATGTGGTGTTTTTATCCAGCGTCAGCTCAGTGGCTGTGCGATAGACATCGACTGTCATGCTCGACTTGCTGGAAGCAGCCAGCGTGAAGCCAATCTTCTTCGAGGTGGTCTTCGAAGTGCCGCTCTTGTCGGTGAAGTTCAGTGAAAGGACTGGCTCGAAGTTCAGGTCCATATAGGCACCGCCACCCGCTATTGAAACTGATTTATAATCATCACGTTCTTTTATATAATAAGCATCAGGTTTGTTGCTGGCACCCTGTCCTTTAGCCTGCATGGATTTTTGGGCTGCTTCGATAAATACCTTTATGGCGGTCAGGAGTCCATCTGTCACCTGCCCTGCGTCGTTGATGCCCGGATAGCGCAGGCTGCGGGTTTCAGACTGTACGTTCGAGAAGGTTTCGCTATACTGGATATTGGCAGCACCGTCGAAGTCGTAGCGCTTCACCAGGTTGCTCTCCTGTACAGTCAACTTCTGGCGCTCGTTCTCTGCCAGCATCAAGAGCCAGGCCTCAATAGACGTGTTCAGCGACATGATGCTGTCGCCGGCCAGACTGCCTTCAGGGACATAGCGGTCATAGTAGCCTGTATGGCCAAAACAGATGTCGTTTTCAGGCACCTTACTGATATAGGTGCAGTAACCCCTCTTATCAGCAAGCTGCTTGGCATATAGGCTATCTGTTCCCATAGGCAGAATCAGCGAGTTGCGCAACTTGATGATGTCAGGAATCAGCTCGTTCTCGATATAGTATTGCGAGTGAGCGAAAGTGGACTGCAGTTTCGGACCTACGGCCATCACCTCATCACGAATCAGATAGACTGGCTGACCAGTGTCGTCGACACCCTCCACCAGAACCCTGGCAGTACCTGTTGGCACCTTGAAGGTAGCGCTGTTGCCCTCGCTGTCAGTAACCTTGAAGGAACCGCCCTCGTTGGTCTTGTAAATCTGATACATGCTGTCGGGCACCACGCGCAGGGCAATGGCGTCCTCGACTATCACCTCGGTAGTCATACCGATAAAGACGTCGGCTCTTGCACCTACCCACTTCTTGCCGGTCTGCGTCTGAATGCGCTGGGTGACGTCGAAGTTGTAGCTGAAGGTCCATCCCTGGTTATAATAGGTGATGGCGTCGATCTTCATAGCATCCTTCTTCTGTGAATTTATATAAGTACCGGCTGTGGTACCTTGACCAGTTGCTGGTACGACAACGCCACCTGTATAAGTGTTATTAGCAGATCCTTTGATAAGGTGGAAAGTCAAACCTGCTGCACCGGCCAAGTCAGCATTATACGAATAGCTCAGTTTCGAACCTTCCTCCAGATAAGCCGAGCTGGTGGCTCCGGGCGGGTCGCGCAGGACATCGACGAGTTGCGGAATACTGGTAGAGACAGATTTGCGGCCTTCGGGCTTGGCGACGGTAGCCATCACATAGCCCTGGAAGATGTTGCCATTCATGGGCTTGATATCAAAGAAGGTGTTGTCGTATTCCAGCGTGATGCTGACGTTCATCAGAGCTGACTCTCCCGTCATCACTGGGGTAGTGTTCTTTGGAGTAAAAATGTAAGAGGCACCGCCTTCGTCATCAAGTGTCAGCTCCTGGTTGTCAGTAACACTGACCATGCCGTTCTTGATGGTTACCTTGCCACCCTTCAGTTTCACGATATCGGGGTCGTCGTTCGGGTTGTTGTTATAATAGTATTTCTCGCAAGCCTGCAGTATCCAGCCGTAAGGCGAGCCGGACATGAAGACCGGATAACCTAACGAATAGACGCCGATGCTGTCCTTGTTCTCCAACTGCTTCCAGTACCAGGTATTGATGGTCGCCTTCTTGCCGAGAACGTCAGCAGCTGTCACTTTCTTGACACCGAAGTAGGGCTCATCGCCCACGTTGTACTGCTTCACGTCCACTGTAGGCATGGAGTGATAGATGCGGTTATACTCGCAGGTATCGCCCTGCACGTTGAACGTCATGTCGAGGGTTTCTCCCACCTTGCCATCCTGGAACAGGGTGGCATAGCCCTGTGCAGAGATCTCTATCACCTTGTACTTGGCAGGATGCAGGGCAAGCTGGTATTCGCCCGTTTTATTGTCAGGACGGATGGTTATCATGTGACGTGTCACGTGGACATTCGTGGTGTCACGGTTGTCCAAACCGTAAGTATACTGATAGTCGGCAGTCTTCACGGTCTCGTCGTCCTGCTTGCGAATCAGGTAGGAGGCGTTGTCACCCTCCAGCTGCATCACAATCTTGATGGAGTCGCCCAGGTTGTTGACGGACATCGACTCGCCCAAAGGCAGTTTGCCCTGGTCGTCACCACCTATCACGCGGCCACGGAGCACCACGGTGGTAGAGTCCCAAAGAAATACGTTCGACACATTGGTATTGAAGTTATAGTCTCTCTCACGACCAGGAACGGCATCTTTATTGATGAGGTAGCCGTCGTTGGCGAAGAAGTGACCTTCCTTCACGGCCTGCACGCTGTGGGTACCGGCAGGGATGCTCAGTGAGAAGGCACCCTGAGTGTCGGTAATGATTACGTTCTGGTTGGCATCGTGCATCAAGTTGCCGTCGAGCTTGAACGATACACCCGGCACAGGAATGGAAGTGTCACGGTAGAAGACATTACCCGAATATATGTAGTAATTGTCCATGTAGTAGTTGAAGCCCTGAGTCCAGTTAGAGTTCTGGTTGAAGATGACCTCTCCCATCTCATTAGGACCTTTATAGCCAGGTTCTCCGATAGAAATGTTATAGCTACCTTTGCCCTGATAAGGCAGACCACTGAATTCGAAGAAACCTGCCTCGTCGGTTTGGGTGGTCTGAGTAATGCCGCCGATGATGCCTTCGCCGGGCGTACAGGTCACTCCGATACCGGCCATGGCAGTACCGTCGGCCATGCGTACATAGCCGCTGATTCTACCGGTAGGCTCACACTCGGCACCCTTCAGTTCAGAAGAGGTGATGTGTATACCCTCACACTGCAGCACACTCTCTACACGGTAGTCATAAGCCTGCTGCACCAGCATCTTCTTGTCCTCATAGAACTGCTGTTGCAGGTTGGTTGCAATGGTGTCCGTCCATTCGGCATTCTCATCGTTGGTGTGCTTGCGGCGCAAGACGCGGTAGAAGTCGCTCTCGCCTCCGGTGACCTCCCAAGCCAGTCGGACGCTGCTCTGCTTCCTCTCGTAAGTAACCGACGTGATATTGTTCAGGTTCATGAACTTGTAGGAAGGATTGTCAACCTCAACCTTCTCCACGGCCTTTGCCAGCGTATCGACGGCACTGCCGGCAATCATCATGGGTGAGCTGCCACGCTTCACGACGAGTTCGAATTCGTACTCCACGCACTTGCGCGTCAGGTCGTGGGTGAACGTATGGTTCTTGATAGCATTCTCGTCGGCCGACAAATCTACGATTTCGGTGATGATGCCGTTTTCACCCTGCATCTTCTTGTAGAGCATGAACTTGGCGCGATTGTCCCAGATGTTGATGCAATAGGCATGGTCCTCCGACGTTTCCTGCACGGGTTGCAGCACGCCGTCGCTTTCATACCACTGGTCATCACCGAGGGCTGTCTTCAGTTCTGCCAGCGACATATGTGTAGCAGAGATGCCCTGTTGGTAAATCCCGCCTGTTGGCAGCGATGGCACGGCAATGTCTCCAACCAGATGCCATGCGCCGGCTCTTTCATTGTTCATCAGTTCAACCACTTGGTCTTCGTCATGAATATCATGATAAGGTACGTTAGGCCAGGAATTATGCGTCATGGTAAGAGTGCTTTGAGGATTGCCGCCCCAGCTTGTCCAGGTGCCGCTCTGCGTATCAATACAGTAGAAATACCAATGCACGTCAGTATTGACGGTACTGGTAGTGTGGTCATAGACGCGGTGGAAAACCCATGGTCCGCCACCCCATCCGATGATGGCACCGGCAAAAGACCCATCTGTTCCATTGGTTACCAGGTGGCTGCCGACACGCGTGTCGCTGATGTTTATAGCAGCCCCCTCTGTATGTCCTAAGATACCGGCAACATGGGTGTCTGTTGTTTTCACGTTAGCTGCCCCCCACACTTTCTCAACATTGACAGTGCAATCACCGTTGGCGGCAGCACCGATGAGTCCTGAGGCATGCCTGCCGCCCTTGATGTCACCGGCTACGTGCAGGTTCTTGATGGTGGCATTGCCTACAATACGGAAAGGAGCAGCAGCCCATAGGTCGGTATTGATATTAGCGGTTATCGTGTGTCCGTAACCGTTAAAGATGCCGTAGAAGGGCTTGGCATCAGAACCGACCATATTAGTAACGGTAATATCTGCTGCCAAGATGGCGCAGAGCTCAGTACCCTTAGGAGACTGCTCTACCAAGTCAGCGAAGGACTCCCAGTCCTTGTTTGAATTAATAACATAATACGTCTTGCCATCAATGATGTAATTTGAATACAACTTTGTATAGTAACAGTTGTCGAGCGTTACCGTCGTAGTGTTGCCGTGACAGACAAAGGTGGCACAATCCTTCATGTTGAAGGGCAGCGTGACAGGAGCGAACAGGCAGTTGCTCATCTTGACATCACAATTACTTCCTACATCTGCGATGAAACCGCCGTTGTTAATCGTGTTATCGCCAAGGATTGAACCTAAGAAGGCTGAATTGGTGATGGTGATTTTTGAAGCATCTTTCATGCGACCGACAAATCCTCCATAGTAGGTATAATCGCTCAGGGGGAATTTAGATACAAAGTCGACCTTCACGACACAACGATCGATAACAGCGTTATCAATAACCATGCCCACCAGACCACCGGAATTCTTCCACTCATTGGTAATCTTACCGGTGACAGTCAGGTTTTTAATGGTTGCACCTTGCACAAAACGGAAGGGAGCTATATCTGCCACTTTGCCTGTTAAGTTGATGGTCAGTGTGTGACCAAAGCCGTCAAAGGTGCCTTTATAATTAAGTTTTTCACCAACCTTCTTCTGAATGTTACCCAGGTCTATATCGCCCAACATGACAGCATTCAGACTAGCAGTTTTATCATTGTTGGTACGATCACAGAACCTCACCCAATCGTCCTCGCTGAGAAGCGTCATGACGGCTTTGTCATAAGTCAGTTTGCCATCATTAACTAGTTTCTGCAACTCGTCCCAGTCATTGTCATTACGCACAATGAAACGGCCTTCGCGGTCGTACTTCGTACCTGAGACGTAGTCGAACTGCACCTTGTGCAGCTCGTCGTTCCAGGTGGTGCGCTGAACGTGTGCCTCGTGGATTCCGGGCAGTGCCAGTACTGTCGGCACCATATTCATGGAGACACCGGAACCGGGAGCCCAGCGCCACGTGGCAGCACCGGTACGGCGCACGCGGTAAGCCACGGGCTTGTTCTTATAGCGGTCCAGCAACGTGTTGTCGGTGAAAGAATACTCCGTCTTTCCCTTGATAAGGGACTGATCCATGGCTATCGTCGTCCAACCTTCGTCGTTCGCGTCGGTGGTGCCGTTGACGTTGCGCTGAATCTCAAAATAGTCGCTGTCATCAAAGTCATCCAGCTGTGCATTGTCTATCGTCCACGTCAGCAGAACGCTTCCCAAGGGCTGGACGACAGCCTTCAGTTTCTGCGGGAAGTGCATCATGTTAGTGCTAATCTTCCCCGATTTTATGTTAACGGTATTATTACCAGTATCAATCACATCCGCATTGATATAGATGTCCTTCCACGGGCGGTCAATGGGGAGATAAGCAAAGTCAACAAGTTTTGTCGATAACTCCTGCGTGAACGACTCGTTTGTCAGCGCATCCGTATAGTAAAGGGTGGCTTTTGTTACCTTCGAGGCCTGAATGTTATAAGGCAACATGAGCGTACCCGGATGGTCTGTGCTGTAAGCTATCATGGGATCGTTGAGCGTTACCTCGACCTTGGGAGGGGCAGGACAGTCAAATTCACCCATATTATACGTATCAGCAACAGAATAGACTGATTCAACACCATCGGGAATAAACCAATGTGTGTTTCTGTCATCGATGCGGCAAAAAAGACGGAATGTGAATTTATGGCCGCGCAACTCGTAGGGAATAGTCCAGTCTACCACGGTAGTATAATGGTCTTCGTTGTCATCGTTGGGTCCTACCGTGAATGTAACATCACTAGTGAAGTACTTGTAGCCTCCTTTCGTCTTACCAACGAGTTGCCATGTGCCACCTTTGTACGGAACTAAACTGATTTTTCCACTCTCATGCTTGTCCGTAAATTCGTTGTAATCTGAGCCAAGACCCCACGTCAGAAGTGATTCTAGTCGTGTATCATCATCAATGGTGTAATTAATATGACCGTAACAGATACCCTCGTTCGCAGTATTGCTGTCAAACTGGGTTGGTAGCGTAAAGCGAACTTTGTCAATGCCTATTGGAATGGCAGTATAATTCGCTGAATTCTGCATAAAGTTATCAGCCCAGGCCTCCTGGACAGAAAACAGCATGCACAACACTGCCAGATATGTACATACATAAGTACGTCCTCTGCTAAGATAATGCTTGATTTTTTTCATATAACTTAAAGTATTTATTGGGATAATGTTATTATTTTCAATCATTTAACATAGTCAGGGTCGAAGTGAGTTGAATACTCCAGACTCTTCTGACGGTAGAGTTCATACGTTGCAGCACTGGCAGTGTCGGCACGCATGATTTCATAATATTCATGCAACATGGAAGGTTCCTGACCAGATGTAGTTCGAATGACATTATAAATGGAATCACCAAGCACTGAGCGGCAGACAGATTCGTACTGTGTAGCATAGAACATGCTGTAGCACTTTACCTGTATCTCGGTTTTCAAACCCGGGAACTGCATATTGAACAAGTCGCCCCAATAGCCGTAATCGCTTGTCTGGTGCTTGTGTCTGTCAAACTTATTGCGTTCCTTCATCGTATTCTCCAAGTCACTCATTACACTTTTGAGAGAGTCGTAATGGCAGATTATCATCGTACGAGCCAAATCACTTATTTCAAAAGGACCATGATGATCTGTACGGCATTTACGCTCAGTACTCTCACGCGTTTTGTAATTAATCGTTGTGTATAGCCCCTTATGCCTACTGGCTATCAACTCAGCTACTTCCTGTGTCTCAGGACCATAGAGTTTAGCTAATGACAACGCTTCGTCTAACTCCTTCTGGAATACTGCCTCCGGATCTGTTGGATTGGGAGCAGGATTGTCATCAGAAGAACATGCAAACATAATACAACTGAACAGAACGCTCAGCATTACAACTTGAAAATTGCAAAATAGAAATTTAGTTTTTTTCACAACAGTACTTAAGCATTAATTTTATAATTGTGCGATACCTAATTGTAAATGATAAAGTAAAAGAATACCAAATAATAATTTAGGGGTATAACTCTTCCATCATATGCTGCAAAGATATAAATAAATTCGTTTTCTTTATGCATTAATGATAACTTTTCTGCGACGTCATGGACATCATGGCCAATGCCGGCTATAAGACCTATGTGAACGGTGGTGCTGTGCGCGACGGCATACTCGGCACACCTATTCATGATGTGGATTTCTCTACAGATGCCACTCCTGGGCAGAAGCTGACACTCGCCTCTCCAAATATGCCAAGTTCTGGTAAACCTCGTCATCCTCGCCAGAAATACCTACTGACTGTGAAAGGCTTGGCACTTTATAATGAACTGGCTACCACATCGGAATAATTAAAAAAAGCTGACAAGGCTCACCGCCAGTCAGCTTTTTTCATTCTTAATTTTTCATTTTCATTGTCTCACAGTCTTATGCCGAAGAAGCCGCGGGCACGCCATTTGTTCTAGGCGTTCGTTGAATATCATATTGAAACGGACGTGTTCGGCTTTCTCCGAAAAAATCCCCGCAAATCTCAACAAGGCATCTTAGTATAACTGCTGGGCTGACCCGGTCGTCCGAAGTAAAGTTGTCCATTCAAGTAGAACGTAGTCCAGTTACCTGGTACATTGTGGGATGTTCCGACTGAGCCTGCTACGGGGGCGTAACCAGACGGAATGGATGTGACTAAAATAAAGAATGTGAGCAAGGGGTGTTCGTCGAAGAAATGAACAAGGAAACTGACTATAACAATAATCCATCCCAAACCTGCCAGGATGCTAATCAGCACGTAAAAGGGGGCTTTGGTGATGCTAAGAATGAATTTGAACTGGGAGAGTCCGTAGCCTCCAATTAGACCGAGCACAAAGCCTGAGATGATGATGTCGACAAAAACGAAAAACCAGCCTACACGATCGATGTCGAGAAACCATGTAACATGGTGACCGTACATGGTATAGACGAACCAGTGAAAGATACTGATGAATTCAGCCACACGAATAGAATAGGCTGCAAGGTCCTGAGATTGAGGATTGTTTTCGCGTAAATATGAGGCAGCAATACCAATAGTTAGGAAAGTAATGCCTAAGCAGTACCAAAAGTTCCATGCACTATAACTATGGAAAGGCATGAGTGCAAAAACTTGATCGGGACCATACATGGCAACAAGTACCATAACGACAGCCATGATTATGAGTATGATAAGCCGCGTGTATTTCATAATATTGGGGACTTTATAGTTATCAATTACAAAATTACAAACTTTTTCTAAATTCTTCATCTTGAATTTCTACTGCTGGCCAACCGTAGTCTTGGTAGAATTTAGCATTCAGGTCATGCTCCTTTATATAGTAACGGAGCTGACTTTTGCGCACTTCCTCGCGTATGCGGTCGTTGGAGTGAATGGCTTCATAGATGTCGTAATAGCTACCGAATATCTTGCGGCTGCTTGTTTCGTTCCCTGCTCCATCAGCGGTCTGTTCAAACGAGGTCACAATCCAGTCGTTGCCAACCTTCTTCAACATCATAGTGCCTGCGTGATTGCCACCCGAAACACATTTCAACGTGTCGCCTGCCTGTCGATACCAATACACCCAGAAGTCGCCCATAAAGAGTTCTTCCTCCTCATGAACCATCATCAGCGCAGGCACACAAATGTCGCCCTCGTCCTTGGCATACTGTTCGCCAAACTCCTTCACGAGATAGTCACTAATGGCTTGCCTGACGGCTTGTTCCTTATGGTTTAGTGCGATATGTCGCAGACAGTCCTCCTTGTGGCCGTCGAAGTCGGCAATTAGCCAGTCGCCATCGACCTTCTCCATCGAAAGCGTATGTTCCTCTACATCCGTATTCTCGTCAAACGAGCCGTCTTCCCATTTCTGTCTCACGCTGATGGTTGCTACGGCATGGGTTTTATCCGTCAGTTCTACGCTCTTAACTTCATAGTCGGCTATAGTACCGCCATTGCCAGTAACGAAATAGTAGAGCCATTCGTGATCCATCGCTTCAAACTCCGGCAGGTGGTTGAACATGGTGTCGAGTGCAGCATAGAAATCAGAAGTCATATATGGTTTCGATTCCTCCTTCAACTCATGGTCGGGAATGTAAGCACACAACTCCTCTGCACGTTCGCGCAACTTTTCTTCAGTATCTCCACATGCCGCCAGCAACAGGGCAGCAATAATAAATGTCAGTAGATGTTTCATTTTAAATATTATGTTTCGCAAGCATTATTTTAATTTCCAGATATTGAGGATTAACTCCTACAATCGCATGCCGAAGAAGCCGCGGGCACGCCATTTGTTCTGGTTGATGATGACGTTGCTGTCGTCGAAGACGGAGTTGTTCATGACGAGGGTGGCACCCACGAAGAAACGTGGGGAGATGTTGAAGACAACGGCAAGACGTTCGTTGAATATCATGTTGAAACGGACGTGTTCGGCTTTCTTGCGTTCTCCGTTTATTGTCAGGTTGTTGCGGTTGAAAACTACGAATGTAGGCATGACGGAGAGATGGAGGAGCCATCTGCGACCAAGTACCCAGTTGTAGCCGTAACCGCCTCCGATGCCGACGTGACCGAGGTAGATGCGGACTTCAGGAGATTGCGGATTGCGAGATTTGAGGGCGTCGGTAGTCTTGAGGCTACCTCCCTGGTAACTGAGGCAGGCTAACCAGGAACCAGCAGAACGGCGCTGGATGTAGCTCTGGGTGAAGGCTGCCTGATAGGAGAACTTACGATGGTTGAAGGTGTAGGTGGCAGCAAAGTTTACCATATTCATTTCCACATCGTCTTTTTCCATTCGTAACATGGTATCGCCACGACGTATGTCGCCAGAGAGAGACTCTGAACGCTGATAGCTGAAGTCGAGACTGAACCGGCGACTGTAGAAGTTGAGGTTGAATTCGTAGTCTTTATATATGCCTCCCCACTTGGCAGGGTTGATAGCGAAGCCGACTCCGATGCCCCGATAGATGGCTGCGACGGCAAAGGTTGTCTTATGGCTGGTGGCAAGGTCGGCTTTGGAATAGACGTCACGAATGGTTCCCTTAGCATGGAAAGTGTTGCCTGTCTGGTTTACACGAAGTTTAAGTGTGACTTTTCCTATAGGACGTATAACATATATGGAGTCGAAACGAATTTTGTAGTAATTAGCCGTTAACCGTTGTCTCACACGTTCCCTTAAACTCAGTTCCTGAAATGCGGAATTGGCAGTTGCTGTGTCAACAACGGTAGTGTCGGGAGTATCATATATATATATTGTATCTATCGATATTGTATCAATAGATATCGTATCGTCAGCCATTGCGGTCAGTGACCCCATCAGCGCTATAACCAGAATAAAAAACTTTCTGTACACTAACTCTAAACTCTAAACTATCAACTATCAACTCTCAACTTTCAACTCTAATCTACCTCTGTCCTGTTGCCTTACGGTATTCCAGTTGTTTGGTTTGGAAGAGTGCATAGGCATCGGTATAGCGGTCGCGTGCCGACTGATACTGTTCCTGTGCTTTCAACAGGTCGCTCATATTAGTCTGACCCACTTTATAGTAGTCTTTATGTAGGCGCAGGTTTTCGTCGGCTTGGGCTATAGCATCGTGAGCTATAAGCAGTTTCTTGTGACTGCTCTCAACTGCTGCCCAGGCATTATTCATGTGGATGATGAGTTTCTCGCTACTGTCCTCAAGTTGTTCTTTAGCATCTTCGTAAGCCAACTTCTGACGTTTGATGGCATGAGAACCGCCCCACCAGTCGCTGATAGGTATGGTTACTCCGGCAAAGAGAGCTCCAGAACCGCGTCCCTTGTCTATGAGGTTATTATAACCGTAGCTGGCACCAACACCAACCATTGGCAGGTTTTCGCCTACCTTCATCTTATGTTGCAGGCGCTGACTCTCTACGTTTTTCTCCAGAAGACGATATTGCGAAGTGGAAGTAACGGCAGTCTGGTGGTCGGTCTTGATAGACAAAGGAAGTGCTACGAGCGAACTGCGAGCCTCTGCCCCACCCTCGAGTTGGGTGTTGAGTTCGGCAGGCAAAACCACATCTACTGCCTCGCCAGCCTTGCCTACGTGCTGAGCCAGGAGTTGAGAGATGGTGGAGAACTGATTATCCACTTCTATCTGGGCACTTTCTATCTCGCCCTTACGGAGTTGCACTTGCAACAGGTCGTTGCGATTGGTAACTCCGGCACGAACCATATCGCCTACTTCTTTCTCCAACTGCACGAGCATATCGTGAACGCTACGTAGGGTTTTCTGTTTTTCCTTTAACGAAACTGCCTGCCAGTAGAGTTGTTCGGTTGTCATCTCTACTTCATCCTCCTGGTACTCGAGTTGGATTTCGCTGGCTTGCAGTCCTACCTTAGCCAAACGGTTGCCGTTGATGATTCTACCACCCATGAAGACTGGTTGAATAGCAGTTACAGAACCCAACACACCACTCTTTATCAGTTGGATGTTCGAAGGTATGTTCACGCCTGGAGGCAGGATATTCTGTAATGCGGCAGGCATATTAAGATCTACATCAATCAGGTGTTTGTTGAATGTGACTGCAGCACCAGTAGCCGAGACAGTAGGAAAATACTTGGTGAAGGCTTCACGCTGCTGTTGCTTGGAACGCTGAATGGCGTTTTGAGCAGAATGGAGACTGTAGTTGTTCTCAACAGCAAACTGCTTGAGTTGCTCGAGAGTATATACTTGCTGTGCAGTAGCCGAACTGCACAAAGCAATACTGAATATGAAGGAAAATATATGTTTCATTTTCAACTTTTATCTTTAAACTTTACTCTTTAACCGTTAACCTTTAACCGTTAACCGTTAACCTTTAACCAATAACCATTACTCACTTCTTCCCATAACTTTCCAGTAAGCGATAGGCATAACGGTAAGGATGAGCAACATAGTAATGAGTGTGCCGTAGCAGATAACCGCACCCATAGGCATCCAGAGTCCGCTACCACCAAGAATCATCGGAACTACACCCATCGAGGCTGCGGCAGAGGTGAGGAAGATAGGGCGCATACGACGTTCGGCTGCCACATGGATGGCATCTTTGAGCGAGAGGTGTTCGAGTTCGCGCACCTCAGCTGCATAGTCGAAAAGGATTACTCCGTTGCGCACGAGGATACCCATAAGGGAGACGAATCCAAGAACACTGGTTATTGATATGTCGCAACCCTGAATGAATGCACCCATTGCAGTACCGATGATACAGAGCGACAGACAAATCATGATGAGTACTGCCTCGCTGATGTTCTTGAAGTGCCACAGGAGCACGAAGAAGATGATGAATACGGAGATGACGAGTGCTCCTGCAAGCTGAGGTGTTGTCTCGTTGTCGGACTCATACTGTCCGCCATATTCTATCTGCACGCCTTCAGGCAGTTGCACGTCGGAGAGTGCTTCCATTATGTCTTTGGTAACCCAACCGGTATTCAGTCCGCGACCTATCTCAGCAAGGATGCTCACGGTACGAATACCGTTTCGGTGACATATCTGACCATATTGCCAGGTAGGAACTATCTCGGCAAACTGACGGAGAGGCACACTTGGTAACGCTTCTCCTGCGGTATGCAGACTGAGCAGAGTAGAGAGGTCGGTAGGTATAGCTGCGGAAATACCGATAGGGATGAGTTCGTCCATCACATCCTGTGGTGTGGCATGGTCGGCGTCGTCGGTTTTCATCTTCACATTTACGTCGTAGTCACCCTCCCAGGCAGTACTTACGGTGAGTCCCTCGCCATAGCGGAATGCCATCTGGAGTTCTACCGTTTCGTTTGTAATACCCAGTCGGCTCGCTTTCTCATCGTCTATCTTGATGCGAACAGTAGAGAGGGGTTCGAGCATATTGCTGCGCACCAGACTCAACTGAGGCATACGGCGCATGATGGCTGAAACGGTGTCGGCAGCCTGAGCAAGGAGACTGAGGTCGTCACCTTTCAGACGCACTTCGATTGGATTCAGGCAGTCGCTATAACTCAACTGCTTTATCTTTACATAAGCATCCGGGAAGTAAGTAGTGTATTTCTTCGTACACTCCTCTACGAGTTCTACAGTTGCTTTATTACCCGTCGTATTCACGATGAATTGGGCAAAAGTCTCGTCAGCAAACTGTGGAGCATAGGCTGTGTGGAAACGAGGAGACGAACATCCCTTGAAGGATGCAATAGATGTGATGCGTTCGTCCTTCAGCAACATATGTTCCAACGAGTCGGCTACCTGAGCCGTACGCTGCACTTCAGTACCGGTAGGCATGAAAATCTCTACGGCAAACTGATTGCGTTCTGCGTAAGGCATCATGCGTTGTGGCAACTGGAGGAAAAGCAGACAACCTATAATCACGGAAGCTACACCACTTGCCAATGTGAGCCACGGATGACGGAAGCAGACATTGAGCAGTTTCTTGTAGTACTTATCCATAATGTCGAGCAGGTTGAACGGTTTTCTACCATCCTTAGGACGGGCTGCTGCGATAGGTTTCTTTATGAAGGCATACTGCAGGATAGGCAGCAGGGTCTGTGCTATAATCATAGAGATGAACAGCACGATGCTTATTGCCCAAGGGAAGGAGAGCAGGAAGTCGTGTGTCTGTCCCTTCATGGTGACGAGGAACGGGAAGAAAGTGACGGAGATACAGAGTGTAGCCGTGAAGATAGACTTCAGGAAGTGTACCGTAGCATCGATACTTGCCTTCATACGACTCTTTCCCTCTGCCATCATCTCCATATATGAGTCGATAATCACGATGGAATCGTCCACTATCATACCCAAGGTGACGATGAGTGCGGCAAGGGTTACGGTGTTCAGTTCGAGTCCGAACATATAGAATGTGCCAAGCGATATGAATATGGTGATAGGCATAGTACCCGCAGCCACTAAGGCTACTCGCATAGGCATGATGAGGATGACCACGAGGATAACCGTCGTGATGGCTATCATCAGTTCGCGGAGGAAGTTTGATATAGAATCATCGACTACCTGCTTCTGGTCGGTTATGGTAGTGAGTTTTACGTCGTCGGGGATGGTCTTCTTGAAGTTTGCCAGTTTTTTGTTCACTTCAGCTCCCATCTTGGAAACGTCCTGTCCCTTCTTTATCTCCACACTCAGGAGGATACACTTGGTACCATTGTTAGAGATGAACGACGAAGCCTTTACATATTCACGTTTCACGGTAGCAAGGTCTTTGAGTCGCACATTATTACCCTCAGCATCGGTATAAACAAGTGTGTTCTCTACGTCGTATATCTTATTGAGAGCATGATCTACATATATAGGCGACTTGTAACCATTGGCTTTCAGTCGGCCGGCTGTAGTTACGAATCCCTTTGCCTTCAACTGTTGTGCTATGAGCAAGTGGCTGATGCCATAGTGCGATAGTTTGTCGGAATTGAGATAGATGCTTATCTGTTCTTTCTGCAATCCGTGAACACTCATCTTTCCAACACTCGGAACCATTCGCAGCGAGTCGATAAGAGCATTCATGTAATCGTTCAGTTCGCGATAGGTCTTATCCTTCGATTCCATCGAGAGCAAAAGCGCAGAAGTATCACCGAAGTCATCGTTCACAATGATGGCAAGCACACCTTCCGGCAGGTCACCCTTGAACTCCTGCACTCCATGTTTGAACTTAGACCAGAACTCATCCTTGTTCATCAGGTCGTCGTTCAGTTCCACCTGTATGATGCTGAGTCCTTCCTTAGAGTAAGAAACAGTCTTCTCTTTCTTTACTTCCTTATAAGTGAAAATGTATTTCTCCAGCGGTTTGGTCACCTGTTCCTCCATCTCCTGAGCCGTAACACCAGGATAGACAGCTACGACGATACCCTGACGTATGGTGAAATCGGGAAACTCATTCTTGTTGATATGTGCCAAACCATAGATACCCAAAGCCACAAGACAACTTACAAGCAGCAACACAATCTGCCTGTAATGCATACACCACTCTTGCAGTGACAGTTTTTCTTTCTTCTCTTCCATAATTAAATGTCTAAGGTCTAATGTCTAAGGTCTGAGGTCAATAACCAATAACCTATAACCAATAACCTATCAATTAATCTACTATCTCAACTTTCATTCCGTTGCTCACTTTCTGCTGACCCTTCACAATCAGTTGGTCGCCGGCAGAGAGTCCCCCACCCACTTGTGCACCTTGGGCAGTTTCGCTGATGATGGTGATTTCACGTTTCACGGCTTTGCCACCATTTACTACCCACACGAAAGTCTTGTTGTTGTAGTCGAGCTGCACCAAACGGGCAGGAACGAACACACCTGTGGCGCCTTGCATATAATTGGTGAATGCCTGACAAATCATACCTGGCAAGAGTTGTCCGCTTGGATTCTGAATGGTTGCTTTCACTTCGTAAGTGCGTGAACGAGGATCGGCACTCACTCCGCGCTCTGTCACATAACCGGAGAACTCGCTATTGCCGAGAGCAGGAACGATAATCTTCATCGACGAACCTTTCTTGATGCGCTGCACATCATCCTCCGGAACTGCAATCTTTACCTTTACACTTCCGATGCTAACAAGTTTTACGATAGGTAATCCGAATGCCGCATTCTGACCTACCTCAGCACTCTTACTAGCGATGAAACCGCTGAAAGGAGCATAGAGTTTTGTGTCGGTAAGCGCCTTCTTAGCCATTGCCTCCTGAGCCGTAGCAGCCTTCAACTGGTTCTCCGCCTGTATCCACTGCATCTCGGGCAACGAACCTGCATCGTGGAGCACCTTCATACGATCGTACGTATCCTGAGCCTGTTCCAGACTGGTCTTTGCGATGGTGTAAGCATTCTGCACAGTCGTAGGGTCGAGTTCTGCTATCAGCTGTCCCTTCGCCACGGTCTGTCCTGCATCCACATAGATTCGCTTGATGGTACCACTTCCCATAAAAGAAAGCAGAGCACCACTCGACTCCTCGATAGTGCCAGAGAAACCCTGTTCTCCATTCACGACCTCAGCATGCAACTGCTGCACCTTCACTCTGACCACCTGTTCCTCGGCAGTCTGTTTCTTCTCACTACAACTGCAGAGTGACGTCAGCACCGCTACAGTCAACAATGTTCGGATAGTCTTCATATGTGTTCTGTTTTCTTTTTTAAACGTGAATTAGCTCTATTTATTATGTGTAGAAAAAGAAAATATGCTTTACTCGAGACGACCTGTGACGCGTAGATATTCAGTTTCGTAAATCTTCAACTGAGTCTGTGCCTCAATCAGGTTGCTACGCGCCTGTTGCCACTGCGACTGTGCATCGAGCAGGTCGGTCATGGTGCAGAGCTGGTTATCGTACTTCTGACGCATTACACGCAGGTTCTCGTCTGCCTGCTGCTGACCAATAGTAGCTGTCTCAACCATACGTTGTCCGTCTGTGATGTTGAGTACAGCCTGACGCACTTCGATACGCATTCCACGCTCATACTGCTGCAGTTGCAACTGAGAGTCAAGGAGGTCGAACTTGGCCTTCTTCATCTTTCTGATTTCAGCTCCCCAGTGGAGGATAGGCACCTGAATATTGAGCATGACGTATGGGTTGCCGCCACTGAACTTATGATCCACATTGATAGGTGTGCCGTCGAGGTTGCGGAGTGCGCCCTTCAGTTTCAGGTTGTCGTAATGGCTTACCACACCCATAAGAGCCACTGTAGGCAGGTAATTGGCACGCGACTGCTTCAGCATAGCCTCATGTGCTTTTACATTCTGCTGCAGGAGAAGCAGGTCGGGACGGTTGGAGAAATCCTCGTTCAGCCCAGAGATATTGTTTGCAACCAGAATGGTATCAGTAGGAATAATAATCTGTTCGAAATCGGTACCGATGATGTTTGCAAGAGCCAACTGACAGAGTTGTTCGCCATTGCGAGCCTTCTGCAGCATATAACTTACTTCGTTCTGCTTGGTAGAAATGCGCAGCAGGTCGTTGCTGGTTGCCATCTGTACATCGTAGCTGAGGCGTACCCTGTCGTACAGACTCTGCATCTGTTGTTCGTAGGATTCAAGCATCTTAACCTTAGAACGCACAGAGATGAGTGTGTAATAGGCATTATCTACGTCGGCTATGATTTGCATACGTGTCTTACGTCGCTGTTCTTCGCTTACTGTCTGTCCGATCTTAGCCAGGCGGTTGGCAGAGGTGAGTCGTCCGCCCACATAGATCGGCATTGTGAGGTTGAGACCAGCAAGATAAGTGCCGCGAGTCTGCAACGACATACCGATGATGTTCTGGTCCTTCATGTGAATACCTGTGGCAGAAGCATCCAGTTTCGGCAGGTACTGGGCAAAGGCAATCTTACGATCGAGTTTTGCTTTCTCCACTGCGTTGTCGGCTGTCTTAACCTTTTCGTTGTTTTCAAGAGCAAGACGGCGACAGTCCTGCAGACTCAGACTTAAAGACTGAGCATCAGCAGCACCGGCAGTCGTCAGCAGTAATGCAAAAAATATAATATTACGTTTCATATGCTTATTATTTTGTCGTTTTCTTTACATTGAAGAGTGTTGAATAGAGTATTGGCAGGAAGACGAGAACGATAATTGTTCCCATGGCGAGACCTGACATAATGCATACAGCCATAGAACCGTACATAGGGTCGCTGATGAGCGGAGCCATACCAAGTATGGTAGTCAGCGATGCCATGATTACAGGACTCGTACGACTCACGGTAGCATTGATGACTGCATCGTATGCCGGGAGTTTCTCTTCACGACGCAGACGGTTAATCTCATCTACAAGTACTATACCGTTCTTAATCATCATACCTATCAGACCCATTGCACCGAGAATGGCAATGAAGGTGAACGGCATACCGAGCAGAAGCAGCGACGGAACTATACCTACAACGATGAATGGCAGACAGAATACGATGGTGAGCACCTGTTTCCAGCTGTTGAACAGCAGGAGCATAATGACGAGGATGAAGAGGAATGCTAATGGGAACAGTCCGATGATAGAGCCTGCAGCCTCGCCCGAACTACCTCCTTCACCTTGCCAAGACATTGAGTAGCCTTGAGGCAGAGGGATAGCCTCAATTGCTTCACTTATGTCGGCCTCAACCTTTCCAGGTGTTGCATCGAAGAGGTCTGGGTTAGGATCACACTCAGCCTCAATAGTGCGCTGACCATTACGACGGAAGATGTAGTCTTCCTCCCACTCCATATGTATGTCGCTGTTGACCGTACTCAGAGGGATGCTGTTGGTCAGTTTGCTCTCCAAGTCGTCTATGCTCATGGCACCTGACACCAGTCCCTTGATATCTTCGCCTGTGATGTGCAGGTTAAGCATACTCCAAACCGGAATGTTTGATATGTTCTTTATCTTAGAACCATCTTCGTTGCGAACCTGCATCTGCACGATGACTGACTTATCCTGATCACTGATAACACCTAAGGGCAGTCCGTCGGTAGCAGCAAGCAAGGCATTGGCTACGTTCTCGCGGTTGAGTCCGCTACGCAAGGCATCAGTCTGTATGTAGTTGGTAACAATCGATTTTCCCTTCGGTTGCCAGTTGTTCTGCACAGAGTAGTCATCTACATATTTCGAACCTCGCATGATGTCCTCAGCCTGGTGTGCAAGATTGCGCAAGACTACAGGGTCTGGTCCTTGGAACTGAACCTCCACTGTATGAGTAGTACTGATGCTGAAGTTATAATTGCGGAAACGGATATAAGCGTCAGGGAAGGCAGCCCGGAGTTGCGGACGGATTTCCTTGATAGTCTCCTTCATCGTTTTGAAGTCTTTGCAGTCGATGATAAGTTCGCCATAACTGTCTCCGCCGCTATTCATCGGGCGCACCAGACTGTAGCGTACAGGCGACGAACCCATTGCGGCTGTTACGCGGTCGATCTTCGGATTCTTAAGCAGAGTGTCGGTGATAGCCAGAAGGTCTTTACGCACGTGATCGGGACTAGTCTGGTCGGGCAGGTAATACTCAACCACGAACTGTCCGTAGTCGAAGTCAGGGAAGAACACCTGCTTTACCTTTGTGAACCCGAACCCGCACAGTATCAGCAGAACTACCATCACGGCAATGGTAAGATGGCGGAAGTCCATGAGTTTTGCCACCAGATTTCGAATGAAAGCCTGCAGCTTGGAGTCTTTCACTTCGCCATCATTTCCTTTATCCTTAGAGCGTAGAGGCATCCATGCTACTACACATGAAGGCACCTGTATCATAGCCATTATCCATGAGGCAAGCAGGGAAATGCAAAGTACGAGGAAGAGGTCGCGACAGTACTCTCCGGCAGTGTTTGGCGAGAGGTATGTAGGAAGGAATGTCAGCACAGCAATTACGGTAGCTCCAAGCATCGGCATAGCTGTGTTATTGACAATATTATAGAGATATGATTTAGGTCCGAGCCCTCGTTTTCGGTCCACGAGTATGCCGTCCATCACCACTATGGCATTATCTACCAGCATGCCCATAGCTACGATAAAGGCTCCGAGTGAGATACGCTGCAGGGTACTATTGAGCAAAAGCAGGATTGGGAAGGTGATGAAGATGGCAAGTACCAAACTTGTTCCGATAATCATACCACCACGGAATCCGTATGTGAACATAAGTACAATTACTACGATAAGTACTGACTCTAGCAGGTTGATGAGGAAACCGTTGACAGCGTTGGTCACCTGGTCTGCCTGGAAGAAAATCTTATCTGTCTCGAAACCTACAGGGACGCGCTCCATCACCTCTGCCAGTTTCTTATCTACAGCCTTACCCACGTCGGGCACTATGGCATCGTCGTTCAATGTAAGACAGATGCCCATAGCAGGTTTTCCGTTTACGAAGAAACCCTGAGTCTGCGGTTCCTTGTATGCACGTTCTACAGTAGCGATGTCTCCGATACGGATTTGCTTGCCCGAAGTAGTGCGGATATGCAAATCGGCTATATCCTTCTCGTCTTCCAGTGCGTTGTTTACACGGAGTTGCAGACGATCGTCACCATTCTCATACTTACCTGCATTCACCGTCTTGCCTGCATTCTGCAGACCGACCATAATCTGAGTAGGGATGATACCTGTGCGAGCCAGTTTCTCCTTATCGATTATGATATTTATAACCTCAGAACGTGTGCCGACGATATTGATACGCTTTACGCCCTTGACGGTAAGCAGTTCGCGACGCACTAGCTTAGCATACTTCTCCAGTTCTGCATAGCTGTAGCCATCGCCCATGAAGGCATAGAACAGGCCATAAACATCGAGCATGTCGTCGATGACGATAGGTGCGTAGCAACCCTTTGGCAGTTTGGACTGTACATCGTTAGTTTTACGGCGCAACTGGTCGAAATGCTGCTCCATTTCCGACATTTTGACCTTGTCGAGAAATTTCACTCCGATGACAGCCATACCCGGACGGCAATCGGAATTCAGTTCTTTAACATCGGCGAGTGTTCGCAATTCGTCTTCCATCACCTGTACAGCCTCAAGTTCTACTTCGTGGGCTGTAGCACCTGGGTATATCAGCACTACCGAAGCTTGTTTTACGGCTACGGCTGGGTCTTCCAACTTAGGCATATTGATGTAACTGAACAAGCCCGCAAGGAGGATTCCCACAACGAAGCTCCAGAATATGACCGGACGCTTCACAAAAAATTCTGTAAGTGCTCTTGCATTCATAACTATTATTAGTTAGGAGTTAGGAGTTATAACAAGTCGCCCACATTTGATTTCTGCTGAGTGACAATCTTTACCTTATCACCCTCGTGGAGTGCCTTCACACCAGCCTTCACGATACGGTCGGTAGCAGAGATGCCACTAAGGACTACAGCCATTCCTTCGGAATCAACGGTTTCAACGGTAATAGCATGACGCTTAACCACATCACCGTCTTCAACTACCCACACGTATGGTTTGCCACCATCCTCGAAGATAGCATGAGCAGGGATAGAGAGACCGCTGACAGCCTTGGAACCGCCAAATGCGATATACACATCTACGTTCACACCGGCATTGAGTTTGCCGTCGATATCATATTTCACAGTGAAGAGCTGGTTGGCATCAGCCTTTATCAGAGCACTTTTCTTGTGAAGATTGTAGCGCTGACCTGCAAAGATGCAATAAGCCTCGGTAGAATTGCCCAACATATAATATACATCAGCAGGAATATTCACTTCCACTTCCAAACTTTTTGTATCGATTACATCCATAACCGGCATTCCGGCACTTACCATCTCGCCTGGTTCATAATTCACTTTCTGAACAGTTCCGTCAACAGCTGATGTCAGTTGGGTATAGCTCAGAAGGTTCTTTGCATTCTGCAACTGAATACGGAGTTGCTCCAAGGCAGTAGTAGCCTTTTCGTAGTCGTTGCTTGCAATGCTGTTGGCTTCGTGGAGCTTGCTCAGACGCTCCACCTCGGTTTGCATCTGGTTATATTGTGTCTGTGCAGCATCCACCTTCAACTGATAGTCTTTAGCGTCGAGAGTGGCAACCAGTTGTCCACGACGTACATATGTACCTTCCTTTACCAGAACTCTTGCAATCTGTCCTGGAGTACGGAAACTCAGACTCACGGTGCTGTTCTCTTTTACTACACCTGAGAGATTCTTTACTGCTGATTCGTGACGGTTCTTTGGCTGTACCGTCATGACGTTGCGCACCTTTACTTCGGCGTCTTTCTTACTGCCACCACATGCTGTCAGAAGACCGGCTGTAAGCAGAGTTAAAACAAAAAATCCTGTTGTTTTCATTTTATTTTAGGTTTTTATATTGAGTTCTTTTACTGTTTATCAAAACTCGTATCCGAGGTTAACAAAGAAATAAACCTTTTTAGTGTGGTTGCTATACCCTATCGTACCGCCTAACGGTCCGAACATACTCTTGTAATAGTATGCTACCTGACCGCCTAAAAGTGTACGGTAGTCAAAGAAATTCTCCATCTTGTCCGACTGCTGGGCCGCAGCGAAACTGAGCAGTATGTAATGTTTTTCTCCGATGCGTTCCTGTGCTTGGAGTTGCAATGCAACAAACTGGTTGTTAATGTACTCCATGTTGCCAATACCTGCAAAAGGCATTTGCTGTTCCACGTAATGTCCGAACCATCCTCCGCCGATAGTATTTCTGAAAACAGCAGGTTTTACATCTCCGAAGAGCAGACGTCCGTAAATCATCGGTTGCAGAGTGAAGCGGCTGCCCATAGTGAACGATTTGCGCCAGTTGGCTCTCACGTCATGCATACCGGCCTTCTTGCCAAGTACGGTTCCATCGGCAGCACGCTCGTTGAGTGTTCCTAAATTATTTGTCACGTATGCATATTCAGCTTTCAGGTGACTTCCGCGTGTAGGGAAATACCAGTCGTCCTCACCGTTATAGTTTATGCGGGCATGATAACTGAAGAAGTGTTCGTTTTTCATGTTTATAGGAGCAGCCCACTGCGCACCCAATCCGCTGCGATAATGCACGAAATCCCAACGCACATCTATCTGGAAATTGAAGTTGCGCAGATTGAAATTGAACGGAGTCAGCTCTGCCTGTGACTGGTTATATCGGATATTATATTCACGATCTCCCTTCACATACACGTCAATATCGTTACGACTGAACTCATAACTAATTTTCGGACGGGTAAAACTACGATGATGCACAGTCAGTTCTCCTCTAGCTTTCAGTCGTTTGCCAAGTCGGAGCGTGAAATCCGTGCTAATAGGCATAGCGGTCTTGAACGGCAGGTCTAACCCCACTTGCGCTGTTGCATATTCCTCGCTGTCAAACCGGAAGCCCAAAGACAGTTGTGCCGACTTGCGATTGCCTGCGGTAAGCACTACGTTTACCCCGTCGCCATCAGGAACGAGACGGCATTCAGCTGTCTGGTAGAAAAGATCTACACGCATAGTTGTGGTAAGCTGCTGTTCCAGCTTTGCATCGATACTGTCAATCTTGTTCAGATGATATTTGTTTTGGAGGAACTTTTCTGCCTGTGGCGTCATATTCTCACAGGTTACCCTTGTCACCTTATGTTTTTCGGTCATCACATCCGGACGGAGAGGTTGCAGGATAGTGGGACGGAACGACTCATCGATGCCTATGCGCTCTTTCAGGGCAATGATTTCGTCCCAATGGCGCATAGCTTCTTCTTCACCGCGGCGAACCAATGTGTCGATGGCACTCGGAGTGAAGCTGGCTGCATTATATCCCTTGGTATTCACAGCCATATGCAAGTCGGTGATGGCAAGGTTCTCCTCTACCTTGTTCTTACAGTTTACATCCACAATCTGTCCGATTATGCTCATCGTGCCACCCATGTCCTCAGCTGTCTTCGGAGCTCCCTGCACAGTTACACCAATCACGATTTCCGCCCCCATTTCACGGGCAATATCCACCGGATAGTTGTTCTTCAGACCACCATCTACCAATACCATATCGCCGATTCGAACGGGAGAAAAGGCTCCTGGTATCGACATCGAGGCACGCATAGCCTGAGGCAGACGTCCGCTATGGAAATCTATCTCCGAATTATCGATGATATTGGTTGCCACACAAGAAAACGGAATAGGCAGGTCTTTCGAGAAGTCGAGCGAATCAGTATAACCAACACAGAGGTGCTGGAACAGTTCCGCAAGGTTCTTACCCTTAATCACACCACCGGCATTCATGTCTCGCTGTCCCTTCACCAGTCCAATATTTATAAAATATGTATTCTGCTTACGACGATCGCTGAGAGTCTGGTTGCGTAAGTCCTCCCTGTCACTGATTACATAACCCCAATCCTGCACGCGAACCATAGAGTCGAGCGCAGTAGCGTTATAACCTATAGAATAAAGACCGCCGATGATACTACCCATCGAGGTACCGGTGACAATATCAATAGGAATGCCTGCCTTTTCCAGCACTTTAAGCACACCGATGTGAGCCATACCCTTTGCACCACCGCCACTAAGAACAACAGCTACTTTCTTTCTTCTTACGTTTACACTATCGTTTTGTGCACTCATCGTGCCAACAGCCAATAGCCAACAGCCAATAGCTAATAAAAACTTTTTCATTTTACATCTTGATATTTTATTCGGAATTCTTGAGGAGTCATGCCAGAGTGTTCCCGGAAAAATTTGCTGAAAAACGATGGATTAGGAAAATTCAATTCGTTGGCAATCTCCTGCATCGTCATGTCAGTAAGTCGAAGCCGATGCTCAATAGCCTTCATAGTGAACAACTGTATGTAAACACTTGGATTCCTGTGCAGGACTTCCTTGACAATCTTAGAAAGATACTTAGGGGTAATATTCAGACAGTTGGCAAAGTCATCCACCTTACGCACGCGTCCGTCGCTTTGTTCAACCAACCTTATGAACCTATCCACCAGCACCTTTTTATGAGTACTGGTGCCCGCAGTCTCTGACTGAGATTCTGAATTCTGCATTATAGTACGGCGCATCATCGAAAGCATCTCCAGCATCATAGTGCCGAGGAGCGAACGGACAATAGATGAATGAAGCGAAGGTGACGAATCCTTCATTCTTCTGCACAGCAACTTGAAATAGTCGTCGAGCAGTTCCACATCATCGTTCGTCAGATGTACTACAGGATTCAACTTCAACTGAGTAAGATCTTGAATACTTGTTTCAGCATAAAGGTTGATGTTCCATAACTCACTTCTTGTAAACCAAATCAGTCTGCAATTAAAATCGGAAGAAGCCATAAAATTATTGACAACACTATGAGCCTGATAAAGAAAAAGATCATTCTCCTTCAGATTAATCAAAACATCATCATATTCAAACTGAACACGTCCCTTTGTACAGAGCACAATAATTCCGTATCTGTCCAAATAAACTGTTTTAGAAGGCCCCTTATTAATGTTTTCCATGACTATTATATCGTCATTATCACCTAACATATAAGTTCTTTCATTGAAGAGGGTTCTGAACTCAAACTTATTCATCATGTTCTATTTTTCTATTTTTTTTGCAAAAATAGTTCAATATTCCCTAAATTTAATGTTTGATTTTCCCACATAAATGTCCATATTGTTTAAAATAACCATCCTGTAGCAAAATCCCACCCCGAAAAAATGATTAAAAAGGAAGTAATAACTCCCTATTAAATTCCTAAAGCCCTATCTTTATTGTTCTTTATTATGAAAAATGCGTTGTAATAAAAAAAACTCGCCTAACTTCTCAGCCGAGCGAGTGACGATAATTAAAATTACATGTCTGATAAAAAATATAAGGGTTCGATTTTCTTTTAACCTTAATACCATTTCTGACGCAAAGGTATGATTTTTTTCTTTTCTAAAAACGATGAAATCGCACTTGACGGCAAAAATTGTAAATTTTGCGTGTTTTTTTGTAAATTTTGCGTCTCATGTTATCATTTTTGCCAAAAAATCATCGTAAATTAGCAAAAATTAAGGAAAAAGATAAAAAACTTATGTACGAACAAGTCGGATTACAAAGTTACTGCTACATGATGGTATATGGTGCGGTGCTGATGTTTGCCATAGTGGCAGCTGTTTATTTGATGCTGCGACAATATAATGTGATTTCATCGGGAGTTAAGCCTCCAAAGAAGTTAACGAACTGGGCAACTGCATTCCTTATTTCGGTAGCCATGAGCCATGTATGGTGGACGGTATTAGGTAATGTGTGGTTGACGGAAGACCGTTTTCTGCGTAATGCAATAAACATTATGCTGGACAGTATTACTCTTGTGCCACTGATGATGACTACACTGTTATGTATGCTGCAAGACAAGCACCGACCGCTGTGGCCGATTTTCACTGCTACTATACCAGTAATAGTCATTTGTGTGTGGGTGGGGATGATAAACCGGAATCCACTGTATGAGGCGCTAATTCGCGACTATATGCTGCTGCAGGCTCTTGCGTTTGCAGTTTATATGGTTTTTGCAGTAAGAAGATATGGGAAGTGGCTACACGACAATTATGCCGACCTGGAACACAAGGAACTGTGGAGAAGTTTTGTTTTGTTGTTCATCCTGATACTGCTATTCTTATGCTATAAAGTGAATTTTGGCGGGTTTGGCATTGAATTTGCAGTACAAATTATAAGTATAGTGCTGATTGGTTTCCTGCTATGGAGAGTGGAGTCGCTGGAACAACTTGAAGACACAGAGACGGAAGAGGAGATTATAGATGGTTTCATGGAGGAAATTGGCGATGAAATCGAAAAAAATACGAATTCCAATCTGCAACTCAGTCAACAAGTAGTCAATGAAATACAAATATTGTTGACAGAACAATGTGAAAAGAAACAATTATACCTGCAGTACGACATCACCTTGAATGCTCTCTGCGCTGCCATCGGAACAAACAGGACATACCTTAGCGCATTCTTTGCACAAAAGGGTACAAACTATAATATTTACATCAATCGTCTGCGAATAGAGCATTTCATGAGTCTGTACCGCGAGTACAAAAAGACAAATCGTCCTATACTCATCAAGGAGGTGGCGTATGAAAGCGGTTTTCAGAGTTACCGCACTTTTACTGCTACCTTTAAACGAATAATGAATATCACTGCAAGCGAATGGTGCGAGAGGAATGGTTAAGTGGTTGCGGGTAGCGGTTAAGGAGTTTTCGTATGGGGGTATTGGTTATTGAAGCTTGAACTATATTTTTTCAACTTTTCAATTGTCAATTATCAATTTTTATTTCGTACCTTCGCACCCAATTTATAAATAATGTGTAAAATACGATGAATAAGTTTACAGAAAAAATGAACGCAGTGGTAGAGAAACTGGCTCAGCCACAATCGTGCAGAGACTTGTTCAGGGAATACAACGAAGGCGCTCCACTGCCCTCAGGTAAAGCTCTGGAAGAAATCATAGAACTGGTCAGAAGTATTATGTTCCCCGGTTACTATGGTAACTGTACAGTGAATACCGGTACTCTGCGATTCCACTTAGGCGTGAATATTGAAAAACTGTACACTCTGCTCATCGAACAGATTCAGGCAGGACTGTCGTTTGCTGATTTCAGGGACGTAGCTGCTTATGCTGCATACAACAGGCAGACTATCATCAAGGAACTGCACAGAATGGCGACAGTAAGGGCTCAAGCTTTCATAGAACGTCTGCCAGAGATACGACGTGTGTTGGCTACTGATGTGAAGGCTGCTTACGACGGTGACCCAGCTGCAAAGAATTTTGGAGAAATCATTTCCTGCTACCCTATTATAAAGGTGCTGACGATATACAGAATGGCTCATGCACTGTGGGAACTGGAGGTGCCACTCATTCCTCGTATGCTCACAGAACTGGCTCACTCGGAAACAGGTGTGGACATACACCCGGGAGCACAGATCGGTGAGCATTTCACTATAGACCACGGAACGGGTGTGGTAATCGGAGAAACCACCATCATTGGTAATAACGTGAAGCTGTATCAGGGTGTGACGCTGGGAGCAAAGAGTTTTCCACTCGACGAAAACGGCAACCCGATAAAGGGTATTCTGCGTCACCCTATTATCGAGGACGACGTAATCATCTACAGCAATGCAACTATACTGGGACGCGTCACAATAGGCAAGGGTGCTGTCATCGGCAGTAACGTGTCGGTTAGTCATGACGTACCAGCAGGAACAACTGTTACACAGAAATAAAGAATAATGGAACATACTATAATAGCAAAGACTTTCAAAGGACTGGAAGAGGTTCTGGCGAAGGAGGTGATAGCCCTCGGAGGCAATAACGTGGAAATAGGCAACCGAATGGTGAGTTTTACAGGCGACAAGGAGATGCTGTACAGAGCAAACTTCTGTCTGCGCACTGCCATTAGGGTGTTGAAACCGATAGCTGTATTCAAGGCTGACGATGCCGACAAAGTGTATGAGGAAGCAAAGAAGATTGACTGGCAGGAGTATATGGACGTGAACACTACATTCCTGGTGGATGCAGTTGTGTTCTCGGATAATTTCCGCCACTCGCAGTTTGCCGCTTACAGAATGAAGGACGCTATCGCTGACTATTGGAGAGACAAGACAGGAGACCGTCCGAACGTAAGCATCAGCAATCCGGGACTGAGAATCAACCTGCACATCTCTAATGAGGATGTAACTGTAGCACTTGACTCAAGTGGCGAATCGCTCCACCTTCGCGGATATAAGGTAAAGAATACTGAAGCACCTATCAACGAGGTGTTGGCTGCAGGACTTATCATGTTGTCGGAATGGGATTGTCAGAGCGATTTCATCGACCCTTTCTGTGGTTCTGGCACCATTCTGATTGAAGCTGCCCTGATAGCTCGAAACATATATCCGGGTGTGTTCCGCAAGGAGTACGCATTCGAAAAGTGGAAGGACTACGATGCCGACCTGTTTGAACGTATATACAATGACGACAGCGAGGAAAGGGAGTTTAACCACAGAATATATGGTTACGACATAAACAGCCGGGCTGTACAGATTGCTCAGGATAATGTGAAGTCGGCTGGCGTTAGCAATATAGTAGAGATTCAGCAGCGCGACATAGCTGAATTCGAACAACCTGCCGAGAAGGCTATCATGATAACCAATCCGCCGTATGGAGAACGCATCGGAGCTGTAAAGGGTGGAAATCTCGAGGAACTGTATGCTACCATAGGCGAACGACTGAAACATGCTTTCATCGGTTGTGACGCCTGGATTATCAGCAACCGCGAGGAGTTCTTTGCAAATGTGGGTATGAGACCGTCAACTAAGTATGCTCTGTTCAATGGTAACATCGAATGCGAGTTCAGAAAGTATCAGGTGTTCGACGGAAAACTCAGACAGCAACGCGAGAAGGGTGTTGACATAAAATCGGAGGAAGAACGTAAGCGTAATGCCAAGTACAAACCACATAAGAAGAACGAAGACGGCAGCTGGACACGTGAGAAGACCGAAGAGGAGGCTGACCACTATTTCAAGGCAAAACCATTCAAGGAAGGTTTCAGAAAGAACAGAAAAGATGATGATGACCAAGAGAGAGGTGAGCGCAGAGACAGAGGTGAGCGCAAGGACAGAGGTGAGCGCAAGGACAGAGGCAGAAGAGACGAGAAAGGCGAGCGCCCAGGACGTATGTCATCGTTCGAACAACGTCGTCGTATGTACGAAGCAATGGACGACGAAGAGGCTGAAATCATAAAGAAGCACCTGAGGAAGTGGGAGAAGTAATATCGAGAAGATTTACGCCCATTTCATCGTCAGTTTCACGATAAAATGGAATGCCCGACTGGCGAACTAATTCGAGTGTGGCTGAGTTGAAATGAACACCAAACGAAAGACGTATGCCACGAGCGAGAAGTTGCTGAGCCAATTGAGGCTTACCACGAAAGCCATGTACAATCCACAATTGCTGTGGGTTGTATTTTTTATGCAACTGAAGAAGTAGGTCGAAGGCGCGAACACAATGTATGATGAGTGGCAAATGATGGGTTTCTGCCAACTGAATCTGAGCCTCAAAGGCTGCCTGCTGAAGACTCAGTTCAGGACCCTTTACCATATCAAGTCCACACTCCCCTATCGCAACCACATTGGGCAACCGAAGGTCTTGTCGGAGGAGCTCCAACTGCTGTTGCCACATCGCATCTACATGCCAGGGATGAAGTCCCACAGAACAACGTTCCACATCAGCAGGTACTGCGCCCGGGTAGCAGTTGAGAATAAACTGCTCTGCAGGATCGGACGGACGATGATGTGTGTGAAGATTCATGAGGAGTTAGGAGTGAGGAGTTAGGAGTTGCGCCAGCCAATTATGCATTATGCATTATGAATTATGAATTAACTTTAAAAGTGGAATTGTTCTGGTACGGGGTCGTAGCCACTACCGCCCCAGGGATGGCAACGAAGGATGCGCTTGACTGTCAGGTAGAGTCCTTTGAAGGGTCCGTGGCGTTGGATTGCCTCTACTGCATAACGGCTGCAGGTGGGAGTGAATCGGCATGAGGGTGGTGTCAATGGCGATATACAAGTACGATAGAAGTATATTGGCAGCAGGAGCAATAGGGATAATGCTCTGCTAAGTATGTTCTGATGACGAAGTGAGGACAGGATGGAGGTTAGTTTGCTGTGAATCATATCAGATGGTATCGGATATCCTAGCAAGGGCCTTGACTACTGACTTGCTTACTTGACTGCTGGTGGGTACATTGTCAGCTATGCAGATGAAAGCCATGTCAACATGACGACCTGAACCCTCAAGACGGGAAAGCAGTATTTGTTTATTGAGACGGTATGCCTCGCGAACCATACGTTTCATACGATTGCGATCGACTGCATGATGCATTCGTTTCTTAGGAACGGAAACCAAGATGCTTGCAGGAGCTGTACCTTCGGTGGATTCGTCGATGGTCCACACAATACGAAGAGGATAAACGGCAATAGATGAATTGCGACTTGAAAAGAGGCTCTCGACGACTAAGCGGGAGTGGATACGTTCTGCCTTTGAAAGACCCAAAGGACTAAGCATGAGATTTCTGTGTTGACTTGGCAAATTCCTCAATCATCGCAGGCACAGAGCGCAATTCCGGAGTAACGGTAAGGTCAACACGAAGACCTGCCTTCTCAGCTTCGTGGACAGTCTTAGAACCAAGACAAGCAATCCACACCTTACCCTGCTCAAAGTTAGGGAAGTTCTTCACCAAAGAATGGATTCCCTCTGGTGAGAAGAATACAAGCATGTCGTAGTCGAGTTTTTCGCCTGCCTGGAAGTCGTTGGCAACAGTATAGTACATCACAGCCTCATCGTGCTCTACCCCAGCCTCTTCAAGCATGTTGAAAATGTCGTCGTTGTGGGCAGACGAAAGTGGAGCAAAGTATTTCTCTTTGTTGTGCTTCTGAATGAATGGAAGGAGGTCGGCAAGTTTACCTGTCTCAGGGAAGAAGTTCTTACGCTTACGGTACTGAACATATTTCTGCAGATAGAGCGATACCTGCTCTGATACACAGAAGTACTTCATATCAGTAGGAATGTTGACGCGCAACTCCTTGCAAAGAGTAAAGAAGTGGTCGATTGCATGACGCGATGTGAAGACAATCGCTGTGTGACCGGCAATAGATACGTGTTGCGACCTAAAATCTTTGGAGGTCATCGGTTCAATCTTGATGAATGGTCGGAATACGAGATCAAGATTATATTTTTCTGCAACATCAAAGTATGGTGACTTAGTTGTCTGCGGACTGGGTTGTGAGATGAGTATTTTTGCCATCAGTACAAATCGTTTACCTCTAAAAAATTTTACTTGCCCATTGTAAAAATCTCCACAAAAAGATGGTGGGCACTATTTCGACGCTGCAAAGGTACAAAAAAATTAAACACGCTGCACTTTTTTTAACCTTAAAGTTGATAAATAGCTTGAAAATGAGGGCAATTTCGTATAAAATTGTCAATAAAATATAACAAATTACCACTATGATTGGTGGTATGTTAGAAAAAAGTTGGAAAAGAATGATAGCATAACATGGGTACACACTCAACGCTGTGAGATACACATAACTGGAGGTCCAACTGGAACGCATGTCGTAGGATGGGAAGAAAACCCAGTTGACCAGCATATAAAGATAGAGTTTGGCAATGAAGAAAAGTACGAGTAGCAAAATGAGGACGATTACTACCCAATAAGGTATTCCAGTAACAGAGGAGAAAAAGGTATGTTGCGCAAGATAATCGAAAAGGGAGAGAGAAAGAGTAAATGAGGCAATAAATATCTGCCACATGCTATCTACCCAGAAGTTTTTAGTTATCACCCCCTTCACGGAGTATTTTCTTTCTTTCTTGAAGAACTGCTTCCAGGTGTCCACAATAAAGGGACGGGAGTTGTGGAATATGCTGGCTATGATGCCAAGACACACGAGGAGCAGCAGGATGATGCCACTATCAGAACTGACTGTGTAGTTACGTTCGGACATAAGTACTTCCCTATCGGAAACCATAGTACCCTGGGCAAAGTAATCGGTACGATTGATTACGTTGCTATCCGTTGCCGTAAGGATGCTGTCGTAGTTTGCTATACTGCTCCTCATGTGCAGAATATGATAGAAGTGGATGTTTAGAGCTTGAATGCGCGACGTATGTCTTCAACTGCATCAAGTTTCTCCCAAGTAAACAACTCTACCTTGATGTCTTTCTCGCCCTCATAGCGATTATAAAAATGCTTGGTGACCACCTGAGGTTCGCGCCCCATATGACCATAAGCAGCTGTCTCCTCATAAATAGGGGCACGAAGTTTGAGACGCTGTTCGATAGCCTTAGGACGCAAGTCGAAGAGGTCTTTTATCTTGCTAGCTATTTCACCATCAGACATAGGTACATGACTTCTGCCATAGGTATTGACGTAAATGCTTACAGGTTCAGCAACACCAATAGCATAGCTAATCTGAACAAGGATTTCGTCGCTCACACCAGCCGCCACCATATTCTTTGCAATATGACGGGCTGCATAAGCTGCAGAACGATCCACCTTGCTAGGGTCTTTACCTGAGAACGCGCCTCCACCATGAGCTCCTTTACCTCCATAGGTATCAACGATAATCTTACGACCTGTAAGACCTGTATCACCATGAGGACCACCAATAACGAACTTACCAGTAGGATTGACGAAGTACTTTATATCCTTGTTGAAGAGGGCACGAATCTGAGGATTATGAATGGATTCGAGTACGCGAGGAATAAGGATGTTTACCACATCATCGTGGATGCGGGAAAGCATCATTTCATCGGCTTTTTCCTGAGTAATTCCATCACCCGGGAATACGAATTCATCGTGTTGTGTGCTGACTACGATAGTATCGATACGAAGCGGAGTGCCATCGTCGCCATACTCCACAGTCACCTGACTCTTTGCATCAGGACGCAAGTAGGTAACCTGTTTGCCGTTAGCACGTTGGTAAGTCATTACTTTGCCTTCACGACGAATGTCTGCTAGTACACGCAAGATGCGATGAGAGAGGTCGAGAGGCAACGGCATGTAGTTTTCTGTTTCGTTGGTAGCATAACCAAACATCATACCTTGGTCGCCAGCACCCTGATTCATAGGGTCGGAACGCTCAACACCACGATTTATGTCTGCCGACTGCTCATGTATGGCGTTAAGCACACCACAAGACTCGGCGTCGAATTTATAAGATGACTTGGTATAACCAATACGGGTGATGGTTCGACGTGCTACCTCTTGAAGGTCAACATAAGTGTTTGACTTCACCTCTCCCGCTACGACTACCTGACCGGTAGTACAGAGAGTTTCACACGCTACTTTAGAATTGGCATCATATGCCAAGAGTTCGTCAAGAACTGCATCGCTGATCTGGTCAGCTACTTTGTCAGGATGTCCCTCGCTGACAGATTCAGATGTAAATAAATATCCCATAACGTTTTAGCATTTTTTTTGTGGTTGCAAGCAGAGCAAATCTATCCACATACATTATTAATATATATATAACTTAAATTTATGTCGTTTTTATCTTACGAATTGCTTTAATACGGTTCCATCGGCACGACGAACGATATTGATACCCGGACGAAGTGCGTTTTGGCGTGCTCCTGATACAGAGTAGATTGTTTCCACTCCTTCTGTCTGAGCAGCAGGAAGTGTAGGAACAGATGTATGGCCTTCGTACTCAGCAACAAAACCGGTGGTAACAGATTCTGTTCCCTTTACATTATAGGTATATGATTCTCCACCCTTAGCAAGGATATAGACAGAACCACCTGTGTGGGTTAGGTCAGCATCAACGCTAAGACCCATACATTTTGTATCGCTTGTTTCTACAATGATACTCTTGCCAGAGGCTGTGATAGTTACATTTGTAGAATCACTAAACATAACCGATCCGCCGTTGTTTACAGTCTTCGCTGTCTGTTGTTTACCCTTTATTCCTTTCGAACCGTCACCAATGGCGTTGATAGTGATGTTGCCTCCAGGGATATAAGCCAACCAGTTGCTCTTGATACCAGAAGATTCCTTTCCTGTAACATCGATATTGATAGTTCCGTCAATAATTTGTAGAAGGCTATCTGCCTTGATTCCATCGGCATCGTCACCAGAGACAGTAAGATTGAGAGTACCACCCTTGATAAGAATTGTTCCATAGTCGTCGGAGTCGATACAATCGCTGCCAGTATTGGAAATATTCAAAGTTCCACCATTCATCTGGAAGTAGTTATGCTCACTATTCACTTTACCCTCTCCACAATGTATGCCATCGCCGACAGCAGAAAGAATGTTAATTGTGCCTACTGTCTTCTTCAACTGCAAGTATTCTTTAGCACTGATAGCATGTTTTTTATTTCCTGTCACATTGAGAGTTCCATTACCTGAGAACTCTGGGTGACCAGTTGTATAAAACGCAGCTTTCTGAGCACCCGAAGCATAGTCAACAAGTGTGTTTTCTGTTCCCTCTACCAACTTAACAGCTATTCGTTTACCACACTCCACATCAATTGCAGCACCCTTCTTACTTTCTATACTTACTCCATTGAGCTGAAGAGTCAGTTTGTAACTACCGTTTATGATTAGTCCTCCATCAGTAGTACTACCAGATATGTCGTAAACATATTCTTCGGTTGTAGTAGTCGAACTCAACGTTACATAGCCACCATTTACAGACGAAGTAACTGATGCAGTAGCTGGAATGTTTACACTTGCCGACGAACCATCAAAGACTACTTTGATGACATCGCCTTCTGCTGCTTTCATGCTTGATGTGAACACGAAAAAGAGGCAAAGGAGTAAGCTGAATTGTTTCATAGAACAGAGGATTATGAATTTGCCGGCAAAGGTACGACATTATTTTTATATATGAGAAACCGAATGCTCAAAATAAAATTGAGCACTCGGTTTTTACTTATTATTCAGTACGAAAGAGTGTACTGGGGAACATTCAATTATTCAGCTGCCTCAGCAGGAGCATCTTCTTCCTTAATGCGAGCACCCATTACGAGGTATGCAGTAGGAGCTGCGATGAAGAGAGATGAGAATGTACCGATTACGACACCAAGTATCATAGCGAATGAGAACGAACGGATGCTGTCGCCACCAAGAACGAAGATTACAGCAAGAACGATGAATGTAGATACTGAAGTGTTTACGGTACGAGCAAGACAGGCATTGAGCGAATCGTTGAAGTTCAGCTGACGATCACGACGTGGGTGGTTCTGGAATGTCTCACGAATACGGTCGAAGACAACCACTTTGTCGTTAATAGAGTAACCGATAACTGTCAGGATAGCTCCGATGAATGTCTGGTCGATTTCGAGTGAGAAGCCAATCCAACCGTAGCAGAGTGAGAATGCACCGATAACGAGGATTGTATCGACAATCAGAGCGAGGATAGAACCAATCGAGTATGCCACGTTGCGGAAACGAACGAGGATATACACGAAGATAACTACGATTGCGAAGAGTACGGAAAGGATAGCTCCGTATGTGATGTCTTCAGCTATTGAAGGTCCTACCTTTTGAGAAGATACGATAGAACCACCCTCGCGATTGTCGCGATCGAGGAATGCTTCTTCAGATACTGTTGAAGCAACCATACCACCATCGACGAATGCCTTGTAGAGGAGGCTTTCGATAAGAGCATCAGACTCAGCATTATTCTCGTTGATGAGGTAGTTGGTAGATACACGAACATTTGTACCTGTAGTACCAAGTGCGATAACTGTTACGTTTACAGCCTCATCATTCTTTGCGTTAGCCTGGAACTGCTTAACGATAGCTGCCTTCACATCCTCTGTCTGTACTGGCTGCAGGAATTCTACCTTGTAGTTGCGACCACCTGTGAAGTCGATAGACTGACTGAGTCCGCGAACAAAGAAGCTGCATACAGAGATAAGAACGAATGCACCGAAGATAACGAATGACTTCTTATATTTACCCATGAAGTTGATAGCAGAGTTTTCCATCATCTTATTGATAGAGAACTTAGTGTCGAACTTCAAATCCTGCCACTTGCCATTGTTTACGAAGTGCTCGAATACGATACGAGTGAGCCATACAGCAGTAAAGAATGAGCAGACGATACCAATCATAAGGGTTGTAGCGAATCCCTTGATAGGACCAGTACCGAAGTTGTAGAGGATAATACCTGTGAGGATAGTAGTTACGTTTGAGTCGAAGATGGCAGAGAAGGCGTTGCTATAACCAGCAGCAACAGCATTCTTTATGTTCTTGCCTGCACGCATTTCTTCTTTTGTACGCTCGTAGATGAGCACGTTAGCATCGACAGCCATACCAAGGGTGAGCACCATACCGGCAATACCTGACATTGTGAGGGCTTTTTCGTTCTGGCAATAGATTTTTGGCAATATGTATTAAACTCCATCGTTAAATATGTGACAAAAGTTCATTATATCTAAAACTGATAGTCATTAGAGTACAAGCAAACGTTTTATTAGAAATAAAGTATATGAAGAAATTTTTTGTTTTGATTACTGCTGCAATTGTAAGCATGAGCGCTATGGCTCAAGTTCAATTTGGTGCAAAAGTCGGTGTTGACGCTACCCATTTCTGGGGCAAGGACACAGAGCACGGCATGAAAATCGGTTATCAGTTCGGTGCCCTCATGGAGTACAAGTTCAATCCTCATTTCGCTATCGCTCCCGAAGTTGTGTTTGCGTCTCAAGGCGGAAAGTTTAAGATCTATGAAGATGAGAACAAGAAGGCTGACAACACCTTTACAACCAACTATATTAATGTACCCGTGATGTTCAAGTGGTATGCCACTCCAAATTTCAGTTTCGATTTGGGTCCTCAAGTGGGATTCAATGTGTACAGTAAGTATAAGGTTGGCGACCTCGAAGCTGAAGACATAAAGGATATGACCAAGAGTGTTGACTTCGGAGTTGGCTTGGGCGGCACTTACAATCTGACGGACAACGCCTTCGTCCAGGCCCGCTACACGATGGGTCTGACAAAAGCCTTCAAGGGTGAATTGAATGAGGCTAAGAACGGCAACATCCAGATCGCCTTCGGTATGAAGTTCTGATTGTAAAATCAAGATTGAGAGAGAGAATAATTCAGGAAAGCGGCTGCTCCGTCATTGGAGTAGCCGCTTTAATTCTTCTCGCCAGTAAGGTCAC
>JAEEGH010003135.1_pt1 | contig 44000 bp, 45 predicted proteins | sample 9134181 | NCBI WGS metagenome assembly JAEEGH01 (sample SAMN16246544, study PRJNA631951) | gut metagenome | biome: gut microbiome; feature: rumen; material: DP-attached | host: Bos | place: Iran: Karaj | collected 2018-10 | reverse complement strand
CCTTTGCAGCCGTGTTCATTAGCAGGATACCGAAATACAGGCAAAGGCCAGAATCTATAGCCTGCTGGACATTACACCACATCCTATGGAGACCAGAAAGTTTGTAGGGCCTCCAAAGATACCTCCCGAAAAAAGCCAACGCTGAAAATCAGTCAGTTGCATTGGCTACCCCTGCAATGCGGGTTAAGCCTTCATCACCCGTAAATATCTCCACCTCAAATGCGGCAGAGGCATAGTAATTGGCAACATCCACTATCGAGGCATCACCCAAAGACTGACCACTAATAACGCTTTCTTTCCATCGCTCTGCTAGTACCTTCAGGTTTTCCTTCTTCCACAGCTCACTCTGTTCTGTAAAGGCTGCCCACGGACTAATCTGGTCAGCCGTCGCCGCTATAATATCAGCAAAGGCATGACCTACTGCATGACGGTCGCCAGAGCTATGAGCAATATGATTCCCAGTCTCAATAATCGATGCTATCGGAAGGACAAAAGTTGTTCCTTTCTTCTTTTCCTCCTCTATCTTCGCATCAACAACATCATACGTGAGCATATTGTCTTCTGGCCCGCACGTTTCCTTACTAGGAACTTTGAGCCATACGCAGAGAACGCTGGTGTCAAAAATCAAAACCTTCTTCTTCATATCAGGTCCTCCTTCATCATGTCCCCAACAGTACCAGATGCCATTAACTTCGCAAGATTATCCTTATCTTCAAGCAACTGTACATAGCTATTACCGGCCTTGTCACGCTTCACAAAAGAGATAAACGGGATCATTCCGTTCCCCAATTCATCCATTAGCACAGGATTGTGTGTAGTACACAGCACGTCAATCTGCCTCTCTGTAGAAATCTCCTTCAACACTTTGACCAGCTCTTTGGCTCTTGACGGATGTAGGCCATTGTCTACTTCCTCTATTATCAACAAGCTACCGGGTTTCAATGTCAGCAATGACACTATTATAGCTACAAACCTCAATGTACCGTCACTCATGCCACGGGCATCAACAGGGAAGTCTGGATTCCAGTCCTCATAGCAGTACAACATGGCATCCGTGGCTGAAAGACCGACTGTTACTGCCGTTATCTTGTTGATGTCACGCTCTGGAAGTGGTTTCACATATTTCGTGAGTTTTTCCTCCAACAGTTTCTTCTCATCAGGCTGTAGTGCAGCAATAACACCTGCGATGTTACCGGCATCCATTCTCAACTCTTTCGACAGTTTCGAATACCTGCGCATGGCCTGAGGGTCTGGATTAAGGACAAACACAGACTTCAGCGCATCCCTCACCACAGCAAGCATTTCCTTTGCATCTTGGTTCAGAAGCGTCTTTTCTACTGCCAGATTAATGTTGGTTGACACATCAAAAGCAACGTCTTCTTCATTGAAGACCTTTTCTTTAGTATGTTTTGCCGATACATATATTATATTCTGCAGGAAAGTCAGCCCTACGTTATGCTTCTTTACGTTGATTTCATAGACGTATTCAAGGCCATCTTTTTCTATTGTTACTGCAAGTTCAAACCACGCCTGCCCTTGACGTATAATCCAATCCTCACCACCACGAACAGAAGCAGCAGCATCCTCCAACGTCAGACCCTTCATCAGAAGGTGCAGAAACAGGAACGCGTCAAGCACGTTCGACTTCCCACTGGCATTCGTTCCTATAAGGAATGTCAGCGGATCAATATATACAACGGTGTCTTCAAAAGACTTCCAATTTACCAGATGTAACTTTGTAATCATACACCTAATTTATTAAAACCAGTTGCAAAAGTACACTATTCTTCTCAAACCTCCAAGAAATACTCAATTTTTCTGCGCTATCTGCGCTCTGACTACCGTCTTCCTCTGTCACGACTCGGCAGTGTCTGAACAAGTTCACACTGCCCTCGCTGCTCCCTCGGTTCTGCGGGACTTACTATTATCCAACCTATTCCTTTGCCAGTCAAATGACTTATCTGTGAGATCCCTGAGATCTGTGTGACTATTTTCACTTCTCTGCAAGGCAGAGACAATTTCTGCGCTATCTGCAATATCTGTGGGACTTACTATTATCCAACCCATTCCTTTGCCAGTCAAAGGACCTATCTGTGAGATCCGTGAGATCTGTGTGACTTTTATCACTTCTCTGCAAGGCAGAGACTCTTTCTGTGATTTCTGTGATATCTGTGTGACCTCTTATCACTTCTCACTCCGTGAGACAAATTGAGGTTTATGTGGTATTATAAATCTTTCTGCGCTTTCTGCGAGACTGAGAAAAACAGTGGCAGGCATTCATTCAACTCAACGAACTTGGAGCATCAGTCCGTCAACTCCAACGACTAACAGGCATAGACCGGGGAATCATCCAAAGAGCAAGGTAAGCAATCTGCAAATGTGTGTCAGGAACCTGTCCCCTGACATAGCTATCAGCAGCTATACTTCCATAAATATTCGGTTTGATTGTAAATGTGCAAACAAAATCAGGCTGATATTTCTTGAACAATCTTAAATAATCCCATATTAGTTTTATATCCTTAAAAGGATTGGTTCCCCTCCTATCTATTTGAACATCTTCTATAATAATACCTTCTTTGTGTCTGAAATAATCCAGCCGAGAATGCTCTGGACACGACAATATAACCCTGCATCCTTTTTCCACTAATGCCTCTATAATCTCTCTCCGAAAACAAAAGACATCATCTCCGTGACAATTCAGCAAAGCAATTGTCTTCATTCGGCGATATTGGAATTAAATAATGCTGTTTTTGATTGTTTCTACAATATACTTAACATCCTCATCCGACACATACGGTCCTGCCGGCAAACACATGCCGACCTTAAAGATTGCCTCTGACACGCCATTGACGTATGCAGGGGCATTTTTGTATACCGGCTGTTTGTGCATAGGCTTCCAAACCGGCCGAGCCTCGATGCCAGCTTGATCGAGGGCAACACGCAGTGCCTCCACATTGTCATTGGGCTGACAGTCAGTTGTAGCAGACGAAGCCATATGAATCACACCGGCAGCACCACCTACAGCACCCTTCACAATGGTCTTGTAGGCATTCTCCTGTCCTTTAATCTTAACGTTCTCATCAATGGTGATGGTGCACAGCCAGTAGTTACTATCATACTCACCTGTTGCAGGCTGACTATGAACGTGTATTCCGGGAACATCCGCCAACAACTCCTCGTACATCTTCTGCACGTGCTTATGGTGTGCCAGGTGGTCATTAAGCACAGTCATCTGTCCACGACCAATACCAGCACAGATATTACTCATACGATAGTTATACCCTATCTTCTCGTGCTGATAGTAAGGATAGCTCTCACGGTACTGAGTAGCGTACATCATAATCTCACGCCACTCATCCTCGTTAGCGGTAATCAATGCTCCACCACCAGAGGTCGTAATTATCTTGTTGCCATTAAACGACAGCACGCCATACTTACCAAACGTACCCAGCACCTGACCTTTATAGCGTGAACCCATACCCTCAGCGGCATCTTCCACTACGGGAATGCCATACTTGTTGGCAATTTCCATAATGCGGTCAGCCTTGTACGGCATTCCATACAGAGCAACGGGAACAATGGCCTTAGGATACTTGCCAGTTTTCTCCTTGCGGTCAACAATGGCTTTCTCTAACAACTCAGGATCAATGTTCCAAGTATCAGATTCAGAGTCCACCAGCACAGGTGTCGCTCCCAGATATGTTACAGGGTGAGTAGAAGCACAAAAAGTAAAGCTCTGCACAATCACCTCGTCACCTGCTTTTACACCACAGTTCAAAAGGCCAAGATGCACTGCAGCAGTACCCGCTGACAAAGCCACTACACGCTTATTCTGACCTACGAATATTTCGAGGTCAGCCTCAAAGCCGTTGACGTTGGGTCCCAGGGGCACCACCCAATTGGTATCAAACGCCTCCTTGATGTATTTCTGTTCCAGTCCTGCTTCTGACATGTGCGCCAGACACAAATAAATTCTCTTACGTTCAGACATATCTTAAATAATGTTTACTATTCTGCTTAAAGTGGTAATCAAATCATAGCCATCCCACACAAGCGTGAAGTCCATAGATTTGCCCAGTGGTACGAAACGGTCCACACCTTGCGGGTGGTCTTCATTCACAAACTTTATAATCTCCTCACGGGTCAGGCCATAGTATGTAACCGTCTGGCTCTTGATGGTTGCTATAGGAAGCAAATCGGTCAACGACTTGGCATCATACTCATAGAAGTAACCGCTATTGAAACGGTAATCCATCAGTACTGGACTCAAGCTGTCCACTTGAATACGCGTTAGCAACGGCTGTTCAACGGTCACCTTACCCAACTTCAGATTTGCAGCAGCCTTATACAAGGCATTGATCTTACCAATGGTCTGTACGGGAGCTATGTTGTAATGATCCTGAGCATAAGCAACCACCTTCTTCCAGAATAGTTCCTTTGCCTCAGCCTTCTTCTCTCCTACCCATACGGTGATTCGAGGAGCGGTACAGGCATTTTGGTCAGAGAAATAGGTGTCGTTGTAGAAGTTCTGAACCACTTTATCCTGATCTTCAGCAGCAAGGAATGCATCTGCATTAAGAACAGAGAAGCTGTAACGGTCAGCAAAGTTCACCTCATTGGCACGAGGCTGTAAAGGACTCTGGCGAATCTCAGCAATGGTAGCGTCACCACCCCAAACCACACGGCTCTGGCACATTCCGGAGAAGAGGTCAGTAATCTCCTTGATGGGCGGATACTTCACAAAGCAGATATAAGGAGCCATATCTTTGTGAGTAGTCTCTAACAACTCACGCACACAATCGCTGATAATCTGTACCTGCGGGAAGTCCTTAGCCGGCAAACGGACAATATTGGCATTACCAGCCAGCAAACCTGCTGCAAAGCTGAATGCACAGTTCACAGGCACGTTACTCGGTGTGCTATGGAATACGATACCACGGCCCAATCTGCGTTCAAGGTCAATGTACTTAGCCTTCTCCTGCATCAAAGCGCCCTTACGGCACCAGAATCCAAAGGTCATCACGTCAGAATACTGACGGCCTCTTTGCATAACCAGTTTTGAGAGGTCATTGAAAAAGGAAATCACAGGTTCTGCAAACGGAGGCAATGCTGGCACATGAGGCATTTCCTCAATAGTCTTGTCATCACCTATCACATATTCCAGACCACTCAGTTTGCCAAACTTAGCGGCATAGGTATCAGAACAGCCACGGATCTCTGCATTCTTGATGCGTCCATGGATGTGGAAATACTTTCCTTTACGTCCGCAAGGGCAGTCATCCTCTCCAAGAACAACACCTTCATCCTCGGTAAGCAGAACATGACCTGGATAACTCTTGGGCAGAACAGATACCACCTCAATAATACCCGTCTCTCCATTCTTGGCAACAGAGAAGTCCTTCGGATTACGGATAATGATATCAGAGAAATTAGAAGCGTGCAAGTGGCCGCATTCGCATTCAATATAGATGGTGCCGGTCTGCTCCACCATACCATAGTAGTCGTGAACATTCTCCACCTTAATGCCACAAACATCATTCAGACACTGCTTGAACTGAGCAGTAGAAACGGATTCTGCTACCAGTTTCTTCCAGCCACCACCATGGATGAGAACACCCTTGGAAAGGTCGGGCTTGTAACCGCTCTCCAACAACTTCTTATAGAAGTGCTGCCAAATCATGAAGGTAAAGCCAAAGAGGAAGATGGTTTCATCCTTATGCTCCTCCAAGAAGGCCTTCATACCCTCAATATCCAGTTCCATATTCTCGTCCAGCGCATACATACGTTTGCTGCCAAACATAGAGAAACCAAGGATGCCAGCTCCACGGGCAGAGAACATATTACGGTCCTTCACCACATTGCTGGAGTCCAAGATAATCATCGGGACGCGCTTGTTTCCAAGAAGTGATGATACTATCTTTGTCAACGTCTTAGTCTGATTGGCAGAGGTCTCACGATCCAGATAAATCTTGGAAGTCTTCTGACCAGTAGTTCCTGATGAAGTCATGGTCTTGATGACCTCTTCCTCTCCAACACTTCTTAAAGTAAGATCCTTGAACAGGCTTACCGGAAGATAAGGCAAATCTTCATAGTGATGAACCTTATTGATGTCAAAACCAGTTCCGTCCAGCATCTTGCGGTATTCCTCACTACACTCATAGTGGTATTTGGTGAGGTTCACCAAATACTCATCCAACACCTTATGCTTGTTTTCTTTACCTAAGGAATAGGGAGCAACCTCTAATAATTCTTCAAGTGTCATATATAATAATCTTATTTGTTTTCTATCATTTGTTGCATTGCCGGATAGTCAATCTTACCTGAACTCTTTACAGGAATAGCATCAATTACTCTAACTTCAAACGCTTTACTATTGAATCCTGTTTTTTCTGTTAGCAGTTTCAATATCTGTTCTTCCAAGCCTCGCGCTATCACAAAGACGGTTATCTTATCATCCACACCCACACAGGCACAACTGGTAGTAACGTTGCTTTTTACTATCTGCTCTGTTGCATCTAGATTGCAACGATTACCCCAGACTTTCACGAACCGCTTCATACGGCCTGTTATATAGTAGTAACCGTCAACATCTCTACGAGCAACATCTCCCGTATGAAGTACGCCCTGGTTCTCATCACCCTTAGCAAGGTCAGCTCTACACTCTGCATAACCAAGGCTTACATTGGGACCTTCGTAAACCAATTCACCGTCTACATCCGACTCCTCAACGGCGTTACCGTTAACGTCAATCAACGAAAATTTTCCTCTTGGAATAGCTATACCAATGCTGGCATATTTATCTAATGCGTGTTCCAATGGCAGGTAACTCATACGTGCAGTAGCCTCAGTCTGGCCATACATTACAAAGAAGCGTTTGCCTTTGCTCTGAGCCCATTCAATATACTCCTTCGCTAAGTCTTTGTTCAGTTTACCACCTGCTTGCGTCATGGTCTTCAGATAAGGAAGATCCATACGCATAAAGCGTAACATCTTCAGCATTTCGTAGGTATAAGGAACACCAGCAATTGATGTGGCCTTCTGTTCCTTCATAAAGTTCCAGAAATCACGCTGAGCTACTGTTCCTTCTGTGAGAAGTATTGTTGCTCCCTTGATGAGATGGCTATTAATCACAGACACACCATAGCTGTAGTATGAAGGCAAGGTGGTTACCGGTCGCTCATTCTCATCAATCTCCAAGTACTCAGCTATGGACTCAGCGTTAGCCAGCACATTCTTGGTAGAGAGGCGTACGAACTTAGGAGAGCCTGTGCTACCAGAAGTAGTGAGACAAAGCGCCAATTCAGGATTGATTTCAGGCTTCTCCACTTCCGTCTCATAGCTCATCTTCTGCAAGGAATAGGATGAGTACTTGTAGATAGTCTCTCCACCAATATCATCCACCTTCTCATTATCTGCCCATATGTACTCCGGTTGGTAGATGGCGGCCAAATTCTGCAAGACAGAAAGATCTTTGCTACCATCCATCAATACGATGGGAATATGGTGCTCCATACAAGCCACATAACCCACTAATGAACCAATACGGTTCTCACAAAGGCAAAAGAGTAAACCTTTTTGCGGAACGGCTTTGGCAAAAGCATCTGTAACTGCTTTTAAATCGCAATAGGTCAGCCATTCGCCTTTAGCAGTAATAACGGCTGTATTATTCTTATAATTATCTAAATTGAACATATATCTTATTATTTTCCATTATTTCTTTCAAAACGAAGGGGGCACCATGCCCTGGTAGGATCGTCATTTCAGACGTGAGAAGACGGCTAAGCAACGGCATAGAGATATTTTCATAATCTGCCTTGTTGCTTCCCGGGAAACGTATAATAATGGGTAAGTCTTTCAGTAATGAGTCCCCCGTAAAAGCGTATTGACCATTCAAGACAATCAAGCTACTTCCTTGGGAATGACCGGGGATGTGATAAAACCGAAAGGTGTAGTTATGCCAATTAAGTGTATATTCTTCTTCGTAAGTTATGTCTGCATAATACTGCTTTGGAACGAACGACTTCTTAAAGTCGTCATAAACATGCGTACCATTGATATGGTCTTCTTCTCCCAGAATAAAAGCAATCAATATAGGGCGCAAGTATTGTCTCCTTGCAATGTATTCTGCAGCATTTTGTTGACAAATCAGTGTGCTTTCAAACTGTTCTTGATACCAATAAACACCAGTGGTATGGTCGTGATGTTCATGGGTGAGAAGGGTGGTAACTCTCTTTATTCCTTTGTTCTTTAACAGGTCTGTGAGTTTTTCGTTTTTATGAGGGTCAACAATCAAAGCCTCATCTTCTGCCAAGAGCACATACATATTGGAATTAATGTGCTCATAGACAGAGTGTAACAATGTTATCTTCCCCAAATGTATCACATCCAACATCACAAAGCGGCCAGTTTGTTTTCAATACTTGATGCTATCTGTTCAGGTGTCAAGCCAGCTTGTTCAACCAAATAGTTATAATCCCCTACCGGCATAAAGTGATCTTGAACACCCAGTTTCAACAGAGGAGCTGAATTACGTTGTTCAGACAGCACATCTGCAATGGCAGTTCCAAGGCCACCCACCACATTATGCTCCTCAACAGAAACTAACAGTTTCTTGTCGCAATTCTTCTGTATTTTATCTTTCTCAATTGGTTTGATGGTGTGTACATCTACCACCGAAGCCGTTATGCCTTTTTCAAATAACAGTTCAGCAGCTTTTAAAGCATTGCTAACCATCAGGCCCGTTGCAAAGATAGCAATATCTTCGCCTTCTTTCAGTGTGATGGCCTGACCTATCTTTAGCTCGTAATCTTCTTTGTAAACAATTGGGGTATTCAGGCTACCCGAAAGCCTTAAGTAAACAGGACCGTCAACCTTCAATGCAGCATCAAACAACTTCACTGCCTCTCCTGCATCTGCAGGAGAAAGGACGGTCATGTTTGGGATAGAACGCATTAATGCCATATCTTCGATAGCATAGTGCGTATTTCCAAAGAATGTCAAGGAGAAACCTGAATTGATGCCTACACACATCACCTTGCCACCCATATAGCCCAGGTATTGGCGAACCTGTTCAAAGCTTCTCATAGAGATAAAGCAAGCCTGTGCTACGGCAATGGTTTTGAATCCTTCGGAATCCAAACCAGCAGCAACACCCAATAGGTTTTGTTCTGCTATACCTACGTTATAGAAATTGTCCGGATATTCTTTCTTAAAACGGTCAAGACCAGCCACAACCGACATGTCGGAAGACAATACCTTGAACGGATAATTACCAACCTGTTCCATCAGTTCCATACCAAAGATGGAGCCACTCTGTCCCAGACGGAAATATACTCTCGGATTAAATTTATTCATGGTTTACCTCCTCCATTGCTTGTTCATACTGTGACTGCGATAACGTGCCGTGATGCCACTGCTGCAAATTCTCCATAAAGGATACTCCTTTGCCTTTGACCGTATGGGCAATAATAGCCATTGGACAATCATTACTCTTCACCTTATAAGCATCTGCTACTTCTTTCTCAGAATGTCCATTCACGGATACCACCTTACATCCAAAGCCCTCAAACTTCTTCTCCAGTGGAGAGTGATCCATCACATCCTTGGTATAACCATCAGATTGAAGACCGTTGCAATCCACAATGAAGGTCAGATTATCTAAATGATAGTTAACAGCTGACATTACAGCTTCCCATACCAACCCTTCATCGCACTCACCATCTCCAAGAAGCACAAAGATTCTGTTATTAATCTCCTTGGATTTGCAAGCCAAGGCCACACCCACGGCATAGGAGATTCCGAGGCTCAGACTACCTCCAGAGAATTCTATCCCTTTTGAGATATTCTTCTTGGCGTGAGCAAAAAGAGTAGTTCCGTTTTGTTCAAAGGTCTCTGCATCCTCCTTTGTGATAATACCCACCGACTCCAGCACACAATACAAAGCCAAAGCCGCATGGCCTTTGCTCAGTATCAGTCGGTCACGGGTTTCATCAGACGGATTGAAGGTAAATCCAGAATGATATAATGTGTTTAGGATCTCAACAGCAGACAAGCTACCGCCAAGATGCGAACCATTGGAGCCCGCCTTGAAGGCAAGCTCCAAGATTCGCTTTCTGATATCTTTACATTCCGCCATCTACACGAAGTATTTGACCTGTGATATAAGAACTTAAATCTGATGCCAAGAACAGTGCCGCATTGGCAATATCCACAGGTTCACCTGCACGCTGGCTGTCTGTAGCCATCACTGTCTCGTTGATGACCTCTTCCGACATGCTGCTGAGCATGTCAGTCTGGGTGATACCAGGAGCAATACAGTTCACACGAATACCCTTAGGGCCAAGCTCCTCAGCCATCGACTTGGACGCACACCATACGGATGCCTTAGTGGCGCCATATATTGAACGCCCAGAGTTACCGTCAATGGCTGCAGTGGAAGAAATATTCACTACAGAACCTTGTCCAGCACGAAGCATCAGTTTGATAACATACTGTGAGAAGAGGTAAGGAGAGGTAAAGTTAATATCAAACGATTCCTTAATCTTCTCATCATTTGACATCTGGAACAAAGCATTGTAGGTTATACCTGCATTGTTTACCAAAACGTCAATGGGTTTCTTCTCAGCCATAATGGACTTGAAGGCATCCTTCATTGCATTGCGGTCGGTCAGCTCAAAATAGACGGGCTTCACCTCAACGCCATACTTCTCTGAAAGCTCCTTGCAATAAGCGTCCATTTCTGGAGTCTGCTTACGAGCGCAAGCCCATATATTTGCACCATTGGCAGCAAAGACTTCAACAATCTTGTGCCCAATGCCACGTGCCGTTCCAGTCACAATGGCATTCTTTCCTTCTAGAAGTTTTTTGCTCATCACTTGATTCCTCCATCTATTCTGATTGTTTGACCTGTGATGTGACGCGAAAGATCTGAGCAAAGGAAAGCAATAGTGCTGGCCACCTCAGAAGGTTTACCCAGGCGCTTGATATCCATTGTCTTAATCTTCTCGTCAATAACCTCCTGCGGCACAACCTTGTTCATATCCGTATCAATGACACCTGGGGCTATAGCATTCACGCGAATACCCTTGCTAGCCAGTTCCTTTGACATCGTCTTCATAGCGCCAATCAAAGCCGCCTTGCTGGAACCATAGGCCAATTGGCCAGCATTTCCGTCAATAGCGGAGATGGAGCTAACGAACACCACACTGTTCGGGTTGGGGTTGCGAAGCATCAGTTTCGTGATATACTGGGAGAACTGAATCTGGGAGAAGAAGTTCACTTCAAACACCAACTTCATGGTCTCCATAGACACCATATGGAAGATGGCGTCTCTTGCCATACCAGCGATGTTCACCAGAGCATCTACCGGCTGTTTGTCTGACTGAATGGTTTTCACTGCAGCCTTGATGGCATCAGCATCTGTCAAGTCAAAATAGACAGGCTTAACCCAAACGCCATACTTTGCTTCCAACTCCTTGCAATAGGCTTCGAAAGCATCATCTTGTCGTTGAGCGCAAGCCCAGACATTGGCACCGTTGGAGACAAAATACTCCAACGTTGCCTTGCCTATGCCTTGAAGGGTGCCAGTGATAACCGCATTTTTCCCTGTTAACATCTTACTCGTCAAAATTTACGTCGTACTTCTCTTTAAGAATCTCCATACCCTTCTCGAATGAAGAGAGATCGATGATATCATCAGTCTCCATCATGATGTCGAAGGCGTCCTCAAGATTTGCAACAAGGTTCATGTGACCAACAGAATCCCAGTTAGGAATAGCCTGATATGCCAGTCCAGGGAGTTTGTCTTCATTGATTTCAAACGATTCGCAGAATGCCTGCTTGTACTTTTCTAAATTTGCCATAATATAATGAATTTAAAAATTAATATTTGATGATAATTATTTCTTGATCACCAATGCTGTTGCTGGCACACCAATATAGGTATATCCATCTTTTGTTCGACGGATTAGTGCGCTTCCTGCAGCCAAAGTGGTATTATTCCCTATTTTAACGCCTTGTACCATACAGCTGTTTACACCAAAGAAGTTGCAGTCACCGATCGTGACAATTCCAGAAACACGTGTTGCAGTCATAAAGGCGTTGTAGTTACCGATAACAGTATCATGACCAATGGATACAAAGTCATTGAATGAGTTAAAGTCCCCTATCTTAGTATTACAACTAATCAAACACCCAGTACAGAATACATTGCCTTTACCTAGTGTAAGGTTATCTGAATCCATAAAGACAACGTCGGGCGCAATAATGTTAGGGAACTCAACGAGTGGATTAGTTATCTTTTCAATTATCTTTTTTACTGTCTGTGGTTTACCTATAGACATGACCACATTAATTGGTGATGTTGTTGTGTTTAGATAATCTACCCCACCTAATATCTTCCCATATTCGTTCTCGGTCCCAACTTCAAGCCCATCATCTATAAAACCAATGAGGTTCCAAGTTTGTTTTCTCAAATTTATCCGTTTTATCAGGCATGCTATCTCTCTGCCAAAGCCACCTGCACCAAAAATTGCTATATCTTTCATATTTTCCTTAATTACTACCGTTAAATGCTTCCATTGTAGCCTGCCCAACTTCGTTAATATCAGCTCTTTTAAGAACCTTCATGATAGTAATCCAAATTACTTTGAGATCTGTCCATAAAGAACAATGATCCACATACCAGACATCCAGTTTAAACTTTTCTGTCCAGCTGATAGCATTACGGCCATGGCATTGAGCCCAACCAGAAATACCAGGGCGTACTTCATGGCGTCTTGCCTGTTCCTTAGAATAAAGAGGCAGATACTGCACAAGTAGTGGTCTTGGTCCAATCAAAGCCATATCACCCTTAAGTACGTTAATTAACTGAGGTAGTTCATCTATACTTGTGCTTCGAACAAATTTGCCAACTTTAGTCAGTCGCTTATCGTCTGGTAATAAGTTCCCTTCCGAATCCCGTTCATCAGACATCGTTTTGAACTTTATCACCTTGAATATCTTGGCATTCTTTCCAGGACGCTCTTGAAAGAAGAACGCGCCTGCCCCTTTATTGGCAAAGTGCAACCAAATTGCAACCACAAGAAGGATAGGACTGATGCATATCAGTGCAATAAGGGAAATAAAAAAGTCGAAAAACCGTTTGAAAAAACGTTTGTACATGTTTACGTAGTATTGTTATTTACTATTTACCCCAACAGTCTTTTGGGGATTGCATTATGACCAAGAATGAATCTCTCTTATCTCTTTCAAGTAGGCATCAACAACAATCTGGCGGTCAAATTCTCGTTCGACCTTCTTCCTGGCATTGGCACCCATCTGCATCTTCAAGTTATATGGTAAATGAATAAACCGCTCTATAACGGCAACAAGATCGTCAGTATCCATCTCTTTCACCAAATATCCGGTTCTTAAATTTTCCACTATTTCCCCGCATCCAGGTCTGTTTGTAGTAATTATTGGTCGCCCCGATGCACAACTTTCTAAAAGGACATTAGACATACCTTCAGGGTAATATGAAGGGTGTACTGTACAGTGAACTGCACCCAAATAAGGTCTTACATCTGACTGTTGTCCGTGATATATTACAATTCCAGCATTTTGCAAATCACATAGTTTATCATTGTATTCCTCTTCACATGGTCCCAAAATGTGGAATTCTGTATTCGGATAAAGACTTTTGATTCTTATAGCAGCCTCTAAATACTCTTCAATACCTTTTTCCTTTAATAATCGACCGATAAAGATAAATTTCATTACACCATCATCTGGATAATTTTGAAAAAAGTGGTATTCAAGGTTTACCCCAGATCCTGGGATAAGAATCCTTATGCCTTTTACCATCCCACGCATTTCACAGAACTCCATATTGGCTTTATTCTGGAAGAATACCGTCTTGGTCTTTCTTAGTCCGACTTTATACAATAATATAGTAAGTTTCTGTAGCCAACCGGGATTCTCAACAGCAGAACCAAGCCCTGTAATATTTGCAATCTGCTGTACGCCACTAAGTTGACATGCCATTCCTCCATATAGATTTGGTTTTATTGTATAAGTCAGGACTACATTGGGTCTAAATTGTTTAAACAATTTTAGATAAAAAAGTAATAATCCAATATCTTTTATCGGATTAGTGCCTTTTCGATTAAACTGAGTATTTATCAATTTGCATCCCAGCTTCTCAAAAAATATCCTGTCCCCATCAAAAGGAGCGGAAATCGCAACTTCATGGCCTGCATCTCTTATTGCCTTTACGACTTCTTTTCGGAAATGATACAGCCCGCTGAAATTATTTGTAAGTATTAAGATTTTCATTCCTTATACCTTATTATTTTTGCCGGATTACCAACAACCACACAATTATCCGGAACATCTTTTACAACTACACTTCCTGCACCAATTGTCACATTATCCCCTATTGTTATATCACCAATAATAGCGACATGACATCCAAGGGTCACGTTATTACCAATTCTTGGTCTCCGGCCATCTTTCTTGCCAATAGTAGTACAATGGATGAAATAGAAATTGTCTCCTATAGATTCTGCGTTTAATACAGTTGAATAAGGATGTGCATATTTTAAGCCCTTACCGACCTTAGTTGAGAAAGGTATCCACAAGTATTTATCACCTGGCCTGTACCAACCAATTAGCAAATCCAATGTTGGACCTATACGATAATAAAACACATGCCGAAAATACCTATTATTGTGAAGCTGATATATTAGCTGAGCTATTCTTGGCAATCTAATGTTAATCTGCTCAGAGATTGCATCCAGATCACTATTAATCTTTAATCTCCGACCTCCTATAGCATACACTATTAGATGAGGAATATATAGCCAGCAAAACAAAATCGAGCCAGCAAATCGCAGATAATCACGGATAACTCGTTTGTTCATTGCAAATAATTTAGCAGATAGTTAAAGCCTGCCATCTACGATATTACGATCCAGCGTACACTTTACATCGAAGATGACGCACTTTTCCTTCAGCAGTGAAGGGACATCGAGACCTTCGAACTTCTTGTGAGCTACAGCTGCAATGGCAGCATCAAACTTCTCTGCAGGAAGTTCGTTCACGATGTCAATGCCATATTCTCTTTTTGCGATGACCGGATTAGCCCAAGGATCATATACAGTGATGTTAACATTATACTCTTTCAATGCCTTATAAATGTCTATCACCTTAGTATTACGAACATCGGGGCAATTCTCCTTAAATGTGAAGCCAAGGATGAGGATATGTGAGCCAAGCACCTGGATTCCTTTCTTCAGCATGTGCTTAATAGTCTCTGTAGCAACATATTCGCCCATACCATCATTCATACGACGACCTGCCAAGATAATCTCAGGATTATAGCCATGACGCTGAGCACATTGAGCCAGATAATAGGGGTCAACGCCTATGCAGTGACCACCGACCAAACCTGGACGGAAAGGCAAGAAGTTCCACTTCGTGCCAGCAGCTTCAAGCACATCGAGCGTGTCAATACCCATCTTTGTGAAGATCTTCGATAACTCATTCACAAAGGCGATATTGATATCACGCTGAGAGTTTTCAATCACTTTGGCTGCCTCAGCCACCTTGATGGTTGGAGCGAGATGAGTACCTGCAGTAATCACAGAGCTATAAACCTCGTTGATATACTTACCAATCTCGGGAGTAGAACCTGAGGTAACCTTCTTGATGTGCTCTACAGTGTGCTGCTTGTCACCTGGGTTGATACGCTCAGGAGAATAACCACCATAAAAGTCGACATTCATCTTCATACCACTCACCTTCTCTACAACAGGGATACACTCGTCTTCGGTGACCCCCGGATAAACCGTGCTCTCATAGACAACCACATCTCCTTTAGAGATAACCTTACCAACAGTTGTTGATGCTCCATAAAGAGGTGTCAAATCTGGATTGTTATCCGCATCCACAGGGGTTGGCACAGCAACCACATAGAAGTTACAATCTTTGATGTCATCAAGTGAAGTTGTACATTTGAAACCATGATTTTTGATAGCATCCTGTAGGAGATCATCAGCCACCTCAAGCGTAGCGTCGTGGCCAGCCATCAATGCATCTACACGGGCCTGATTCATATCGAAGCCCACGGTCTGATACTTTGTTGAAAATAGACGTGCCAAAGGCAGACCTACGTAACCGAGTCCGATTACGCAAATTCTTGTTTCTTTCATAATAACCAATATTTAAACTTATTTTAACATTTGAATTATGTCTTCCGTGAAAATTGTAGCTCCTTTATCATTCAGATGACCAAAATCTCTAAATAGAACTGAATTATTTATTGAATGGGTTTTATTCCAGCATTCTATTTTTAAATGTTTACATAAAGACTCTAAATCTTCTTCACTATTTTTGGATACATTCAGAGATGGAGATAAGCATATAATAAAGCGAATATTTTCTTTAGTACAAATTTCTGCCATTTTATTTATATATTTAATGGCTATTTCATTATTATCAATCTTTTCGCTTGTGTTATTAATAATATCTTGAACGTTGAGGTCTTTACCTGTGTATGGCAACGGAATATATCCCTTAGAACTAGGCATTGGCGCTATCATATTTAGATATTGGGAATTATACTGAATCAATGACGATAGCATTAACCAACTCATATTTCTATTCTCAACTTCATCAACCATATGTCTAACAGTATCATTTATCCAATAGTAGGGATATAAGTCTGATATTCTATCATTAACCCATTCATTACTAAGTTGAGAAGAGGATAAATCAAGTATAACAATTTTCAGCCCGCCGTTTGACAATCCCTTCAGTAAGCAAAGGTATTGATACAAAGAACATCTTCCATCCCCTCCATAATTATAAACAGAGATATTTAAGGAGTCCTCAATCTGCTCACTTCTATAATGGTGCGTAGCACGAGATGCTCCTAAAATAATAAGATTTGCAGGTTCTTCGTATGCTGCAAACTTATAAATTGCGCCTGCTTTTGTTTGAAGTGGAGGTTTTTCAAAATAAGGAGTAAATGCAATCCTAGATACAACATCTATTATAACAACACCAAAGATAACAACTAATAAATATACTATGAATTTTTTTATTTTCATGATTCTTTAGAATTGAAAGTAAATAAATTGACCACCATTGAATACGCCAAGCCCAAGAATCATTGCCAGCATACCGATACTACACGATGTATATACTTTCATAAAGTTTTTCTCTGTTACAACGACTTTCTTGTATTCAATACAATATTCTGCAACAAACAATATAATTAAACCAATAACAGCATATCCAAAGTGAGTTATTCCACGATGGAAAGGTACATTCAGTAAATTTGTTACAATTTGAGACGTTGCTGTTAACGCATCATCTATATTATTGGCTCTGAAATAAACCAAGGCATACATAACCAAGAAGAAAGTAACAACCCTATTCAGCCATAACCACCATTCTTTTTTCTTTAAATTATACTTCTTTTCAAATTTCCTTTGCCGTTTATCCTTCAATGTACATATTACCAGATAGAATCCGAAAATAGAAAAACTCCAGACATATGTCCATGCTGCTCCATGCCAGAAACCTGAAATAAAGAACGTGATGAATATGGCAAAGCACCACCACCATAATTTAGTACTGCTACCAACCATGGGATAATAAACATAGTCCATAAACCATGAGGTCAGGGAAATATGGTTTCTTTTCCAGAACTCTTGTACAGAAGTAGAGAAGAAATATGGCCTGCGAAAATTATCCATCAGTTTAAATCCCAACACTCTAGAGCATCCTATCGCTATATAACTATAACCAGCAAAGTCACCATACAATTGGAAACAGAAAAGGATTGATGCTAGCAATATACTGCTACCATTATGATTCCCCATGTTATTATAGACAGCATCCACATAAATCGCACATCTATCTGCAACTACTAATTTCAGAAAAAAACCCCATAACATTAAATTGATACCACTGATAGCTTTCTCTGCATCAAACTTATGTTTTTCGTAGAATTGTACGAGAAGATTTGTGCTTCGCTCAATAGGTCCTGCCACCAATTGCGGGAAGAATGACACAAATAATGCATAAGTGAAGAAATTCTTCTCTGGTTTTATGTCACCTCTATATACATCTATCATATATCCTAAGGCCTGAAAAATATAGAATGAGATACCAACAGGTAAGAGAACTTTGAATTCCGGCACTTTCATATTGACACCAATCCATGACATCATTGCTGCCAGATTCTCAGCTGCAAAGTTAAAGTATTTGAAGAAAAAGAGGATGAGCAGATTTAGTACTACACCAATATATAAAATAATCTTTCTATTGTTTACATATTTCACCGCTCCAAGGGCTGCGAAATAAGTTATGCTAGTACTAGCTAAAAGAAGAAGTGCATATACCGGCTCCCAGTTCATGTAAAAATAATAACTGGCAGCTAAAAGGAAAAGATTCCTCAACTTAAGTGTAGGTAGTACAAAATAAATTATGCACACCACAGGAAAAAAGAAGAGAAACGCAAATGAATTAAATAACATGTCTTTCTAATTTAAATTAACTTGAGAATAGTGCCACCCCAGCTAAGGCCTACACCAAAGCCCGAAATCATTACTTTATCGCCTTCTTTAATAATTCCATTATTCAGACAATCCTTCAATCCAATGAGCACTGTTGAGGATACGGTATTACCTGTGTTGGCCAAATTCACATAGAATTTATTTTTCGGCAACACACATACCTTTCGGATCGTATTCAACATAAACTTATTTGCTTGATGGAATACATAGTAGTCAATCTGGTCTTTCTCCAGTCCATTCTTCTCCAATATCTCTTTCATCATAACCGGCACTGCTTCGAGCGTAAAATTAAAAATATTACCTCCATTCATATAAAGATAGTCATCATACCAAATATGCCCTTCTTCATCTTCAACGAACTTGCCTGTAGCTTCTTTCATTCGAGATGCGCCAGTCTTGACTATGAGATTATTTGCACCACTACCATCAGTTCCCAACGAAAAATTACCAATCTCGGCAAATCCTTCCGAAGAAATCAAGCAAGCAGCTGCACCATCTCCAAAGATGGAACGATTACTCTTGTCTGAGGGATGAAGGTACTTATTATAGGTTTCTGCTGTCAATAATAAAACATTCTTGGCAATTCCTGCAGTTATTAAGCCCTTCGCCATAGCCATCCCGTAGATACAGCCAGAACAACCAAGATTATAATCAAATGCTCCAGCTGATGTTGGAATGCCTAATCTGTCCTGCAGAATACAGGCTGTTGATGGCAAGAAATAGTCAGGACTCTGGGTGCAAAGCATCACGAAATCAATAGACTTCGGATCTATCTGAGACTCCTCGAACAACTTGTGTGCTGCCTTCTCTGCCATATCACCAGCAGTTTCATCCTCTGCTGCCAAACGACGGGAATCAACTCCTACCTTTTGAGCGACCTTTTCTACACTCCACTCTGGGAATTCTTTTACTAGTTCTTCATTAGTTACTGCCTTTTCGGGCAGATAATATGATATTGCTTTTATATATGCCATTATTCAAATAATTACTTTTGCCAGTGACCTGACCGAATTGTTAATCTTCTAACATCTGCTAATTGCCGTAATTTAAGTTCGCTATCTATAGCGAGGTATTTATTGCTTGTAGGCCATTTTGTGAAAACTTTTGCGAATGGCAAAAGGGCATCTCCTGTAAAAAGATTGCCTCCGATTATATATGATTGGCAGTCGTTGGAATGTCCATTGCAAATAATCATCTCTATCTCCATGTCATCTATTAGATGAACACCCTCTGTTAACTCAACAACATTGTCATCGTAAGCAAATGGAAATGAAAACTCCGGCAAAATATACGACAAATTTAAAGTTTCATCAGAAAGGCCTTTATGTGTCATTTCTGAACAATATATCTTCGCATTTGGGAAACGCCTCATGACCTTTGGAAGGCCATATATATGATCTATATGACAATGTGTCAAAAAGATTCCACTAATCTTAATGTTATTTTCTTTAGCCACTTTTAAAATGGCATCTCCATCGCCACAATCAATTATATAGTTTCCAATGAAATAAGTTGCAGACTGAAGTAAACCATTCTTGATTAGAACATCCATACTAACCCAATCTACCCCCCCCAGATATCTTCACATTACTACCTGTCATCCAAGTGGATGCATCAGATAGCATATATACGGCTAAGTTGGCTATATCATCTGGAGTGCCATAACGTTTTAGGGGATATTTACTTTCATCTTCTCTTAACTGTTCTTCATCTACTCCTTCTTGTAGAACCAAATCAGTCCATACCATGGCTGGACTTATGCAATTAACTCGGATTTTACGAGGAGCCAATTCTATGCTTAAACAGTTTGCATAGGAAATAATAGCCCCTTTCGAGGCGCTGTATACAGAATTGCCAAAACTGGCAGACCATGAAGCTATAGAAGCAATAAATACGATTGACGCTTCCTTCTTAATCTTCTTATGCCGAAGCAGTTCTGCTTGTAAAAGGACAGGGGCTTTAAAGTTTGCATCCATAACCAGATTAACAGCATCCTCTGTTAATAGCTTACAAGGAACTCGTTGCCCTATTCCAGCGCAATGAACAACACCATCAAGCGAAGGTAGTTCATCCATCATTCTGTTTACAGATTCACTATTAGTCAAATCTCCAACAACTACAAGATGGTCTTCACCTTCCATCTGCGAGAGTGTTTCTTGAAGGCGTGCCTTGTTTCGACCATTGATAATCACAGTCGCTCCCATCTTGGAACAAGTGACAGCAATGCCTCGCCCTATTCCAGACGAAGCACCGGTCACTAAGATGGTTTTCCCTTCCAAAGAAAAAGGATTAAAACCTGTCATTACTTGGAAGCAATGAGATTAAACAAATCTTCAACGGTCTTACAACCACGAACTTCTCGACCCGTAATTGTCTTTCCATACTCAGCCTTTGCAAGGGCTATCAAGCTCATCGCTGTGATTGAAGACCATTCCTCTAACTCTTGATATTCAGTGTCTGCCTGAATCTCAGATGCATCAGTATCATCAAACTGATCTGCAAAATTTTCAATAAACTTTTGTAATTCCATAATAAATATTATATAATTGAATAGTTAAATCTTTTGTAAATTCTTTCGTTTCTCTTTTCCATTAAGATTAACACCATCTCTGAAATAGCGCTAATAAGAACAGGCTTTGCCCTTTCTTGTAATTTTGACAAAACAAAGTAATACATCAAAAAACACAGGGAAAAGAACGATGAATTGGAATGAGTTGTATATTATTATAAATTCGCTTTATACCATTCAATAGCTTCGTTTAATCCACGTGCGAAATCATATTCCGGGTCATAACCCAATAGGCGTTTTGCCTTGCTGATATCAGCATTGGAATGTTTAATATCACCTTTTCGGTCTGGACCAAAAATCGGCTCAATATCCTTACCCAGAGCTTTTGTCAGATCATAATAAATATCAATCAGATATTCGCGACCTCCGTATGCGACATTAAATGCCTCGCCGCTCGCCTCGTCGGGAGCCAGACACGCCTTCAGATTAGCCTCTATCACATTCTCAATATAGGTAAAGTCACGACTTTGCTTACCATCACCATTGATAGTGGGACGCTCATTATCCAAGAGCTGTTTAATAAACTTAGGAATCACAGCTGCATACGCACCATGCGGATCCTGGCGACGCCCAAACACGTTAAAATAACGAAGGCCGATGGTCTTCAATCCATAGTGCTTGGTATATTGTTTTGCCCACTCTTCATCGCAACGCTTAGTCAATGCGTATGGGGAAAGCAGATTACCTTCTACTCCCTCCTGCTTGGGCAGGTGCGCCTCATCACCATAAACGCTACTTGAAGATGCATACACAAATGTCTTCACGCCCTTCTGGCGTGCAGCCTCCATCATGTTCAATGTTCCCTGAATATTATTGGCACAATAGAAAAGTGGCATTTCTATGCTACGAGGAACACTACCCCAAGCAGCCTCATTCAATACGTAATCAACCCCTTCGCAGGCTTTCATACAAGTATCAAGGTCTTTGATATCGCCCTTGATGAACTCGTAGTTAGGATTATCTTTCAACAAATCGACATTGGCCTGTTTACCAGTACTCAAGTCATCTAAGCATCTCACTTTATATCCGAGGGTAAGTATAGCCTCGCACAAATTAGAGCCAATAAACCCAGCCCCTCCTGTCACCAGAAACAATGAGTTCTCTGGAAATTTTAAATGTTTATATGCCATAAAATCTTATGATTATTTAATCTTATTGAATTCGACCCATGATGGGCAGTCCTCTTTTACTATTTTCGCAGGTGAACCCGCCAAAACAACATGCTCCTTATCAAAACTTTTATTCACAGTGGCATTAGCACCAATCGTCACATTGTCTGCAATCTTAATATCACCAAACAATATTGCACCTGGCCCAATATAGACATTATCACCAATTTGTGGTGCATTATTGCCACCCCCACTGGTGCCGATATTCACACTCGCATGTATTCGGCAATTGGCTCCTACACGGGTAGCACTATTAACAACTATAGTACCATAATGAGCAATGGAAAGCCCTGGTCCAAATACATTGCAGGGAATTGAAAAATCTAATTTCAAGGATTGTTTCTTCAGCCGATACTTATAATATAGGTATGCTGGCATTTTTAACAATCCCTTTAAGCCGCCTCTTCTTGTATTAGTATAATACTCTGCGAAACGCAACAACCTTTCGAACCTTAGCACCTCATTTGGCCATAGCAACTGTTTGATTCTTAAATGTGATGTCGAGGCCTTTAAGGCCTTGCAATCCAAATCCAGATACCTTTTCAGATCTTCTCTTGTTTTTATCATATTATTCACTCATTTTTAGATTTATATAATCTATCCATTTACGGCATATCATATCCTGATTCAGTAAATCAAAAATATTTGTTGCCTCAATAGACATCTTCTCACGCTCAGAATCATGCTCTACAATAAAAGACATTGCACGAGCCATCGCTTCTACATCGTTCAATTCTACGAGTAGTCCATTTTTACCTGATTCAATCAAATCTGTAGCGCCTGATACTTTTGTTGAAATACAGGGCAGGCCTATACACATTGCCTCTATTAGAGCATTGGGCATTCCTTCATAGTTGGAAGAGAGAACGAAAGCTGTCGCATTAGATATGCTTTCAATCACATTTGAAGAATTGCCAGGCATTTTGACGACATTAGCAATATGATATGACTCAGCTAAACGATGAAGCGATTCTTTTAAATGTCCATCACCATAAATGATTAAACTGTAATCAGGGTGACTCTTATAAAAGCGTGCAAAAGCTTTTATCAGCAATTCCCGGTTTTTCTGTGGAATCAACCTGCCTACTGACACAATTGTTTTTTCCTTTTTCGTTCTTATTGCACAACCCCGCTTTTCCTCAGAAATACTAATAGGATTATATATTACTTTAACATCGCCCTGATAATACTTGCTATTAGAATCAGTCTGTACCACAATGCCTTTGGCTTTCTTGTATAAGCATTTCCGCAAATATCCGCCAAGTGCTCCTCCAAAGACGATTCGAGGATCTTGACGTTCTGCCACAACAATTTTATATGAAGTAAGTAACAAAGAAGTTATAACCTTCATGCTCCATGGATAGAGAAAAGACAAAATAAGATCTGGTTTTTTTTTGATTACATATTGACGAAACCACCACATCTTTTGTAAAATATTTTTCTTACCAGACCTTTCTTCGATGTCAACAATTTCTACTCTATCATCAATTTCATAGAAGATGGGATAATGCAGCCAAAGAATATAAACAACTCTTTCATATTCGTCAGCGAAATGACTTGATAGTACAGAAAGGACACGTTCAGCACCTCCAGAATACAAGGTAGCATCAGAAACAAACAGCGTTTTCTTTTTCATTATTTAACAAACAACTTTATCCACTCACTTATTACCTTTTCTTCTGAAAAAAGCATATTCGCTTTCTCTTTTGACAAATTACCCATTTGAATTAACTCGTCAGCTGACAGTCCTGCCATTCGAAATAAAGCAGACTTTATGCTCTCCGGATTATCCCAGTCACAAAGGAAGCCGTTCCTACCTTCTTCTATCAGGGTATTATAATCAGAAACACGTGTCATGACAATTGGCTTTCCTAACATCATACCCTCACAGATGGCATTAGGTAATCCCTCGTGATCACTGAAAAGAGCCACACCATCAGATTGGTTCATGATATTTGCGATATCCTTTGTTGCATCATGTAAACGGAGAACATTTTGTAAACGATGTTCAGCTATCTGCGCACAGGTTTCATCATAGACCTTTGTGTCACCTATCTGTGCCTGACTGCGGCCATACCAGTCTATCACGATTCTGCCTCTTTCCTCTTCTGTCATGAGTAATATGGCCTTGACCAACCCTAAAGGATTTTTTGTGCCATAAATTGATGCCGCTATACAGACGTGAAGCTTTCCATCCTGCTTGGGTATGTATTCAGAAGTGACATCTCCTAATATGACCGTATTGTAAATGGTTCGCATCTTCTCCTTATACGTGGGAAAAACCTCCTCCCACATTCGTCGGGCATTATCAGAATTGCAAACGATATAATCAGAATATCGTCGATACCATGAGTATATCTTAGACATCACAGAGGTCGGAGCCTTTACTACAGAACTACGCTCGCCTGTAATAACAATCCACTTCTTTCTAAAAGATGCTGCAAAACAATTAATAAAAGAAGGTGTTGGAAGGAAAGAAATGACAACATCGTAATTCTTACGCTGTATGAACCATGTACAGGTGATTAAACGGAGTAAATAATTATGCTGTTTCCAATATACAGGTATACCATTCTGATGCAGCAAGTCTTCAAAGAAATTACCATAACTATAGCATAGCACCTCCACATCATATCCTTTATGTTTCAGTAACTGAGCAATCGTTACCATCTGTCGCTCTGCTCCCCCCTGACCTAATCGAGGAGATATAAATAATATACGTTTCATCAGATAGTCTGCCTTTTGATGAAAAAAAGACTAAAATTGCTTTTTATGTAATTAAACAGGTATTGTCGACATTTATCTATAACTACACAAGCACAAATTATAACAACAGCGTACAACACATGACAAATTAAAAGTTGTACTTGATTACTGACATTATCATAAATAACAGATTTATAGATAGGATAAACAATCAAAGACCTAAAATTTCTATTCTCGTGAAATAAATAAATACCTAAGGCTACTGTTGCAATACTATTAATAAACTTACTTTTAAGTTTGAAGTTTTGAAACATCAGGAAGAATAAAATTGACATGATGAATAACCCTATCTCATTATAGCCAAAACAAAGATAATTAACGGCTTTAGATAACATTGTTGGCAGGAATGCTATGCAGCAAAAAACAAGAACAAATACACAAAAATATAACAATATAGGTCTTCTTCCTCTTGTCAAGAAGGAAGTTTTTTCTTTGTAGTATTTTCTAATAAAAGAACCTAAGCTGTAGGATAAAACAAATGCAATAATACCACGTCCATTGGCTATGTCACAATCAAAGATGCCCCCCCCATAACAAACAATTAATGCAAGAACTGTAAGATATATGAGAAAGTCACGTTTTTCTAATTTTTCCAGGACAATGTTCACATAAGGAGCTATCAGATATAGCACAACATAAGAGGTAATAAACCAATAACCTCCATTTGTAATTGGAAAGAAAACCGATATCAGAGACTTTATCTCAAATGGGACACCAAATAGCAAAACTGCAATTAATAGTCCCAATGCATTATAGAAACTAACACTTAATGCTAATTCCACAAGCCGGCTCCACTTCCTGCGAATTCCATAATACCCTGATATCATAACAAAAACCACCACACCAATATGGCATAATGTACGCAGTGGACGCCCCCACATAGTATCCTCATATACTTCATGCACATGAATTATCAAGTGATAAATCACTATATAAAGCATACAAACCAAGCGGCAAAGCTCAAAGTTTGAATCTCTTTCTTTCATTTTGTTCATAATACATTTATCTTTGCTGGCATAATACTGTAGTCGTATTCTTCCCTCATCAAATCATTTAGTTTATCTCTGTACCTATCAAAACAGAATTCATCTATAGTAACTTTCTGAGCTTTTTGGCCCAGTTGTGAAACTAAAAACTTATTTTCAGCAATTGTATTCAACTTTTCCACAAGAAAAGATACATTCTTAATTGAGAATGACAGTCCACATTCATTCTCGTCTATATAGCTGGTCAATCCACAATTAATACTACTAATAACACACAAACCATGTGACATGGCTTCAAGAATTACCATTCCTGCAGTTTCGTTTTTACTGGCTAAAAGGAGGACATCATGCTGAGAATAAACATCGTCCATTTTATTATATCCAACATTCCCATAGAGTTTAACAATGTGATCAAGCTGTTTTTCTTCAATATACTTTTTTAGAGAATTGTAATAGTCTTTTTCACAATCATTCGTTAGTTGCCCAATAATAGTAACTTCAAAATCATTTGGATTATTTACCTTGGATAACGCATCAACCACGAAAAAATGATTTTTGTAATCCCGATATTTACCAACATCAAGTATCCGAATCTTTCCGTTCGGGCAAAATACAGTACGAAGATTCTTCGGGGTATCACATACCAAGGGGACGAAATACTTTGCACGACCACTTAATATGTCTTTTTTTCGATATTCCCCATTATAGAAGACTGGGGAGAAAACTGCCGTAGTAAAACAAGTTTTCCTGATAAAATTTTTCAATCTATTTGAGTTTGGAGGCAAACCATATATAGGATCCTGAACATATATAATAATACGATTGATTCCTAACAAACGACATATTAGTATTAGTTTCAGATTTCCTAAGGAAAAATTCCTTAAGACAACGAAATCTGGTCTGAACATCATTAATTGCTTGAGTATGTCAAAAAAGTCTGGCCTAAAAACGTGGCTTTTTTTATTCTCTGCTTCAACAACATTACATTTCTCATCAATAATCTTATGTACTAGACGAGTTAATATGGATGGACACATTTTGTGAAGAGTCACATATTCGTGAGACTCTATAGCACCTATATAGTTTACCATAAATAAAACACTAGCTCCACATTCATCCCAACCTTTCATAATGGGTATTTGATTGGTATGATATCTGTGGCTCACATAAAGTATTTTAAGCCTTTTTTTCATTTGTTTCATCTACCAAATTTAAAAACTTGTCCACAACGTTAACAATATTGTATTCTTCTATATTTGTCAACAAACTCTGATTGCTATAATCTCTCTTGACAAATTGTAAAAAGATTTCCTTCTCATTTTCATCAAAAGAAGATGTTATAGTCATAAAAGGTCGCTTTGACAAAGCATAATCAATTAACTTGCTTGGTTGTTGCACTCCTGAATTATTCTTGATATTAATAAGAAAGTCAATACCTGAGATCGCTGTAATCATTTCATCATGCGGCATACTGCCCATATACTGAAGCTTATCACCCAAACTCTGCTTGTATGGTTCAAAGAAAGACCATGACTTCCCAAAAATCAGGAATCGAAAATCTTCATTTAAAGTAGAGAGATAATGTAAAAATGCCGAAGGGTCTCTCAGACCTTTATATACTGCACCTGTATATGCAAAAGTCGGAACAGAATTTGGATTATAATCCTGCAGATGTACCCGATCGAAATTAAATCCCTGTGGGATAATTCTAATTTTATTATGAAATTCCGGATAATAACCATTAATAGCTTCCTTTAAGGGAATTGTAATAAAATCACATTTTTTACACCATAATTTTTCATACTTGACACAATATTTGGGATATTTATTAAATGGATTGAGTGTGAAAGGGTCTCCACAATCAGCAATCCAACAACCCACTTGAGCCAAATCAGACAAGGATGCAGCATAATGTAATACATGAGGAATTGCTATCGTTATCAAGCAATCTATCTTGCCTTCTTCCCGAATAGCTTTCTTTACCATTGGAATAAGTTCTCTATCCGGCAACCACAGATAATTTCCAACAGAATGAACTATCACTTTTCGAATAAAATTAGCATGACTTACTCCATCACTATCTTTTCTTCCCCATTTTGATACGCCCAATCTTTTAACCTTTACTCCAGTTTCTACCTCATATGTATCATAATCATATTTGCCAGTCAAGGAATAAACGACCACTTCATGTCCTCGACGGGCCAATTCTTTCGACAACTCGGTAGTCCTTAATGCTCTAGGCCCCATAAGAGGATAATATCCTTTCGATATAATTACAAATTTCATACAAAATCATTGTAAATGAGAATAAATTAAATAAAACGGATTCATAACGAAGAACTCTATATCTTGATATCTAAAGAAGGAAAAAAGCCCCACATATATTGTTCTAATCATAAATAGAGGCATAAAATAAACAATAGCAATCTTTTTCTTGTGCTGACCGCATGCATTCAGGAATAATATGGCAATCAAAGGTTCTGCCATAAGAATAAAACGGACGCCCACAGAGGGTATCGCCATAGAAAAATTAATGATTGCCATAAATAATAATGTAAAGTCAAGCAGATTCTCTAACTTTTCGTCTTTAAGTTTATTCCTAGCTTTCAATGAAAGAAACAAAAGAGCATTAACGTATAGTGTGTTTATTGTAATAAGCACATATTTGGTAAAACTATATTCTTCAGATGTGTTATTACTTGAATATGTCTCCACCATACGTGACATGAATGACGGTAAATAGTCAGATGCACTTTGAAGAATAACAAGGGATAATGAAGACAGGAAAATACTTCCATAAAACGCAATTACCCAAAACTTCTTTTTCTTTGTTAACAAAGCCAATAGGATTACTGGATACATAAAAAAGAACCCCCTATGAATTAATGGCATGAAGAGAAACACAAGATAATACCATTTATTATTGTTGATATAGATTTGCAAAAGTGAAAAAACGCCTATCCACGCGGCTGTACAAAAGCGGAATCCCCCTATATTTGAAATGTCATTAAAATTAAAAAACACGCATAATAATACACAGAACAATGAATTGTCAAAGTATGGGCTTTTTGTAAGAAATCTGAAAGATTTCAATTGAAAAAAAGAAAAAACCAAAGCAATCGTGAAAAAGAAAACATGATAATTATGGGAAAACTGATTAACGACAAGAGCTATTGTCGGGAAATAAAAATCAGTAAAATCACCATCATCAGTAGATCTTGAGAAAAAGAAAACAATATAAGATATATAATCCTCCCATGTACTTATTTCTCTATCTTCAAAACGAGCGCGCCATTTTGAAGCATCCGAACTTTCAATAACATTTCCTTCATCTGCCAAAACAGTATAGCATAGTCCATAAAACAATGCAAAGAGGAAAAAGACCACATACGATGATTTCGTATTAATTCGTCTTAATGAGTATAGGAAAGACAAAAAAGGAGAAATCATAAAGGATATAACCTTTATTGATACATCTGATTTTTTTTCTTTATTCCAGCTACTTTTTTTTAATAAATGATGACAAAGCAACTGGCAACAAAAAGAGCCTATGCGTTTACTAATAAGTATTGGTTGTTTCGTAGATATTTCTGTGCCCATCGCATGAAATTATTTTTAGGTATATAACCATAATACTCTGTTCGAAATGTATGTGGAACGAACAAGCCCTTGTCTAATTCTTTTATAACCTTAGCCGGATTGCCCCCTATTACACAATAACCATTAGGAAAACTCTTAGTAACAACACTGCCAGCTCCGACAATCGTGCGGGGACCTAAAATAACTCCTGGTAATATGATTGCATTCATGCCTATCCAACAATAATCGCCTATTCGAACTTCCTTATTTTCATGTTGCATGTGTTGGTAAAGTCCATGATTACCGCTTATTATACCAATATTAGAAGCAAAATGTACATAGTTTCCTATATATATACCTCCGAAATCATAAAGGATATAACCTTTATTGATACATCTGATTTGATTTCCTTTTTCCAACTACTATTATTCATAAACAAATGACCTAACGTTTAGCAAGTTTTATGAATGGTTGCTCAATAAAATAATAAGTAAATGATGATAGAGCAATTACTACTACTATTGTTAAGGGTAGCAGTTTCCCTAATGTATCTATGCCAATGATTATCAATAGCCTAATGATCAACGTATGAACGAGATAAATACTGAAAGATATGTCACCAAGATAAGTCATGAGTCTGTTGAGACAACCCATTTTACTCAATACTGGCTGAGAGACAAGAAAAACTCCGAAAACAATACTTGAAAAAATCAAAGAGTTATAATAACTATATCTACTAAGCAAAACAAAAGCATATCCAACTATAACAAAAAGAATGGCAATGGATACAACATTCTCAAAGGAATATCGGCTTATTGCAGGGGAGAATTTTGTATATAGCAATGCAATAACCACTCCTATGCAAAACATGAGAATATGTCGTGATCCAACTAAACTAAGCAAATAACGCGAGAAGCCAAATTGTGTAATATAATCAAAACGGCTGATGATCATGCCGATAACAAAAAGGGCTAACAAGATCAAGACAAGCCACCTTTTCTGAACATGTAACATCAGCAACGCCATCAATAGGAAATAGAAATAAAGCTCATAGCAAGTACTCCATGCTTGTCCTACCACCAAGCTATGGAAACCTATTGCATCACTAAAAGGCATCATTATGATGTTTTGAATCCATTGGAGTACTGAAAGAGTAGTATCCTCCGTTACATGAAAGAAAACATAATATGCTATAAGGCAGAAGATATATAGTGGAAAAATACGGAACACCCTCTTCTTGGCGAATCTTTTCCAATTACTCCCATCTTTTGTCGTATAAAAAATTATAAAACCTGATAAAATAAAAAACACATCCACCCCCCACTGTCCACTAAAAGCATATCCCATCGGATATTCTTCTAATCTTTGGAATACATGAGTGAATAGTACCCAAAAAGCGGCTATTGCACGTAGCCACTGTAATGAGTCTATGCGTTTACTAATAGGTATTGGTTGTTTCGTAGATGTTCCTGTGCCAAACTTAAAATAAATCATTTCTTCATTAGTGGTTTGATTATAGTATAATAATCAATTCTTGCGATGTAAGAATATAAGAAGTAAAAACCAACAAATATAGAGAAACTGATAATAACAGTATAAAAAGAATTCCCAATTTGTAGGTATCGGCCTATCAATTCATGTTCAATATAAAGAAACAATGCTGACGGAATAAGTATCTTAGCCAATAATCCTATTGGAAATAACTTATAAATAGGAAGGGCGAAATAGGAAGATACACCCCACATTAATACAAATACTTTTCCAAATTGGCACAGCATGGATACAATGCTTATAGCGTATGGTGAGTTAATGGTTATTACGCTAACATATTCTAAAAGAATAACTGCAATAGCAGTGTACATGTGTACATTGGAATAAAATTTCACTTTCCCAATGTTAATAAGCAAGGGACCGTAAATGATAAGTGTAAACAAATATGTTATCAGTTTAATACGGAAATAGATATAAGACACTTCATATTTGTCTCCATATAGGAAGATCATGATAATATCAGCAAAGAACCAACAGTAGATAATAAGGGGACAGGTTAATTTGGCAGTTTTCTGAAATACTGACATCCACAAGGGATACACAACTTTCTGAGGATCAACGTTCTCATGACTCATTCTGGAAAACACCGGTGAAAGAACTGTTGAACAAGCTGACAGAATCATTCCCACAAAAGGCAACTCCATAGAGCCATTTGAGAACTCTGCAAAAGTCACATTCCCATAATATCGACTGATAAAGAACTGATCACAATGACTAATAAGCATACCCCATAGGCTAGCATATAGCAGGGGTAAGGAAAAAGAAAAAATCTCACGCAGAGTAATCGGGCATGGATCCTTGGCAGCATCCCGTATCGGATAATACTTCAAAGCAAGAGCTATGACACAGTTAATAGCCGCAGCAATTACAAAGCCTAAGATAGCTTCCATATAACCGAAGCCAAACACCAATACTGGGATTGCAGTACAAAGGAGGCTAAATGTACGTGTAACAACAGTATAGAGAGTTAGGAAATGTGTCTTTCGGTAGGTTGCAAGAATCCCTTCCAACCCCATAGTTGGTAAAGTCAGTATTGGAACAACGGAAAAAAGTTGAAGTGCTCCCTTCAAATCTGAATTATTCAAAATCTCAGAGATAATACCAGATCCAAAGAAAAGCACCAATGTAAATACAGATCCAAGCAAGAAAAAAAGCATGGTGAGCTTATTAATCAGGCTCTTAGCTTGATTGCGTTCTACGCGAGGTAGGAAATATGAATATGCCTTTGGTAGACCAAGAGTAAATATGGTCAACATAGCCCCATAGACATATATCACCTGTTTGTATGTACCATAATCAGCCTTACTAAAATAACGGCTGAGGATCATGGAACTAACAATGCTAAAGCCAAAGGAGAACAAGCCTCCAATAGCCACCCATGCTGCTTGCTTCGTATTATTCGTCTGTCCGCCTGACATTCTTACAATCAACAATCACAGATACAGATATCAAACACTTATTATCTTTATATATGATACACACCCTCCAACGGACAGATATTAAAACAATCAAGGATGACCTTACCCTTCAGTTTGTCCCAATTCTGTTTGATATGATCGTGCTTGACCATAATCACAACCATGTCCACCTCGTCCAAGAACTGGTCGAAATCCAGAATCTGATTCTTCACTATCTCCTTTTCTGTAAAGAAGGGATCGAAGGTCTTCAGCGGGCGAGCCAAGTGACGCTCCTGAATATCAAGCATTTGGAGTGTGGGACTCTCACGGATATCATCTACATTCTCCTTATAGGTTAAGCCATAAAGTCCAACCTTACGGTTATCAGTGATTCCGTTCTCTTCCATGATTTCATGGATGCGCTCCAGTACGAACACGGGCTGGTAGTCATTGGTCTTCATCGACTCGTCAATCACCTTTGCCAACTGAGGATAGTCACCTACCAAGAACCAAGGATCAACAGAGATGCAGTGACCACCTACGCCAGGGCCTGGCTGAAGGATGTTTACACGGGGATGCATGTTACATATCTTGATAATCTCATACACATCCATATTGTCGTGACGACATATCCTGCTCAGTTCATTAGCAAAAGCAATGTTCACAGCACGGAAAGTGTTCTCAACAACCTTTGTCATCTCTGCAGTGCGAATGTCTGTCACTACGATCTCACCCTGACAGAAGGTTGAGTAATATGACTTCACTTTCTCTCCGATAGCCTTATCATCTGCACCAATAGTACGATTGTTATGATAGAGCTCATATACCATATTGCCGGGGATGATACGCTCGGGGGCATGAACAAGGTTAATGTCCTCACCAATCTTGAATCCATTCTCCTCAATCACAGGACGTACAAACTTATCGATTGTTCCCGGAGAGATGGTACTCTCAATAACAACAGTTGCTCCCTTGGGACAAACCTTCATTACTTCCTTGACGGCTGCTACCACATAGCAAGCATCAACTTTCTTAGAGAACTTGTCGTAGGGTGTAGGGACGCTAACGATATAAGTATCTGTCTTCTGATATTCAGTTGTGAACTTGATACCAGCTTTCACTGCATCTGCAAAAAGCTCATCAAGCCCATCCTCCTTAAAGGTGGTCTTGCCAGCATTCAGGGTATCAACTAATTTCTTGTTGTAGTCAGTACCTACAACCTCTACTCCATGTGAGGCCATCATCAGGGCTGTGGGAAGTCCGATGTAGCCAAGTCCAATTACGTTAATCATATTGCTTTGAAATTATTTTGTCATGAGTCGAGAGTCAAGTGGCATGAAGTTCTTGGCTCTTCAAATTACTGTTTTTTATTTTTCTCTATATAAGTGATAAGGTTATGCAGTCCGCTTGCAATGGATTGGGCCTTATCATGTAGTTCTTTATGCTTATCTAGCGTACAAAAGCCAAAGTCTTCACAGAGGTAAAGCATTGAACGTACTTCAGAACAACTACCTTTTGCTATATTCAAGAAATTCACATATTTGGGATCAGAACCTGATTCATTGCCTTCTGCTATGTTGTTCATGATGCTTACTGCTGCACGTTGGATCTGGTCACGAAAGCCATAATCTTTGCAGTTTTTCATCATGGCATAAACATCATTCACAAAGACTCTAGCTTCCTGCCATATGCGTAAGCTCTCAAAATTACGTTCTGCCATAACTGTATCTTTTGTCGAGTGTCGAGAGTCGAGTGTCAAGGGGGACTCTTGGCTCTTGCCTCTTGTCCCTAGACTGCGTATCGGTCAGGGTTCTCGCCTGCGAGTGCCCGAACGATACGACTGCAGGCCTTGCCATCACCATAAGGATTCACTGCTTTACTCATACGTTCATAGGCAACAGTATCATCCAGCAATGTGCTTACCTCATTCACAATAAGGTCGTGGTTAGTACCCACAAGATGCACCGTACCGCTCTTAAGGGCCTCGGGACGTTCAGTGGTGTCGCGCATTACCAAAACGGGCTTACCCAAGCCAGGGGCTTCTTCTTGAATACCGCCTGAGTCGGTGAGCACAACCGTGCTCTTCTCCATCAAGTACACAAACTCCAAGTACTGTAGCGGTTCAATGAAGAAAAAGTTATGAGCCTCTCCCCAGCCCTCTCCCTTAGAGAGGGAGTCCATGCCAGTGAAAACTTGATGTATCGGTTTTCTGACGTTAGGGTTTAGGTGCATAGGATATACGAAGTCCACATCAGGATACTTCTCACTGAGGTCCTTCATGGCAGTTACCATGCTGATGAAGCCATCTCCGAAGTTCTCTCTTCTATGACCGGTTATCAACACGAGCTTCTTTTTTTGTGAACACGAATTGCACGAATCACTCGAATTTAGACGACTTACGTCGTAGCCTGCAGCTCTAAGGACGTCCTCCTGCTCTGCAGCAAGTTTGGGGTCGTTCTTCAATTTATCCACCACCATGTGGAGGGCATCAATTACGGTATTGCCAGTAACGAAGATCTGGCCATGAGCATTTTCTTCCTGAAGGTTCTTCTCACTGAGTGGTGTGGGAGCAAAGTCGTAAGTGGCAATACGTCCTGTAATCTGGCGATTCATTTCCTCTGGCCAGGGACTGTAAATATTGTGCGTACGCAAACCCGCCTCCACATGACCAACAGGAATCTGCTGATAGAATGCTGCCAGAGCAGCTGCTGTGCTAGTGGTAGTGTCACCGTGAACTAGCACCACATCGGGCTTGCACTCCTTGAACACGTCACGCATGCCAGTCAGGACACGAGCAGTGACATCATAAAGATCCTGACCCTGCTTCATAATGTTCAGGTCGTAATCGGGCTTCACATCAAATATTGTCAGCACCTGATCCAGCATCTCACGGTGCTGACCAGTAACACATACTATAGTCTCAAACTCTGTAGGGTGCTTCTGGAACTCCTTCACCAGAGGGCACATCTTAATGGCCTCTGGACGTGTTCCAAACACTAACATTACTTTCTTCATATTTTTTTAACTTCAAATTGCGTTTAGAAATGAGCATCAACATGCTGGATGTACGGCGCCAAAATTATGGATGAGTTTGCCCTAGTTCCCTCGTCATCAAATTAATCAGAGTTTCAAGATCTACCGTAAATCCCGCATTGACCGTTGTACAGTCGTTTTGTATTCCCATTTGTGGAATAGAACTTTTCTTCGTAATGCAGAAATCCTCTCTGTTGGCGGTTACAAAGACTTCATATAGTGGCAAGGGAAGATCACTTGCCATCTGAATGAATGTAAGCCATATTAACGAGTCTTTATACTGATCTTTCTTCTCTGAGGGTGACATTTTATGTAGCACACGGAAATGTGCAAGGTTCCGCAAATTCGCATTATCCTTGATCGCATACGTATGCTGCCAAACTCTTTTTTCAATATCTTCCAATATCGGAAGTAGATTTATCGTGTCTGCTACGCTTGAAATGTTGGTCTTGTCTGGCTCAGTAAGACAACCCGCATATGCTTTTAAGACATTCTTTAAATTATTCTGATCTTTTTCAGCTGATGTCCATATCTCTGCGAAATGCTGGCTAAATTCTTCCCACACGACTGATGATGTCACAGAAGTAACCGATCCACCTTCTATCCAGCCCAGCAGCTTTTTATATTTATCATACTCCCCGAATGAATCGCGTACTGCCAGCGAAAGAATGTATATCAACATACAACTATCCCAAAATATAATGGGTTTGTCGCTGGGTATATCTCTAGCGATTTTGGAAACCGCCACCACTTTCTTGGGCTTATAGGTCAGTGCCATCGTAATGATTCAACAAACCAAGTGAATATTCTAAGTTGGATTCCAAATCAACAATCTGTGCATTGTATGCTGATGGCCACCGTTTGTCTTCGTACAACCACTGCCCGAAATCGGAAACACTCAGTTCTGTTCCATCACGGTGTAACAACGTCACAAAGTCCATCCAATTCTTCAGATCCATTGGATGTGATATAGGGTTATCTTTGTCACATCCTGCTTCCCATACAGTCAATGCTCTGTAGGCTTCTTCTGAAAGTATCTCAGACAAAAACACCCGATCTCCAGATATTGACACACAACCTATCCAACTCTCATCAATAAACTTCGCAACGAAATCCTGAAAAAAGGCGTTCAAAATCAGATTGTATTCAGTTATGCCAAGTGACGCAATTGCGGATGGAGTGATGTTAGTAACCCTCAACTCGTCTCCTGTTATCACAACCCATACTGACGATTCTGATAGGCTCGTCCTCCTTGTCTTAAAGCAACCAACATAATCCTCACTCTTGAAAAGATTCCTTGCATATTCCGTCGCCAACGTCTTCTGATACAAGAAAGCTCCTTTTTTTGCCTCCTTCATCTTACGTAACAGCTCCACCAGCTCTGCTTCCGGATGTGTTATGGTCAAATACTGAAATCTAAGCATGTCAAATATCAATCTAGCTGTGATACTATTCGTGTTGCCTTACCAAAATGCTGTTTCAATTTCTGTGAAGTGACCATCCAAAGATTACCCTCACCATATAGAATAGCCAAGAGCATTAGAATACCACACTCATAGTCATTAAAGTTCATATTGTCTTCCCTACACTTCTGAAGAACCTTATCGGTGCTGGTTGCCAACACATCAGCAGCCTGCAACAGCGGTTGGGCATGACTCAGCCCTTTCTGGACGCTCAATATGCGGTTCTTCCACGTATAGAAGTGACAGGGGACAGTTCTGTGTCACATTTTCAAGCGGGTCTGCAATTGTCTGGAAAAGCAGGTTCTCGCCATTATCATTACAAGTTTTTCTTAAATTCCTCATATGCCTTATCCGCAACTTTCTTGAACTTTGGATAGATGGTGTCCTGATTCATGTTGGATACATATTTCTTCTTAATGTAATCAGCCAGTGATTTATGTATGTCTATGCATATCATATTGGGTATATAAGGATTGCTGGCTATCACATCCTCAAGAACTTCCGTCTCGCTGGGATTCATAACAAAACAGCCTTGTTGAGCGACAATGTTCGGATTTGACCAGTATAACCTCTGTCCTGATGCACTAATCACTGGTACTGCATCTGACGGATTGGGGATATAAGTCAGAGAGAATGAATGCAACCCATCTCGGGTTCCATCTTTCTTTATCCATTTTGTCATGTCATCTATATATTTCACCAAATCATCGTTCACTTCAACATCTGGGTTCTTCTGCCTATATTCTTCCACTATCCTAACGCCAGTTTCATAAGCATTGACAAATACTCTGTCGGCTGGTGCTATCTGATCCGTAGGAAGCAAGGCATAGACTGAACAATAATTCTCAATTTCTACTGAAGAAGCTTCATGCGTAAGCCCATCTGTAGCGAAAAACAAAGCCGTAGGCAAATCTTTCGTGAAGTCAATCAGAGGGGTTGGCATAGCATAATGCTGCATAAACGACAGATATAGAATATCATTCGGAGCTATTCCCAACGAAACGAAGTAGTCTATGAGCAGTTTGTCGCTCCTTATCTGAGACAGCAACTTATCAATATAGTCTATGTACGAGATATTCAGCACTTTGCCCCATTCCTTTGTAATCCAGTCTCGCTGAGAAGAGGTATAGTTCTTACGCTTCGCCTCGGTGCTGCCACGGAAAATCAGGTGAGTACGGTCAAAATTCGTATACCACTTGTCAAATTCAGCCGCAGTCTTAATCACAACCTGCTGATATTTCCCCAACTTACACTTCAAATTATTATATTCCCGTAGTTTCATATTCCCACTCAAATTATACATCCATCCCTTTTTTCAGAGACAAAAAAACATCCTTTATCACATCATAGCTACTGCCATTGATAAACATGTTGTTTTCGCCACCATGTAGTATCATCCATACTATGACGAAAAGGTATCTGTCCATTTCGTCAAGTTCCTTCATATCTTTCGTTTCTACTATCTTACCCAAATAATAGTCGGAAATCATCAATAAGATTCGAGCCAATTGGGATACGGTCTCATAATCTTCATCAGGTTGTCCACTGGCATTCAAATTCACTTCGGCTGACTTGAAGAAACGTCCTATCGCTTTGGAAAAGCGCTCTGCCGCATAGGAAGATGCGTATATATCATGTACTCCGTTCTCCTTATAGATTTCGGTCAGCTGCTTTGTATAGAAGAAATAATCAGCTACCATGAAGTCACTTTCACTATCCTTTTCCAACAACTGGAGTATAGAGATCTGTTCGCTTAGTTGGCGGCCTTTTTCGTTCAGCAATGACTTGAAGAATTGATGCTCTTTCTGTGTTTGGAGCAGATGCTGTATGCGTTGGTTAAAAACGGTGACTGTTTCGGATATGCTATCACGTTTTATGCCGTCGTCATACACCTTCTGATAGGCGAAGTAAAGATTGTCAAGATGTGTCCTGAAATTAGGTTCATCAGCCTGTACATTCGTTAACATCAGCCCCATCAAGTAGATGAATGCTGAATAGTCTTTTTCAATGAAGTACGAAGTGATACCGAGTTGCTCGACATCATCGTACACTTTTATCAAGAGATTGAACAACGACTCGCTCTTCACTGGGTCGCTTAACAACGACGGCAAAGCCGTCTCGTCGGTCACAGAAACATTGAACTGAGCCATTGTCTCCTTGGCATAGGCTGGAACAAACAAGGAATTCCCCACGAAGGACAAAACACCATAGACGGAATTCTTCTTTCCCGTACCGAGCATAGAGGTATCGAAAAGATATGCTACATTCTCAAATTTCATAGTTCCTCTCCTTTCTCCTTGATGGCTCTATTCAACAATTCGTTTAACATATCACGACCCAACACCAAGCGTTCACGCTGGATAAGTTCCAACTGTTTCTCCATCTGCAACTGTAACTGGATGCGCAGGGTTGAATTTAGAATCGGATTCTTACCTCTGATTATAGTCTGCTTGTTGTGGATTACATGAACACCCTTCTTCTCTGCATCCTTAATGAATGTCTGGGGTAATTCTTCTCCTTCGATGGAGACAAATTCAAGATCGGAAGATTTCAGTATCTGGCGCAAGCCAGTGGTCCCTTTCTTGTAATTTTCAATCGTGATGGTGTGTATTCCTGATGCCTCAATAAATTGCTGCACATTGGCTGCATAGGCTTTCCAATTCAATTCAAGGGCCGAGAATCCCTCCTGCTCTATCACATAAAACAAATGGGTGTAATCGAAATCTGACTTTCGCGCAATCACCAAAGTCAACTCCTCATAGGGGATGCGGTATTTCTCGCTTCGGATCTCTTCAATCTTAAATATATTCTCATTCATTTTTTCCCGATACTCCCTCTTGCAGAAGCCCTTATAAAAGAGTTCTGCCATATCCATGCCTTCAAAAGAGAAGTCGAAATCGGGGTTCTCGAAATAATGCTGCGCCAGGAAGTACTCCAGGAAGGACTTATGCGAGAACTTGAAAGCACCAGCGGCATCATGGTTGATGAGTGAACGGCGGCGGAACTGGTAATGAATCTTGTCGAAATGGTTTTTCTGACAAAAATCGTTCATGGTCTGCCCGTCAAGACGGAAATCGCCGGTCTCGCGCCAATTCTGATACATCCTTTCTGCCAACTTCTGTGAGAACGCTACCAACTCATTGTAGCGGTCCATTCGCACCGCAGTATCTGGGATATTACCCACTTCACGTTTCAGCCATCGCTTAATCAGCGTTTCATATATATCGGACTCTGTTGTATAATTTCTGTTTTCATCAATCAAATCGTCTATATAGGACAGCAGAACCGGGCGTGCCATCAGATGCTTACATTTTTCAATGATGGCGATGGCCTGTTTTCTCAGTTGTCTGTTCTTGCTACCCCAACCCTTATACTTTTTGCTGATATAAAGGGTTATGTCACTTGGAGAGAATGGGCAAATGTAAATCTTGTTGTAACTGAGAAGGTTCTTATCTGTCGTATTTATCCTTATGTTACTGTATTCGGGCATTTCGTGTTCGTTAGGGAAGAACTGTGAACGGCACGTGATGACCACGAACTTAAAGGGTGCGATGATTTCTTCCAGCTTGGTTCTGAAAGCCTCAAAATCCTCCGAGGCTTGGAGATTCTCGTCGAGGGCATCCAGAATGAGTATTGACCGGTGGGCTTTGTCTCCGATTTCATCGGACAATGATTTTATCTGCTCTATCACCTTTGCATCACCCAGGTCGCGGAGATATATGTCGTAGGGAAGAGTTGACTCCTTGTATCTGTGGATATACTCAACGAACAACTGCACCGAGAATGTGGTCTTTCCCATTCCAGAACCTGCGAAGATGCAATACAGCCGACGGTTGGTGTTGTCCTTGGTGAAAACCTCGTTGATAAAGAACTTCACCAGTTCCTGTTTAGGGGCACTCGCTACCGCCTCGTCGGGCTCATCGAAGTTGTGAGGCGGCGTTCCCTGACACTGAGTCGGCACATAGCAGTGCTGACGCTCTGGCGCAAGGTAGTCGCCATAACTGTGTTCAAGGCCGTTCTTGATATATTCTTTGCGCCACTTTCTCGTCCTGCTCAAAAAGGTAAGGATGGCATCACCCTTCTTCCATATCCACACCGCTGAGCCCCCTATTGCCCCTATAATGGCAAGGAGGATTAAGAAGGTGATAACTGTATCAACCGTCCCCTCAGACACGTTGATACCCAACTTCGTAAGGAAGTCTACCACCCGATGTGGATCCAAATCGAATAAATCAAAGAAACTCATTGAAGCCTAATCATTGGTTTATCATCGTAGGCAATGTAAGCCTCGGAAGTGACAGGGGGCAGGTTCGTGTCATACTAACGGTGCCTCCCATTAAGGGAATAAAATACCCTCCCCAAATATACCTTAGCAAATCGGTTAATATTGCTGTTTGTTCAAAACAGCATTAAACAATAACCCGTTTAAACCATCGGTAAGTCGCTTACCAAGTTTATAATCTTTTATTGGCAGAGCATTCTTTATAGCTTGAGAGCGCATTTGATCAACCCATTCCTGGGTAGGAATCTCTCCATTTGCGGCCTTTTCCCTCATCAATCGCTCTAATTCTAATAGGGCTTGATTATTGACATAATCATTCATCTCCTTCATTGCATCAATAGCCCTATCTTTGGAGTTTGGCTCATAATCGATAATATATGTACATTCATCATAGTCTACTTGTTTATTATACGTTCCATCTACAGATAGTCCACTGATGGAATGAAGTTTAATAGCAAACAATGACGAGCCAAAGGATCTATCGACCAACCCTTTATCTTTCTCTGAAAGGTTATTTAGCTGTTCATCTTTATAATAGAGATTCAACAGGTAGAGAGCAGCAAGCCCATGAAGGAAATGCTTTATCGAACCCTTTGAAAGTTCTTTCACTCGGTTATGCTTTACAGCCTGATATGCTTTATTCCAGTCTGAAGAACTTGTTCCTCTCCTATGGGCTTTGTGAAGCGGACGAAGCACCTTGTTTTCTTCTCTATCAAAATACACGTTTGGTGATACTACTTGTACCACTTTGGCATCAAGATTCCACAAACCATTAAGATGGTTCATGCAGACCGTATCAAAATACATATCCTCGTCTGGCAGAACAGGACCTTCATTTGCCAGATAAAGCTCCTTGGCCAATGCCTCTATTTCTATGACTGTCCTAATCAACAAGTCGGCTATCTTCATGGAATAGACCTCTTGTTGAGCATCGTTGATGTATATTGTGTCGGCAAGTTCTTGGAATTCACGTTCCAAATTCTTAAAGACCTGCCAATAAAGTGTAGTCATATTCGTGTTTGGTAAATTGTAATTTTGATCAGTTATTTGCCCTAAAATGCACATGATAGCCATTCTTAGGACACTCACCTTTTTTAAATCCTTCTACCACCTTATTTCGATCAAGACCATAGGCATTTGAGATAAAATGCATATGTTCGCCCTGATTGCCCATCTCTCTACCAGACATTCCTTTAAATGTTCGGTAGAAGCAAAACCATCTACCATCATCAAAGTCGACAAATTGCGCAATAAGTTTGTGTTGATTCTCTACAAGATGCTTCAAGGCAGCATTTGATAGATTGGTCGTCCCAACTGTTTTTATATTATCGGGGTCTGTAGCGTCAATTAAGAGTGGCTTTCTTCCCTCTAACTCTTTGTCAGGCAACTCACAAGAATACTCGCTAAACAAGCCTTTTGAACGCCCTCCTTCTAAAAACCAAGATATAAGATTCTCTGAAGTAATAGACTGTTCTTTCAAAAGGGCCTCCTGCTCCTTCTTCTTTTTCTTGTTGAACAGCTTCTTCAGAAAGTCGGGGCAAGGCTTATTAGCATATTCTCTAACAGTCTCAATAGACATATTCCTTGCAACATCTTCTGGATAACCAGCTATTTGTGTAAGCTGATAGAACTTGTACGCACCAATATGCAATGCCGGAGATACTTTTTCAATAGTATCCCCTATTCTAGAACTGCATTTATACACAGAACCATCAGGTGCTTTTATTTCCATGTACCTTGGCATTATACGTCTTTTTGGTTAAACTTCGTTTAGAAATGTATATTTCTGTTTTCAGTCAAACGTTAGGCTTTACAAACTCTCTCGGATTTTATCCTTACATGCTTGGGAACCGATTTTCATACTTTGTCCTTCATAGTATCGTCTGCCGCTCCTGCATCCGCCATCAGCATCCACCTCAGAATTAACATTCCTTCACACTGATAGCTTATAAAATCTTAACGCCGTAATCAGTCATTTTAGACCCGTTCTTGCAAAAAAGCAAGCGTCCAAAGTCCGAGCGAAGGACTATAACAACCATATTTTATAGTAACTATGCAATTAGCAAAGGTGGTCAGTGACCTGAGAATTTTATATTGGGATGCTATACAGTCTAAAATGACCGTATATTAATAGTTATTTCTTATTGAAGATGAAGTCCAATCCCTGATTACAATAGAAATCAAATTTACCGTCCGACGATATAAGAGGAAGATGCTCGGTTATAGCGTGAGCTATGATAAGATGGTCGGTGGTGTCAGTATGCTTGGCAGCAAGATTCCAACGGAGATTGATGAATGTCTGGTAGTGCTCGCGCTGTAGACTACAGGTTTGTAAACTCAGCAACCATTTTATGAAACTCAACTTCCTCTTCCGGAGTCAGCGGAGTCCATCCATGCTTAATCTTGTATTCGTAGGCATCCTGCAGCCTTGAAAGCCTGCTGGGAGTGCTCGTGTTCTGATTTGCAGTTGTTGTCATCATAACTTCTTCAGTTTTATATCGTCGGTGCAAAGATACGATGTTTTTTTGAAAGTTGCAAGTTTTTGAGGAAAAGCCTGGAGTGATTGTTCTCTTTCGCAGCTAAGAGCGAGGGTGGTGGGAGCGAACGCCAGAGAGCGGGGCTCAGGGGGGAGGGGTGATTGC
>JAEEGH010003134.1_pt1 | contig 44002 bp, 36 predicted proteins | sample 9134181 | NCBI WGS metagenome assembly JAEEGH01 (sample SAMN16246544, study PRJNA631951) | gut metagenome | biome: gut microbiome; feature: rumen; material: DP-attached | host: Bos | place: Iran: Karaj | collected 2018-10 | reverse complement strand
TCTCCTTGCCGGCACCGAACGGCAGATCGCTGGCCTTTTCTTCGATACAGGATGGAAGGTATTTTCTCCTCGACTTCTGGGGCAGCTGGTGCCACAACTGCATCGAAGGCTTGCCGCGGATGCAGCAATTCTATGCGCGGCATAACAACCGCCTGGAAATCCTGAGCATTGATTGCGACGAACCTGCCTCGGATTGGCGCGCTGCCCTGATCCGCTATGACATGCCTTGGAAGCATGTCATCAATGATGGCGATGTGGATGTAGCCGCCCTTTATGGGGTAGGCGGCTATCCCACGAAGATTCTCGTGGGTCCTGACGGAAGAATCGTCCGGATCTTCATCGGAGAAAGTGCCGGCTTCTACAGTTTCCTGGAACAGGAACTGCGCTAATTCTTCAACAGTTCCGCGATCGTCGTATAGATTTCTTCGCCCCGCATGCCCCGTTTGAGGATGGTCCCGTCGGGGGCGAAGAGGATCAGGTGGGGGATTGCGGAAACGCCGTACAGGTCTTTCGGAAGGCTGCCCCCGTCCAGAATCTGGTGCCAGGGCATGTCGAGTTTCGTCAGGGCTTTTTCCGTGTCGGCCCGCTTGTCGCTCACGGCGATGCTCACCACGTCGAAGCGATCGCCTGCGAAAGCTTCCCAGGTCTTCTTGATGTAAGGCATCTCCGCCTTGCAGGGGCCGCACCAGGAGGCCCAGTGATCGAGCAGGATATACTTGCCGCGGCCCACGTAATCGGAGAGTTTAACATCGGAGCCGTCGGGATTGCCCCCCGCGACCGTGAAGTCCGTGAACATCTGTCCCGCCGCTGTGCGGTTCTGCAGATCAATCGATTCGAAAGCCTTCTTGACCAGGCTGAAGTCGCGGACTTTGTCGGATACCTGCGCATGGAGCGCCATAAAGCGGCTCGTATCGACATAGGCCAGGTCCTCGAGCGCCAGCGCGCCCAGGAGATTGTCGCGGTTGGCCAGCACAACGGAATCGGTCAGCGCCGCCTTTTCTTCCCGCTGCTCGCGGGCATAGGCGTAGAACCGTTTGTGGAAGGCGTTGTAGGCATCCACCAGCGGCGTGCCTTCTTCCGTCCGCTCGTCGATGTTCACGCGGACGGTGCCCGGTTCCAGCAGGAAACGGACCCGCTGCCGCTCCCGTCCCACATAGACATAGCAAGGCTCCTTCACGTTTCCGGAGAAAGAGAATCTGCCGTCCTGCACTGCCGTTACCCCGAGCGTGTCGCTGCGGTCTATGTCGATCAGGTACACTTGTGTCCCGTTGTCTGTCGTGAAAATGCCGTCAACGGTATAGGCATTCCTGCCGCAGGAAAGCGTCGCGGCAGCCAGGAGGGCGAGATACAGGAATCTCTTCATGGTTCAGTTTATAAAGATCGCAGCGAGATGGCGAAACCGCCGGAGCGGGCCATCCATAATTTCAGGACGGTAGAGGAATCCACAGTCTGTTTCGTGATGGTATATGCCTGCGGGTTGGTTTCGAAGTCGGCGCCGGGGGCATCGGCGTAGATGGTGGCTTCATATTGCAGGCCGGGTTGCAGGAAATCCAGTTTGACGTCAAACGTACGGGCGTTTTCGTCAGTGATGCCGCCCACATACCATACGTCATGCTGCCGGCCCCCTGCATTTACGAACTCCCAGACGCTGGATTTGCCGCTTAAGCGGCCTGCGTTTAGGGTCGCATACTTCGGGTGACGGGCTGTGATGATATAGGCGCCCGGCTCGGCTTCCAGGTACAGGCTCTTGTCCCAGTCGACGGCTACGTCCTTGATGAACTGGAAGGCGTCCATGAAGCGGGCGTAATTCTCGGGCAGGTCGGCCGCCATCTGGAGCGGCGAGTAGAAGGTCACGTAGAGGCCCAGCTGGTTGCAGAGCGTGTGGCGCATCTTCTGATTGTCGTCCGGGTTCACCTTGTGGATGTCCATCTCGAAGATGCCGGGCGTGAAGTCCATCGGACCGCCCTGCAGCCGGGTGAAGGGCAGGATGGTGGTGTGGCCCGGTTCGATGATACTGCGGAACTCGTTGCCCATGGCGCTCTCGTTGCCGATCATGTTGGGCCAGGTGCGGCACAGGCCGGTGGGCCGGACAGCTTCGTGGGCGTCGACCATGATGTGATGCTTCGCGGCCTCGACGATGGCGTAGTGGTAGTGGTTATTGATAGGCTGGCTGTAGTGGTGCTCTCCATACGGAATGATCGCGCCCACGTAACCGCTCTTGACGGCGTCGTAGCCATACTGGTTCATCAACGTGTAGGCCTGTTCCATCCAGCGTTCGTAGTTGACGGTGGAGGAGGAGCTTTCGTGATGCATGATCAGCCGGATGCCTTTCTGGTGGGCATACTGGTTGAGCGCGGGCAGATCAAAATCCGGGTAGGGCGTCAGGAAGTCGAAGACGAAATCTTTCTGGCAGCCGTACCAGTCTTCCCAGCCTTCGTTCCAGCCTTCAATCAGCAAGGCGTCGAAACCATTTTCCGCCGCAAAGTCAATATAACGCCGCACGTTCGCATTGTTCGCGCCGTGCCGGCCGTGCGGCTTGGAGTGCGCGTAGTCCGTTACGCCCAGTTGGACCGAAGGATAGTCGCTCGTGTAGGACCAATGGCTCTTGCCTGTGATCATTTCCCACCAGACACCCATGTATTTGACAGGATGAATCCAGCTGACATCTTCCAGGACGCAAGGGTCGTTGAGGTTGAGGATCAGCCTGGAAGCCAGCACTTCCGTGGCGGAGGTGCAGACCATGACGGTACGCCAGGGCGTTTTGCAGGGCGCCTGCATGCGGCCCTTCACGCCTTCTGCATCGGGCGTCAGGTTGGCGCGCAGCACATGGTCAGTTTCGCCCCAGTCCAGATGCATTGTGGGATAATCGAGCGTGGCGGCTTCGTGGATGTTGAGATAGAGGCCGGCATCGGTCTTCAACTGCAGGGCAGTCTGGACCCCGGTAGGCGAGGACTGGACCCGCGGCCAGCCGCCTTTCGCGCGTACGGAATCGGTGGCGGTCCGGACTTCAGCGAGCCGGGATTCCGTGGGGCAGAATTCCTGGATGTCATAATCGCCGGGCACCCACCAGGCCATCGGGTCTTCGGTCAGGGCGAATTCCGTCAGTTCCTCCCGGATCTTGAAGTAGGTCAGTTTGTTCTCCAGCGGGAATTCGTAGCGGAAACCCAGGCCGTCGTCGTAGAGACGGAAGCGGATGTCCATGGCTTCGCCTGAATCCTTCTTGAGGTTGACCAACAGTTCGTTATAATGGTTCCGGATCTGCGCTTCCTCGCCCCAGACCGGTTCCCAGGTTTCGTCGAAAGTGTCGAAAGCGGAGCCGGTCAAGGTGAATCCCTGGTCCAGGCTTTCCCGGTCGATCAGTTCAAATCCCAGACGGGAAGGCAGGATCACGGCTTTTCCGGCCCGGTCCAGCGTATAGGTCGGCACACCGTCCACGACGGCGAATTTCAGTTCCAGCTGGGTGTCCGGGCTGCGGAGCGCCAAGGCGTCGGCCGGCATCCGGACTGCTTTCGGGGAACATGCACATACCAGCAGAAGGAGCGCCGGCAGGAAAAAGGTACTTAATCGGTTCATATCAGTGTCGGTTTTTTTTCTTCAGATAGGCAATCAAGAATTCAGGACGGTCGGTCTGGATGATGGAGCAACCCAGGTCGAGGATCGGTCCGTACACGGTGTCGGGATCTTCGCTGTCAAAGGCCCGGTCGTCATCGTAGCCACCGCACAGGGATGCCCAGAGGGTATTGATCCAGAGTTTGGCGCCGGAATCGAGAACCCGGCGGGCCACGTTGCGGGTGTTGTCATCGAGCTGGCCGAAACAGATCTCATAGGCAAGTTGGGAGGGTTTCGCGGCGATATATTCGTCAAAGAGAGCCATTTTTTCGGGAGGAGCGACATTGATGACCGGCATATAGAGCAGATTGTGGTCGTGTCCGGCCATCCTTTCCTGGACGACGGAGAGCGGTTGCCCGCTCTTGATCAGGATCTGGTCGGTCATGCCAAGCTCTTCGGCCATGGACAGGACCCTGTCGTAGTATTCGTATCCCTGGTCCACATTGACGAGGATGCGGTCTTTGCAGATTTCCAGCGCCTGTCGCAGTGTCGGCATCTTGAGTCCGGGGATGGCAATGCCGTGTCCGCGTTTCAGGTCGAAGGCTTGCAGTTCCGCATAGGTATAGTCGCTGACGGGGCCCCGGCCGGTTGTCGTCCGGTCCAGTGTCCAGTCGTGGCAGAGCACCAATACGCTGTCTTTCGTCTGCTTCAGGTCCAGTTCCATGACATCCACGCCCATCCGGATGACCGATTCGATGGCCGGAAGCGAGTTTTCCGGATAGTTCCGCCAGTCGCCCCGGTGCGAGACCACCAGGACATAACGGGAACTGGGATCGTGCAGGGCGGCCAGGGCTTTCTTCAGGGTGCTGGTCTCTTCTGGTTGGGATGTAGGGCGGATTCGCGGGCTGCAGGCGTAGAAAGCCAGGGTCGCGGCCAGGGCGATGGTCAGAATGCCCGAAAGATAACTGGGGAGGGCGGATGAGGGGTTACGCATGCTGGAAATCGAGGTCTTTTATAAAAGAGGCGAGGTCGATGATGACTTGGACGTAGTCGGTCGAGGTAATGGGGAAGACGTAGTCGGCGGCGGCAGCGTACAGTGGCCGCCGTGCTTCGTATAGATCGCGGATTTGTGCCGGGGTCCGTCCATGAAGCAGCGGCCGGTCGGCATTGCCGAGCTCGGAGAGGATGATGTCGAAGGAGGTATCGAGCCAGATGAGCATGGCACGTTCGCGGATGAACTGCCGGTTTTCTTCGCGCAGCACTGTTCCTCCGCCCAGCGCCAGCACGGTCGGATCTGTCGTCTGCAGTGCTTCTTTGAGCATGGCAGATTCGATCTCGCGGAAGCGGGCTTCGCCCTGCGAGGCAAAGATCTCGGCAGGTGAGCCGTGTGCCTCGGTGATCCGTTCGTCGAGATCGACGAACGTCCAGCCGAGCCGTTCGGCCGCCGCCCGTCCGAACGTCGTCTTTCCGCTTGCCATAAAGCCTGTCAACGCTGCGATCATGTGGCGCGTAAATAGTTGATAATCAATGTTTTTGGTGCCACACCGTTAGCGGGTTAAAACAAGGTGGGTTCGGAAGGGTTGCTCCAGTTGGGCTCATCGGGCTGGTCGACGCCGAGGCTCGGGAGCGACTGCGGCGCATCTGTACTGTCAGTGACGTCTGGATCGTCCGGCAGGTCCGGTTCTTCCGGTTCTTCCGGTTCCGGCTCCTCTTTTACCAGCGGCTCCACGAAACGGACTGCCTTGATGTCCAGCCAGGAGACCTTCTTGCCCTTGGCCCGGAAACCTTTCTTTCCGATGTATTCGGCCACGTCAATCCGTTCCGGTTCCTTGCCGGCATTCTTTCCCTTGAAGCTTACCTCGAGTTGAGGCCAGGTGTCTTCGCTCAGTTCCAGCAGTTTCGAGTTCTTGCCTTCGGCAATGAAGTTTACCGCGATCCCGCTGTTCGGTTCAAAGCCGAAGCGCTTGATGTACCAGGCCTTGGCAGGTCCGTCGTAGTAGAGTGCCGAGAATGTTTTTTCGGGATCGAATTTTTCCAGCAACAGGATGTCGCCCTGAAAGTGGGTACTCAGGTCGAAGCCCGTCGTATAGTAGGTGCCGTCCTTGCAGACGACCAGGATGAGGTCGCCGTCGGAGAATTCTCCCAGGTAGCGGCCGCGGCCGGCGTCGTTGAGGCGCCAGATGTCTTCGTCGAGCCAGACCTGTTTGCCGGCAAGCGTTGATACGCCTTTGGCTTTGAGCGTGATGCGTTGGATGGCGTTCTTGCTGGTAACCACATTGCCACGGGAGGTACGTCCCTTGATGGCCAGGTCGGCAAAGTTGTATTCGTCCACCAGTTTCTTGAGCTTCGGGCGGGGACGGTACTGGATGCGGAGCACCTCCGCCTCGCCGTTGCTGTTGGCCGTGAACCACAGGACCGTCGAGCCAGGCTTGCCCAGCGTCAGGTCGTATTCCTTGTCGCGGGTGATGCCCGTGATGGCGAAGCGCTTGGCGTAATAGACGCCGCCCGGCTTGCCGTCGCGGTAAACCACATTGTAAACCGTGCGTTCGTCGCGGCGGTTGAACACGGCGGCATGGATGATGTCCTTGCCGATGAAGGCTTTGTCCTTGACCTTGGTCACCAGATACTTGCCGTTCTTCATGAAGACCACGATCTCGGCGATGTCCGAGCAGTCGCAGATGTATTCGGCCCCGTCGATCTTTTTCTGGTCGGTGCCCACGAAGCCGTCGGCCTTGTTGGCGTAGAGCTTGGCGTTGAGGGTGATGACCTTCTCGGCCTGGATGTTCTCGAAGGTCGAGACTTCGGTCTTGCGGGGGAAGCGGGCGCCGTACTTCCGCTTGAGCTGCTGGAAGTAACGGATCGTGAATTCGGTGAGATGCTCCAGGTTGTTCTTCACCTCTTCGATGTCGGCTTCAATGCCGCGGATCTTCTCCTCGGCGGCCTTGATGTCGAAGCGCGAGATCTTGCGCACGGGCTTCTCGACCAGCTTGGCGATGTCTTCCGACGTGATGGGACGCCGCAGCAGCGACTGGTACTTGCCCATCTCACGCTCCACGTCTTTCAACTGTTCTTCCCACGAAGCCGCATCGTTCTCGAGGATGCGGTACACTTTCTTTTCAAAGAAGATCTTTTCGAGCGAGGACCAGTGCCAGTCGCCCTCGAGTTCGTCGAGGAGGATCTGCAGCTCCTGCTGGAAAAGGTCCTTCGTGTGGAAGGCATTGTAGCGCAGGATTTCATCCACGCCCAGGAAGTGCGGCTTGCGGTCCATGATCACGCAGGCGTTGGGGGAGAGGGCCACTTCGCAGTTGGTAAAGGCGTAGAGGGCGTCGATGGTCTTGTCGGGTGAAACGTCGTTCTGCAGCGTGATGTTGATCTCCACGCCGCTGCTCGACATGTCGTCCACTTTCTTGATCTTGATCTTGCCCTTGTCGCTGGCCTTGATGATGGAGTCGATCAGGCTCTCGGTAGTCTGGCCATAGGGAATCTCGGTGATGCTGAGCGTGCGCTTGTCGGTCTTGACGATGCGTGCGCGGATTTTGACCTTGCCGCCCCGCAGGCCATTGTTGTAACGGGAGCAGTCGATCAGGCCGCCTGTCGGGAAGTCGGGATACAACTCGAACGGCTTGTCGCGGAGCGCAGCCACGCAGGCATCGAGCAGTTCGTTGAAATTGTGGGGCAGGATCTTGACGGAGAGGCCTACGGCGATACCGTCGGTTCCCTGAGCGAGCAGCAGCGGGAACTTCATGGGCAGGACCACGGGCTCCTGGTTCGTGCCGTCGTAGGAAGGAATCCACTCCGTGATCTTCTTGTTGAAGGCGACTTCCAGCGCGAATTTGCTCAGCCGCGCTTCGATGTAACGCGAGGCGGCGGCCGCATCGCCGGTGAAGATGTTGCCCCAGTTGCCCTGCGTGTCGATCAGGTACTCTTTCTGGCCCAGGCCGACGAGTGCGTCTTTGATCGAGGCGTCGCCGTGCGGATGGTATTTCATCGTGTCGCCCACGATGCCGGCCACCTTGTGGTAGTGGCCGTCCTCCACTTTCTGCATGGCGTGCAGGATGCGTCGCTGCACCGGCTTGAGACCGTCCTCGATGTGGGGGACGGCGCGGTCCAGGATCACATAGGAGGCATAGTCGAGGAACCAGTCGCGGTACATGCCCGAGAGCTTGTACTTGTTCTCGCCTTCGGCCACCAGCCGGTCGTATTTGTCCTGTGTGGGGTCGGCGGCATCCTCGTCCACGGTCTGGTCCGTTTCTTCTTCCTCCGGGAGATCTTCGCTTCTCTCTTCCAGTTCGTCCAACTCGTCGTCTTCTTTCATGTGGGGTCGCCTTTAGTCCTGTATGTATCCAAATTTCCGAAGCATCTTCTTGTCTTCGCGCCAGTTGGGCTCCACTTTCACGAATACCTGCAGGAAGACCTTCTTCTGGAAGAAGTCTTCCATCTCCAGGCGCGCCTGGGTGGCCACCCGCTTGAGGGCACTTCCGCCCTTGCCGATGAGGATGCCTTTCTGGGAGTCACGCATCACGTTGATCACGGCTCCGATATCGTATCGTTCATCTCCCTCCTTGAAGCGTTCGATCACCACTTCGGTACAGTAGGGGATTTCCTTGTCATAGTTTTCAAGAATCTTCTCGCGGATGATTTCTGAGGCGAAGAAGCGCATGCTCTTGTCGGTGAACTGCTCCTTGTCGTACCAGGGCGGGCAGACCGGCAGTTTTCCGACGATCGTTTCGAGGATGCCTTCCAGGTTGAAGCGCTCTTTGGCGGAAACGGGGAAGATCTCGGCTTTCGGTACGAGTTCCTGCCATTCCTGGATGAGTTTCAGCACGGTGGGCTGGTCGCTCAGGTCGATCTTGTTGAGGACGATGAGCACGGGACACTCCAGCCGCTGCAGTTTCTCGATGTATTCCGCGTTCTTGTCTTTCTTTTCCACCACGTCAGTGACGTAGACGATCACATCGGCGTCGCCGATGGCCACATCCACGAAGTCGAGCATACTTTGCTGTAGCGCGTAGGTGGGCTTGAGGATGCCCGGCGTGTCGGAGAAGACGATCTGCCAGTCTTCTCCGTTGAGGATGCCCATGATGCGGTGGCGGGTGGTCTGGGCCTTGGCCGTCACGATCGAGAGGTTTTCGCCCAGCAGGGCGTTCATCAGCGTGGATTTGCCGACGTTCGGGTTGCCGATGATGTTGACGAAGCCCGAGCGGTGCTGCTTCGGGGTCTGTTTATTCTCTTCCATTATTCGAACGCCCCCATCTTCAACAGTCCGATCTCTTTTTCGTCGAGGAAGCGCCAAGCGCCGCGGCGGAGGTTTTTCTTGGTCAGGCCGGCGAAATAGACGCGGTCGAGTTTCTTGACCTTGTAGCCCAGGTGCTCGAAGATGCGGCGGACGATGCGGTTGCGGCCGGAGTGGATTTCCAGGCCGATCTGCGCCTTGTCGCCTTCCACGTAGGAGAGGGCGTCGGCCGCGATAGGGCCGTCTTCCAGTTCGATGCCGTTGAGAATCTGGTCGAAGTCTTCCTTCTTGAGATTCTTGTCGAGCGTGGCGTGGTAGATCTTGCGGATTTCGTGTTTCGGATGGGTCAGTTTTTCTGTCAGGTCGCCGTCATTGGTGAAGAGGAGCACGCCTGTGGTGGCCTTGTCGAGGCGGCCGACCGGGAACACGCGTTCCGGACAGAGCGTCTTGGAGATAAGATCCATCACAGTGCGGTCAGCGTGGGGATCGGCCATCGTCGTGACAAAGTCCTTGGGCTTGTTCATCACGAGATAGACTTTCTTCTCGCCCTTGATGCGCTGGCCATTGAACCGGACGTCGTCCTTGAGGGGATCGATCCGGGTGCCCAGTTCCGTAACGATCGTGCCGTTGACGGTCACCAGACCGGTTTCGATGTAGGTGTCGGCCTCCCGGCGGGAGCAGATGCCGGAGTTGGCGATGAACTTGTTGAGGCGCACAGGCCCGTTTTCTTCGGCAGGGGCTGCATCCTTCGGCTTCGGCGTGTATTTCTTCCGGTAGTCGGGCTTTCGGTCATCGTAGGGCTTGCGGCCATAAGGTTTCTGGTCATCGGACTTCCGCTCGTAGGGCTTCTTTTCGTAGGGCTTCTTTTCGTAGGGTTTCCGGTCATCTCTACGACCGTAGGTTTTACTTCTCTCGCCTGCGGCTCGGGTCGGCGCGTCGGACCGATTCTCATCGGTGGCGCTATGGCCGTATGATCTGCGCTGTGGACGGCGCTTGTCGTCATCGCTGCGCTTCGTGTAGGGGCGTTTGGAACGCGGTTTTTCTTCCATAGGAACTATCAGTGTAGAATAAGTGCATATTATCCTGCAAATTTAGTTTAAACCGCGAAATTATCCTATTTTTGAAAGTCAAATCTTTAGCTGGAGGATCTGTGATGAGAGATGTTTTCCGTTTCGCCCTGGATTCTGTACTGGCCAACCGCCGAAGGATGTGGTTGACCGTAGCCATTATCGCCGTCGGAGTCGCTTCGCTGGTCGGCATCCAGACGGCCGTGTCCATTCTGGCCGATGAGGTGGCCGGCAGCCTAGGCCGTGCCGGCGCCGGCCGTTTCACCCTGCAGGCCCGCGACGACGCGTCGCCGATCACGCTCCGTCAGGCTCAACAGTTCATTGGGCCCGTCATGCCCGGCTTGACCGGGCATCTCAACGCCCCGTTCCGCTCCGCTACAGCATGGTCGGTACGGACAACGATGGCGCAAGTCCGCTGTGGCGGGGTGGCGACGGATCCGGTGGTACGCGTCGTGGCCTGCGATGAGAATTATCCGTCGGTTTACGATGTCCGCTTGACAGCCGGTCGCAGTTTTACGGCGCGGGAAGTCGAGGGGCATCAGCCGGTTGCCTTGCTGGGCGACAATGTCCGGAAGAAACTCTTCGGGACGGAAGACGGGCTGGGGGAGATGGTCTCCTTCGCGGGTGGCCGCTATCGCGTGGTCGGTGTGCTGGCCCGCGAAGGGGCTCTATACGGGTCTAGCCTGGATGCGTCCCTGCTGATTCCCATCGACGCTTCATCCCTTTCGTGCTGCATTACCGTCCGTGTTCCTCCCGCTGTGTCTGAATCGGCGGCCCTGGCGGAGGCCGGGCAGCGGCTGGCCGCCGTACGGCGGCTGCCGCCCGGCGCCGAGCCCGATTTCGAGGTCGTCCAGGCCGACGGGGCCGAGGCTACGCTGGCCTCTCTTCGTTCAAAACTTTCGCTGGTGGCCCTGGCCATCGGCCTGGTAACGATGCTGGGCGCTTCGACGGGATTGATGAACAGCCTGCTCGTATCGGTGAAACAGCGTACCCGTGAAATAGGGACGCGCCGGGCCCTGGGGGCACGGGCGCGTACCATTTCCCGGCAATTCCTGCTGGAATCGGTGGTAATCGGCCAGATGGGCAATCTTGCCGGCGTCCTGCTCGGCCTGCTTTTCGGCGGTTTGACAGCGTTGGCGCTGGACGGCCGTTTCGTCGTCCCCTGGCCGTGGCTCGGGGCGGCGACGCTCCTGTCGCTGGCCGTCAGTCTCGCCTCCGGCGTCCTGCCGGCCCGCCGCGCCGCCGCCCTCGACCCGATCAAGGCTTTGCGGAGTTTATAGGAGTTAATGGTTTTATTCTTACATTTGCTTTCAGAACCCCGATTCCAACCCTATGAAAAAGATCTTATTTCTTTATGCGGCATTGCTGACCGCGCTGATGATTTCCTCCTGCAAGAGCGAAGAGAATACCGCGAAAACGACGGGCGTCGACAATGAGACGATCCAGACCATCCTGAGCCGCAAGAGCGTGCGCTCCTTTACCGAGCAGGCCATTCCGGCCGAGTATATGGAGGCTATGCTGAAGGCTGCCATGGCCGCTCCTTCCGGCTCGAACATCCAGCCCTGGCATTTCGTGGTCGTGACCGACAAATCGCAATTCGGCCGTATTTTCGAGGACAATTTCAATCTGAAGACCTTCAATTCGGCCGCCGCCGTCGTAGTGTTCTGCGCCGATACGACGGTTACCCGTCCGCCGCGCAACAACCCGGACGGCGACCCTGTCACCCGTCCGAACGGAACTTGGCGCGACGATATGGGCGCCTGTACCGAAAACTTCCTCCTGGCCGCCGAATCGCTCGGCCTCGGCGCCGTGTGGACCGCTTCCTATCCCGACCCCGTCCGCTTCCTGACAATGAAACGCGAACTGGGCCTGCCCGATAATTTCCTGCCCTACTGCGCCGTGGCCGTCGGCTATCCCGCCAGCGACGAACAACCCAAAGACAAGTGGAAGCCCGAACGCATCCACTACAATCAGTGGTAATCCGTGGCAGATAAATCGCTGGGTATCAGCGATATCCTAAAAATCGGTTGCGTATTTTGACGCAACCGATTTTGATTAAAGCGCTGGTTGTCAAGCGGTTATCCGCCACACAAAACCCTAGATAATCTCGAACGTGGCGACTGGGGCCCAGCCTTGGCGGCCGTCGGCGATTTCGACTTTGGTCCAGTCGCCGACGTTGTCGAGCAGGCGGACTTTGGTCCCTTCGTGGAGGACGAACACCGTGTTGCCGCCGTCGGCAGGGGAACTCTTGACCGAGCAGACCGGAGCCGTGACGATGGCGCTGTCCTGCCGGGTGACGGCCCGCTTCTGCTGCAGCGAGAAAACAAAGGTGAAGACTGCCAGTATGAGAGCGACGCAGGCCAGAATGAACGACACCCGCCGCAGTGCCAGGGAGGCACCGTTCCGGAAGAGCGTCAGCAGGACGCCGACCACTAGCAACAATCCCAGCGTAATCCAGGCCCAGGCGTTGGCTCCGCAGGATTGCCGCAGGTTCCGGAACCACGAGACGAGGATGAAATCCGGTACGGAATCGATCTTGTCCAACGTCAACTGCCGGGCGATTTCCAGATTGTGGGCTGCATCGTCATGGGATGGATCCACCTTGAGTGCCCGCTCGAAGTTGAGGATCGCGTGGGCGTTGTCGCCGAGCTTGAAATAGGTGTTGCCGATATTGTAGTACAGGTCGGCGCTCTCGAGCTGTTCGCCCTCAATCATCTGGTAATAATTCAGGGCGTTCTGCCACTGCTCCGCGGCGAAGGCCTCGCCGGCCTTCTGCCAGAGTCCGGCCACATCTTCCTGGGCATAAGCAGGAGCCGCGCCTAAAGTAAGCGAGGCTAGCAGCAAGAGCATAGCCGCACCGGCGGCGTTTTTCCTGGAAGCCTTGGCGGGATTCTTCAGCTGGGCTTCGATGTCGGAGATGGCCTGGACGGCTACGTTGTATTCGTTCTCCATCTGCGTCTGTCCGCTGTCCGGTGCATAACGGGCATATTCGCATTTGTCGATCAAGTCGGTCAGTTTCGCGATGCTCTCGTCGCGCACGCCCCGCTCCCGGAGTTTTTCGCTGACCGTTTCTTTCGACAGGTCGGCTGCCGGAATCATCAGTTTGTCGGAGACATAACCGAGCAAGGCCTTGTGTAGTTCCTCGTAATAGGCACCGCCCAGGTTCTTGCGGAGATAATCTTCGGCCTGCCGCAGGCGCGTCCGGGCCATCTTGTTGGCGCGCCGGTTCCTTGAGCCGGCCACGTCGGCCCGACGGGCCTGTGAGAACCGCAGCAGCCGGTTGACGATGGCAGTCAGGATGGCGAGTGTAATCATCAGCAGATAAAACAAGGGGGACCCGGCAAAAAAAGCGCCTTTCTTCTTGAGATGCCCGTCGCCCAGGGCGATGTAGCGGATATCTTCTGACAAGCTGCGGACTCCTTGCCGGTTGGAGCCCGGCATCACGACTCCGCCGCCGGACACCTCTTCTCCTTTCTCGACGGTTACCGGAATGTCGCCGGTAGAAGTGGTAACATACTTCCCATGGGCATTGTCATAGTAACTGTACTCAATCGACGGGATCACGAAATCACCGTGGCTGCGCGGTATGAACGGGAATTCAAAGGTTTTCGATCCACTGGTGCCGCTGGCCGATGTCTTGTCGGTACTCTTGAGATCATAGACCTCGAAGTCGGGCGGGAAATTCACTTTCGGCGCCTCGAGCATCGAAAGGTTTCCGTTTCCGGAAATGGTGACGATGAGTGCAGCGGCTTCGTTCGACTTGATGCCCTCCTTGCTCAACTTCGCAGTGACCTTGAAATCGCCTACGCCGCCCGCAAAGGAGGCCGGGGCGCCCGCAGGCAAGTCGCGCACATTGACCTGGAGGGTCTGCGTGCTGATCCGTTTGCGGATGGTCTGATACTGGTCGAAGAAATCGTCGAAGATCGAGAGCGGACTGCCACTCGAGGTGCGGACGCGGACCTGGCAGACCATTTCCGCCGGGTCGATGGTAAGTTTTCCGCTTTGCTGGGGGATCAGCACCCACTGGCGCAGCAGGGCGGCGTTGTAGATGGCGCCGTTCACATTCTCCCGTTTGAATTCCAGATTGCTGACCGAAACCGTCTCCTTGCTCCAGAAGCCGTTGAAGGTAGGGAATTTGATATCCTCGAACCCGCTGATATCGGCGCGGGTGTAGATCTTGAGTGTGGCAGTAACGGGTTCGCCCTTGACCACGTTGTTTTTATTGAGTGTCAGGCGCAGATAGATGTCCTGGCCGGAGACGGTTCCCGTGACGGTGGGATCATTGTCCCGCGGCTGGGTCTGGCTCTGCTGTCCCTGTTGTTGCTGCTGCGAACCACCGCTTCCCTGGGTATTGGCCTGCTGGTCAGCGGCAACTACTTCGATTTTCAGGGAGGAAGAGGTAACGGTGCTCTTTTCCACGGTCGCCGTAGCGGCGGCAAGGGTGAAGGTGCCGGTGCGCTTGGGCTGCAGCAGATAAGTCACGGTCTCCTGGTGTGAAGAAGTGCGCTTGCCGTTCACGATGCTGGTGCTGGACATCGAGCCCTTCTGCGGCCCCCAGACTACGTCGAAGTCGTCGGTGCCCGGCCATTCGAAGTCACTCATCTTGCCGTCGGCGGTAAAGACGATGCGGAACGTCTCGTCAAGGGAGACGACTCCCGGTCCTTCGACCTTCAGCGTCTGGGCCGTGGCGGTCAGTGCGCTGAAGCACAGCAGCCATGTCAATATGCGTTTCATAGGGCAGATTACCAATTTTTCTCTTTCTGTTTCGATTTCAGTTTCGCAGCTTTCTCTTTCTTGACCTTGTCCTGGGTGTCTTTCTCCTGGGCCTGGATCGCCTGCAGCATCTGCTGGGCGGCCTGCGGTGTTATCTTCGGCTGCTGACCCTGCTGATTCTGCTGCTGATCTTGATTCTGATCCTGATTCTGCTGATTCTGATCCTGGTTCTGATCGTTGTTCTGGTCCTGGTGATCCTGGTTCTGGTCTTTATTCTGCTGATCGTTGTTCTGCTGATCCTGATTCTGGTCGTTGTTCTGGTTCTGATCCTGGTTTTGATCCTGGTTCTGGTCGTTGTTCCCGCCGCCCCCGTTCTGCTGCTCGTTCTCGAGCATCTTCTGGGCGTAGGCCAGGTTGGCCTTGGTCTCCATGTCGTCGGGATTCCTCCGCAGGGCATTCTTGTAGGCATCGACGGCACCCTGCCAGGAACGCTGTTTCAGCTGCGAATTGCCCAGGTTGTGGTAGGCGTCGGCTCCATGCTTCCCTTTAGCCAGCGAATCGATGCCGGCCTTGTAGTAGCGGTCAGCTTCGGTATAATTCTCGGTCCGGTAAAACGTATTGCCCAGATTATAATCGGCCGTTACGGAAGTGGAGTCGGCCACCAGGGCTTTTTTGTAGTTGATCTCGGCCTGCGGCCAGTGTTCCTTGCGGAAGTCCCGGTTGCCGCGGCGCACGCCGGCCCGCTCGCTCTGCGCGAAGCAGGCGGCTGCGGCCAGCATAAGGATCAATCCGGTGCAAAGCAATCGTTTCATGGTCATTTCCTGAACAGATGCCGCCGTGCCTTCGTTTCCGGAACCAGCAGTTCGAGAATCAGGAAGAAAAGCGCGATGGCGAAGAAATACATGTATTGTTCGTCGAAGTCCTCAAAGACGACGGAGTTGAACTGCTCCTTGTCGAGGGCGCGGATGTCATCGATGATGGGGTTGAGGCCGAATTCGGCGGCGCCGGCCCGGACATACTTGCCGTTGCCGGCTCCGGCAATCTCCTGCAGGATTTCCTCGTCGAGCCGGGAGACCACGATCTCGCCGTTACGGTCTTTCATCAGGCTTCCGTTCTTGGGAATCGGTTTGCCCTGCGGGGACCCTACGCCGATGCAGTAGATGCGGATGCCCTGTTCTGCGATGGTCCTGGCTGCGTCGAGTGCCTCGCCTTCGTGGTCTTCGCCGTCGGTAATCAGGATGATGGCGCGGGAGCGTTCGCTTTGGGTGCTGAAGCTGCGGGCTGAAGCCATGAGCGCTTCGGCCAGGTCGGTTCCCTGGATGGGGACGCTTTCCGTGTCAATGCTCTTGAGGAAGATCTTGGCCGAGACGTAGTCGGCGGTGATGGGAAGCTGGACGAAGGCCTGACCGGCGAAAACCACCAGACCGATGCGGTCGCCCTGTAATTTGTCCACGAGCCGGGAAATGGCGAGTTTGGAACGCTCCAGCCGGTTCGGGGAATAATCTTCCGCCAGCATGGAGTTGGAGACGTCGAGGGCGATCATCACTTCTACGCCCTGACTCTGGTGTTCTTTGAGCCGGGCGCCAAGTTGCGGCCGGGCCAGGCCGATGACGAAGAAGAACCACGCGGCGGCCAGCAGGCTTACCTTGAGCCAGCCTTTGCCGGTGGAGGCATCGGGCATGAGTTGTGCGACGAGCTCCGGATTGCCTAGCCGGGCGATGCGTTTGCGCCGCACGCGCAGATAGAGCGCATACGCCACGAAGAGCAGCGGGATGAGCAGCAGGAGCAGCAGATATTGACTTTGTGCCAGATAAACCATCAGGGAATCCTCCTCAAAATTACGAATCGCAGCAGCAGTTCCGCAAGCAGCGCAAAGAGGGCGATCAAAGCGAAACGCATGAAGAGTTCCGAATAGACGGGGAAACTGTCTACCGTGGTGCGGGTTTTCTCCATCTGGTTGATCTCGGAATAAATCTCCATCAGCTTGGTGTTGTTGATGGCCCGGAAATACTTGCCGCCGGTCTCCGAAGCGATCTGCTTGAGCAGGTCTTCATCGATTTCGACTTTCACGTTCTGGACTTGTACACCCCACGGTGTCATGAACGGGTAGGGCGCTTCGCCCATTGCGCCCACACCGATGGTATAGACGCGGATGTCGTAGGTCTTGGCGATTTCGGCCGCCATCAGGGGCGCGACCTCGCCGCTGTTGTTCATACCGTCGGTGAGCAGGATCACCACCTTGCTCTTGGCGTCGGAGTCTTTCAGGCGGGCGACGGCCGTGGCCAGGCCGTTGCCGATGGCCGTTCCGTCGTCGATCAGGCCGGTTTCCACCTCCTTCATCAGGTTGATCAGGGTGGCCCGGTCGGTGGTCAGCGGCGCCTGGGTGTAGCTCTCGCCGGCGAAAACCACGATGCCCATCCGGTCGGCCGGCCGGCTCGCGATGAATTCCATCGCGATATCCTTGGCGGCACCGATGCGGTCGGGCTTGAAGTCACGGGCGAGCATCGAAGTGGAGACGTCCATGGTCAGCACGATGTCGATGCCTTCGGTGTCCACCTTCTCGAAATTCTCCGAGGAGCGGGGTCGGGCGATGGCGACGATCAGGGCGGCCAGGGCAATCATCCGCAGGATGAAAGGGAGGTGCCGGCTCCAAGCGGCCAGCCGCCCGTTTCCGGTGTCCCACTGGGCAGCATCAGATACGGTCAGCGACGGCTGCCGGCCCCGCAGGCACCGCCATACATAGAGTGCGATGAGCGGAATCAGCAGCAGTTCCAGCCAGAGCAGATGCGGATATTCAAAAAACATAGGCTATTCTTCCTCCTCCTTTTCAATCGCCTTCATATAGGTCTCGTTCACGAACCGGATGGCGGTCGGAATCGCATTTTCGTTTTCCTCGTCGGTTGCGGTATGTTTGGCAAATTTGACGAAGTCGGCGGTTGTGAAAAGTTCTTTCATCCGTTCCATCAGCGACGGTTCGATCTCCTTGTCCTGGAGGTCGCGGAACATCTCGGCCGAGGTCTGTTCGAGGGCGGCCACGTCGTAGCGGTCGGCAATGTACTGCCGGAGCGCGTCGGTCACCTGGGTGTAGAACTGTTTCTGCTTGCCGTTCTGCCACAGTTTCTGGGAACGGGTCTTCTCGAGGCTGCGAAGCGCCACGATGTGCGGCGGATCCTGGACCACGGGTTTCCCGAAGAAGTCGCGGTGCTGGCGGCGGAGCCGGATCCAGCGGACGAGCAGCCAGACCAGCGCGGCGATCAGGAGCGCCAGTCCAACCCAAGGAATCACTTCCTTGAAGGTCAGGGGATAGCGGATCTGTCCCTTGATGTCATAGGGCTGGAACGTAGCGGTATCAATGGGAATGGTCGTGACGGCCAGGGTCGGACCCGCGTACGCGAGGGTATCGACCGTTCCGTCGGAGCGGGCCTTCAGCACGTAGAGCGGAGGCAGCACGTAGCTGCCGCTGTCAAAGCTGGTGAGGGTGACATGCCCGCGCAGGTTCATGAGCCCGTTTTTCGTGGAAAGGGTGTCGAGCACGAGATCGCCGAGCGCTTCCACGCCGGGTACGGGCTCCGGGCCGGGTTTGCTGATGCGGGCGCCTTCTCCCGGTGCGAGTTGCAGGTCGAGTGTCCACTCGATCTGGTCGCCGATCAGGATGGAGTCGCGGCTCAGGCGGCTCCGGAGTGCCGCGTCATCCTGTGCGCGGCAGAGTAACGTGCCGAGCGTCAGGGTCAGGATGAGCAGGAGATACTTCTTCATGGTCAGGCTCTGTTTTTGAAGAAGGTAATCAATTGTTTCACATAATCTTCGCCGGTGCCGATGCTGACCGTGTCGATACGGTAGCGGCGCAGGAGTGCCTGGGTGTTTTCGGCAGCCTGCCGGTTCCAGACTTCGTAATTGCGGCGCACGGCGGCCGATCCGGTGTTGACCCAGCGCCCACGACCGGTCTCCGCATCGCGCACATGGACAAGGCCCACGTCGGGCAGGGTCCGCTCCCGCGGGTCGAAGACGTTGATGACAGAGATGTCATGGCGGTTTGCGGCGATCTTGAGCGCTTCTTCGTAACGGGGATGCTGTGCGGCGTCGAGGTCGATCAAGTCGGAAAGCAGGAACGCGGTGCATCGCTTCTTCAGGGCATTGGTCAGGAACTGCAGGGCGGCGCCGATATCGGTGCCGCGGTCTTCCGGTTCAAACTCGACCAGGTCGCGGATGATGTGGAGCAAGTGGCTCCGTCCCTTTTTCGGGGGGATGAATTTCTCCACTTTGCTGCTGAAGAAAAGGGCGCCCACTTTGTCGTTGTTGATCGATGCGGAGAAAGAAAGCACGGCGGCGATTTCGGTCACCAGATCCTTTTTGGTCTGGCTGGTGGTGCCGAACAGCCGGGAGCCGCTCACATCGACGAGCAGCATCACGGTCAGTTCGCGTTCTTCCTCAAAGATCTTGACATACGGGGCGCGCAGGCGGGCGGTGACGTTCCAGTCCATATTGCGGACATCGTCTCCATACTGGTACTCCCGCACTTCGCTGAAAGCCATGCCGCGTCCTTTGAACGCGGAATGATACTCCCCGGCGAAGACCTGATGCGACAGCGCCTTCGTCTTGATCTCGATTTTCCGAACCTTCTTTAAAAGATCATTTTCCATAAACTATCTTCTTCTGTCCAGTCCTGTCATTCTCTTGGGAAACCATGCCACCCTCGGCAGTGTAAGAGGGAGGGGCCCATTTATGGGAGGGGTCGCGCAGCGACGTTTCCCAAGAGAATGACAGGACTGGACAGCATCATTAAGGCACCTCGACGGCGTTGAGGACGTCAGTGATGATTTCTTCGGAGGTAATGTTTTCGGCTTCGGCTTCGTAGGTCAGGCCGATGCGGTGACGGAGCACGTCGTAGCAGACGGCACGGACGTCTTCGGGAATCACATAGCCGCGGCGTTTGATGAAAGCGTAGGCTTTGGCCGCCATCGAGAGCGAAATGCTGGCGCGCGGCGAGCCACCGAAAGAGATCATGTCTTTCAGCTTGGCAAGGCCGTATTCTTCCGGCTGGCGCGTGGCGAAGACGATATCCACGATATAGCGTTCGATCTTCTCGTCCATGTAAACGTCGCGCACCACCTGGCGGGCCCGGATGATGTCTTCAGGCTTGAGCTGGGTGGCGGGACGCGGGAACTCACCCTGGTTGTTCATGCGGATGATGAGCTTCTCCTCCTCTTTCTTGGGATACGTGACCTTGACCTTCAGCATGAAACGGTCCACCTGCGCCTCGGGCAGGGGATAGGTTCCTTCCTGCTCGATCGGGTTCTGCGTCGCCATGACCAGGAAAGGCTCGGGCAACTTGAACGTCTCGTCACCGATGGTTACCTGCCGTTCCTGCATTGCCTCAAGCAGCGCCGACTGCACCTTGGCCGGGCTCCGGTTGATTTCGTCGGCCAGCACGAAGTTGGCGAAGACCGGACCCTTCTTGATCTGGAACTGTTCGCTCTTCTGGCTGTAGATCATCGTGCCGATCAGGTCGGCCGGCAACAGGTCGGGCGTGAACTGGATGCGGTTGAACTTGGCATCCACAATCTGGGCGAGGGTATTGATCGCCAAAGTTTTGGCCAGACCCGGCATGCCTTCCAGGAGAATGTGCCCGTTGGCCAGCAGACCGATCAGCAGATTGTCCACCAGCTGCTTCTGTCCCACGATCACCTTGCCCATCTCCATCTGGATGATGTCCACGAAGGCACTCTCCCGCTCAATCCGTTCATTTAACGCTTTAATGTTTACGCTATCCATGATATTTGGTTGTTTTTTTGTATTTTTGTTGTCTGAACAATCTTACAAAGATAATACTTTTTTCGATGCGTCTTTTCATCCAGCTATCCTATGATGGTTCGTCGTTTTGCGGCTGGCAGGTCCAGGCCAACTCCCCGACGGTCCAACAGGAGGTTGAACGGGCGCTTTCGATCGTTTTCGGAGAGAAAATCACGGTCGTCGGGGCGGGAAGGACGGATACCGGCGTGAACGCGAGGCACTTCATCGCACATTTCAGCCTGGAGGCTGTCCCGGATGGAAGCATCGCACCTTATCTACGCAAAATAAATGCCATTCTGCCTCCTGCCATCGTGGCAGAGGCTTTCTATCAGGTGCCAGATACCGCGCACGCGCGTTTCGACGCGGTCAGCCGCACCTACCGCTATTACATCCATACCGCCAAAGATCCCTTTGCCCGCCACTCCTGCCGCATCTGGTTTTCGCCCGATGTGGAGGCAATGAACCGGGCGGCGCTTCCGCTGCTGGGGCGTCACGATTTCTCAAGTTTTGAAAAGACGGGCGGCGCCAATAAAACAGACATCTGCACCGTGACCGAAGCCCGCTGGGAGGCACTTGACGATACGCATCTCGTGTTTACCATCACAGCCGACCGGTTCCTCCGCAACATGGTCCGCGCCACGGTCGGCACGCTTTTGGAAGTGGGAAGGGGACGTCGCGCGCCTGAGTGGGTGGCCGATGTGCTGGAAGCGCGTGACCGGGGGCAGGCAGGCCAGTCCGTCATCGGAGAAGCCCTGTTCCTGGAGGACATCCGCTATCCGTATCCTTTGATAACAATCAAATAAACAATACACTATGCTTTCTACTTTTCTTCAGACCACCGCAGACGCCGTCGAGGCGGTTCCCGTGCAGGAAGAACTCTCCTTTTCGTTGATCAGCATGGCCGCCAAGGGCGGTTGGCTGATGCTGGTGCTGCTGGCACTTTCCATCATCGCCATCTATATCTTCGGCAAGAAATGGTGGGCCATCCGACAGGCCGGTAAGATCGACAAGAATTTCATCAAGGATGTGGACAACTATCTGGCGGAAGGAAAAGTCCGCTCTGCCCGCGCCCTTTGCCGCCGGAGCGACTCCCCGGTCGCCCGGATGATCGAAAAGGGGGTCGAGCGCATCGACAAGCCGCTTTCCGACATCCGGATCGCCGTGGAAAACGTGGCCAACGTGGAAGTCGCCAAACTCGAGAAAGGCCTTCCGGCTCTGGCGACCATCGCTGGCGGTGCCCCGATGATCGGTTTCCTCGGGACGGTGATGGGTATGGTGCAGGCCTTCTTCAATATGGCACAGGCTGGCAACAACATCGACATCACACTGCTGTCGGGCGGTATCTACACGGCCATGATTACTACGGTCGGCGGTCTGATTGTCGGTATCCTCGCCTATTTCGGCTATAACTTCCTGACGTCGCAGGTCACGAGCCTGGTCGCCAAGATGGAGGCCGCCTCGATCGAATTCCTCGATGCGGCGCAGGCCCGCAAAGAAACCAAAATGCAGGAGTAGCCATGGCAATCAAACGGACCACGAAAGTTGACCCGGCTTTCTCGATGTCGTCGATGACGGATATCGTGTTCCTCCTGTTGATATTCTTCCTCGTCACATCCACCCTGGTCAACCCCAACGCGCTGAAGCTCCTGCTCCCCAAGAGCACGGGGCAGGTGGCCGCCAAGGCCACGGTCAGCGTGTCGATTAAGCACTATCCGGAACAGGACAGGGTAACCTATCACATCAACGGCAACCAGAAGCCGGTGGCCTTCGGCGAAATCGAACCGGCCGTCCGTGACCTGCTCCAGTTCGAAGACGATCCGACCTTCTCGATCTATGCCGACGAGACGGTGCCCGTCAAGGAGGTGGTGGCGCTGATGAACATCGCCAAGCGCAACCATTATAAAGTCATTATGGCGACATCGCCGGAATAACCTTTCTTTCGCTGTTACGATGAATCGGTCCAATTGGGTGGGAATCGGCTTGACGGTGGCGTTTCACGCGGTGCTGTTGTTCCTCGGTTTTACCTCCGGGCTGAAGTATCTGTACCCGCCGCCCCAGGAGCAGGCTGTTCTGATGGAGTTCCCGGAAGAGCCCCTGCCCGAACTGGTGGAGGTCGGCGCGGAGCCCCGGGCGGAAGCGCCCGATCCCGACGCGCCGGTTCAGCTGGTGAAACGTTCCGAGTCGCCTGTGAAGGGCACGAAGGCCAATGAGGCGCAAGAAGCGACCGTCGGTGACGACGGCGACGTGGAAGTCCCCGAGCCCAAGCGGGAGATCGACCGTCGCGCGCTTTTCCCTTCGGCGGCCAACAACAAGAAAGACACGCTGGCACCGCAGACGTCCGCTCAACCGTCGAACCGGTTCGACGAGGGACATGCCAGCGGCAATACGATGTCGGGTTCTTCAGATGGAGAACCGTCAGCCCGGTTGGCCGGCCGCAATGTCGTCGGCTCACTCCAGAAGCCGTCTTATGGTGTCCAGAAGGCAGGCCGTGTCGTGGTCAAGATCACTGTCGACCGTGAAGGCAATGTGACCGATGCCATACCTGGCGTTGAGGGCACTTCCGTGACCGACCGCTCCCTCTGGTCAGCCGCCAAGGAAGCCGCCCTCCAGGCCCACTTCAACGCAAACCCCAAGGCTCCCATCTCACAGGAGGGAACCATTACCTACATCTTCAAGTTGCAGTAGGAGTTGTTGAGTCGTGGCAGTTGAGTCGTGGCAGTTGAATTGTGGCTGTTGAATCGTGGCGTGGCTGATTGTCAACTGTGGCGGCTAACCTGTTGAAACAGAGCATTATCCTGATAATCGATTGCGGATTTTAACGCAATCGATTATTGTTATGTCGCTGAATGCCAATCACTTGTCCGCCACGATCATTTTAGGATCAGCGCCCAAACCGGGAGGGATTGTTCAGTTTATTCAATCTTTCCCCCATGCCATGATAAAAGCCATGCCTGGCCGGAGCTAGCCAGACGTTGAGACTAATAGCCCGCCGCGACTAAAGACACTTAATCGATGGAAATCCGACCGGCTTTTCCGCAGATCCCGAGATCCTCTCGGTAAGCAAGTTGAAGGCCTCTGCTCACCAATATCATCTTTCACTGCCGCCGGTGAGTAGATCGGCCCCCACTGCTCACGGCGACTGTCTTTTACTGCCTTTGGTGAGCGAATAGGCCTCTCCGGCACACGGCGGCCTTCTTTCACTGCCGCCGGTGAGTGAAACGACCATCTCTACTCACGGTGCCTCCTCTTCACACACATCGGTGTGTAAACTGGCCTCTCCTACTCACAATTCGGGATAGCGGCTTTCTCCCATCGAGTGGCAGGTTTTCCCCATCGAGCGGTCGATGGGGTTTTCCTCGTCCAGGCCCGGGAGCCCCTCCTCAGGCTCCTGCGGGCCTGGACGGGAGAAAACCCGCTCCGCCCACGCATTGGCAACCACCTCAACCACCTCCGCCGGCCGCAACTGACTATCAACGCGGTTATCCTTGACAGCGTGCTGGCAGGAGATAACCGCCCTCAGCTTCCGCCGTGTCACCCCGGCCAAGTCACCGATCCGCGAGCCCGCGAACATGACATTCTACTGCCTTCTGTCTTGCTCTTTTCGGGCTCGCACTGATCAATTGTGCCCGTTCCGAGCCGGATTATTCACCGATCTATCTATGGCTGGCTGCCTTTTACCGGGCTTGGGCAGGTTTACGGAAAGCCCAAGCCCGTGGTCTCGCTGTCTGACCATCGTAAGGCGGGACGTTAATGGGCTCGGGAGTTGAGAAGGACGCAAGCCGATTGTTACGAAACCTATCTATCGTCAATCGGCACATCGCTGGGCTTGCGGATTGTTTATTATCGTTGCCGTCGTCGGTGGCGTAGTGCGGTTATCTCCTGCCAGCGCGCTGGGTCCCGTGGAGTCCATGGGGCCCGGTCCAGCGCTGTCAAGGATAACCGCGTAATCTGTCAGTGTTTGTTTGCGGGGGTGATTTGCTGGTCAGACTGTTCATGGCTGAGGCGGTTATCACCCGTCTGTGCTGCAGTGAGCTCTTGAGGGGGTTCCCTGCGCCCAGACGAGGATAACCGTTCGGCCGAAAGGGGTTCTATAAACCACGATCCAGGGAGAGGCCCATTAGTCGAGACCCAAGGGAGGTTTATTAGTCGAGACTCGAGAGGGAACAAAACAATTAGTTGCAATCCTAAGAGAAGCTTGCATTTGTATCCCGCTATTATGTGCGTGTAAGTGTGATTTCGTGTAATCGTCTGCCTCGGTTGATAAATAAACAGTATTGAGTATCAGTTGATTATAAAAACTTCCAGGCAGGTCTGCTGATTGGGAGCAGACCTGCTGCGGTAATCATCGTTTCAAACTCCTATTGGGCAGATATCTGCGGCAGACGATTATACACAAGCTAGTGTCCTGACGTGAATAACCGCCATTCGGACGAAAGGGGTTAATCAGTCACGAACCCGAACGATGTCTATTAGTCACGAGCCCTAAATGTGTCTGCTAGTTGTGATCCCGAAAGTTTATTGCCTATTCGTTGTTTGAGGCAGAGGTGGTCGTCGGGGAGCAACAGAGTGCGATTCAGAAAAGCCGCACTTAGTATTATCGCAGATTCTGATTTGGCCATTTAAGGTCATTGTTCTGACGCGAAACGGATGATTTATCTGTCTCGTACGTTTCGTGGACGGAAAATCAGGGGAAAGACGTAGATTTCGTCTGTGAAACGGACCAAGCGGCGCCGTCATCCGCTTCGCGGCCAAACAAGTGGTGCAAAACCCAGGAGGGAGAGATAGCTGTGGCACTTATGTGGTTGTAACTCAAGATATTCCCGATAATCGCTTGTGTAAAAATGCACAAGCGATTATCGGGAAGAGGTTGAATATCAGAGAAGTAGGTGCCACAGATATTCTGAATCTCGGCTAGGAATGGATCTAAGCGAAGAATGTGCTCGGCGAGAAATGGTTTTCAGCGAGGAACATAGAGAATTGAACAGGACTGACTACGCGACAATCGTGTGGCGAAGACCTCTTCGGGACATTTCGCGCTGCAACGGACGCACCAGTCAATCAGGTACTTACACAAGTTGATCCCCGCGTTTTTTAGGGGGATCAACTTATGTAATCTACTGACAATCAATTGCGTCCATTGCAGCGCGAAAATGTCGTAGATGCCGTAAACACCGGAAACACCGTAAACCCCGGATGGATCATCAGACTCATCAACTATTACCGCGACTGGGGGATTAATAGTGTAAGAGCGTGACGACGCCGTCCATGGTGGCGATCAGGAGTTGTCGGTCGGAGAGAGGGACAATGGCGTTGATCAGGGCGACGGAAATTTTGTGCTTCCAGACCAGATCGCCGTTGTCTGCCTGCAAACAGAAGATGTTGCCTTTGTCGGTCGGGACAAAGAGCAGTTGTCCGTCTGCACTGCAGGCGCATGGGGTAGGGCCGATCTCGTAGCCGAAACCTGGACGGACTTCCCAGCGTTTTACCACTTCGACAGGAGCCGTTGCGTAGGCCTGGACACTGTCGAACATGGTTTTGACATATATCGTTTCGCGGTTGGGGGAGAGCGCGATGGATTCGCGTCCACCGGAGGCTGCCCAAATCTGTTCACCTGTGCGGGCATCAAGCGCATACGTCTTGCGCTCAGGAGTCACCACAAAAATACGATCGTGCGCTTTCACGGGATTGACCGCGGCAGGGGAAAACATCCGGGAACCTTTCGTCTGCCAGGTCCATTGTAAGCGTCCTGTCCGGGGATCGAGGGAATAGAGGGTGTTGGCCCAGTCGCCGAAGACGACTTGTTTGTCATCGACAAACGGACGGCATTCTACGAAGCCGGCGATTCCCTCGTGGGCCCATAGAAGGCGTCCGGTGCGGACTTTGAGTGCCCGGAAGATGTGGTCTGACGATCCTACATAGGCGATGCCTTTGTGGATGGCCGGTGTGGCCAGTACCGATTTCTGGCAGCGGTGGCGCCAGCGCAGCCGGCCGTTGCGCAGGGATAGGCAATAGATGGAGCCGTCGGTGGAGCCGATGACGACCCGGTTTTTCCAGACGGCCGGGGTGGAGAAGACCTTCCCTTCGGTGGCGAAGCGCCAGCGCTCGCGGCCGGTGGCGGCGTCCAGAGCTTTGACGATGCCCGATTCGTTGGCATAAAGCACATACCGGCCGGCCGGAACGACACCGCATCCGATGTCGCCTTCGTCCTGGGTGCGCCAGACTTCCGTCACTTGCGGATATGCCTGGTTGATGTCAAACTTCAGGAAGGGATAATCGTCCGGAAGACCATAGGGGTTGTCGCCCCCGCCTGTCTGGTCGGGCTCATATTGCGGAGCGTCTGTAAAGTTTTGCGTGTACCACGGTTGCCGTTCCACAGGCGGTGTCAAGGTCCGGCCCTTGTCATCTGCCAGAATTCGTTCGTGTACCGAGAAAACGCCGTCGACGATCTCGATGATGTTGTATCCGATTTCTTTGCCCCGGTCCGGCGAGCGGCCGAGGATGGCCGGTACGCCTTCGTAATTGAGGATGCGGTTCTGGTGCCAGTGTCCGCCGATCAGCAACTGAATGTTGCATTGTTTGACCGTGTTCATCAACTGGAAATAGTTGAGCACCGAAGTGTCCTGCGGATAATGGTTGACCAGGATGACCGGCTGCTCACGGGGAACAGCCCGGGCTACGGAATCAAGCCACGCGAGGGTCTCCTGCGGAATCAAAGCCGGAGCCATCCGCATGTTCGGGCCACAGTTGCAGCCCAGGAACTTGATACCGCCCGCGTCGAATTCGAAATGTTCATAGCCGAAGACCTTGGCGAAGGTGTTACAGCCGCTTTCCGACCATTTGGCATCATGGTTACCGGCTACGACCCAATACGGATGCACGAGTTCGTTGAAAATTTCCCGCGTGAACGCGAATTCCTCATCCGTCCCGAAATCCGTCAGGTCACCGCCGAAAACCGTGAACTGGATATCCGGCTGCGTATTGATATCCGCAATGCAGCGTTTCAGGTTGTCGATGTGCGACGTCCCGTTCAGGGTGATATGGACATCGCTCAGATAGGCAAACCTGACCGGGGCCGTCTGCGCCTGGGCCGAGAAAACAGCGAGTACAGCTAGGAATAATACAACGAAACGTTTCATGCTGTCTATATATCAATCCCGTATCACTTCCAGAACCGCGGTTCTGGAAGTGATACGGGATTGATTATTACAAGATTGATTATAATAACGATAATAGATACTGTCCGTACTGGTTTTTCTTCATCGGCTCGGCAACGGAGCGCAGTTTCTCGGCTGAAATCCAGCCGTTCAGGTAGGCGATTTCTTCGAGGCAGGCAATCTTCAGGCCCTGACGCTTCTCGATGACCTCGACGAAGGTCGAAGCTTCTGCGAGAGATTCGTGGGTGCCGGTGTCGAGCCAGGCAAATCCGCGGCCGAAGGTGAGCACCTTGAGTTCGTGGTCGGCAAGGAAGGCGTTGTTGACCGAGGTGATCTCCAGTTCGCCACGGGACGAAGGCTTCACTCCCTTCGCCACGCGGACCACCTTGTTCGGATAGAAATAGAGGCCGACAACGGCATAGTTGCTCTTGGGCTCCTTCGGCTTTTCCTCGATCGTCTCGGGATTGCCGTCGGCGTCGAACGAGACCACGCCGTAGCGCTCGGGATCGTTGACCCAGCAGCCGAACACGGTCGCTTTGGCGTCTTTCTCCGCATTGTCGACGGCCTTCAACAGCAAATCTTGGAAGCCGGTGCCGTGAAAAATGTTGTCTCCCAAAACCATGCAGACAGCGTCATTGCCGATGAACTCCTCACCGATGATGAAAGCCTGTGCAAGCCCGTCGGGCGAGGGCTGTTCGGCATAGGAGAACTGCACGCCGTAGTCGGATCCGTCGCCCAGCAGGCGTCGGAAACCCGGCAGGTCGTGTGGCGTGGAAATGATCAGAATCTCCCGGATCCCCGCCGTCATCAGCACAGAGATCGGGTAGTAAACCATCGGTTTGTCGTAGATGGGAATCAGTTGCTTGGAAATCCCCTTGGTAATGGGGTAGAGGCGGGTTCCGCTGCCGCCTGCGAGTACGATGCCTTTCATGATGCTGATAGGTTAACGGACCACTTGGGTGAATACGGGCGCCTGACCGTCTGCGGCGAGGACATAGACTTTCATTTCTCGGCCGAGGGTTTCACTGCCGTCACGCGGGAGGTCACGGGCGGTAAAAAGATATTCCCGGCCTTCGGGGACCGTACGGCTGGCTACTTCCGTCGCCTTGGCGTGAATCATCGGATAGTCACCGACAGCTGTGTCGAAGATTGCGGATTCAGCTTCCGTGACCGGCTGCGAGGCAGGGAAGGCTTCCAACTTCTCGACTTGGCCGGCGATGAAGCCGCCGGTTTTCAGGAACCGGTCGATTTCTGCCGGTGCCGCATCGATGCGGGCGGCACGCACGCCGTAGCCGGGAAGGACTTCCGCATCTGGCAGTTTCTCCCGGATGTCTCTCGTGCTGGAATCGAGACCGCCGCTGCCGAAAGTGCAGAAGGGAACGACCTTTTTGCCGGCGAAGTGCTGTGTGGCCAGCACGGTGGCTATCGGCTGGGCGTAGGTGCCGAACCATACCGGATAGCCCAGGAAGATAATATCATAGGAGGCGATATCGGCCTTAAGCGGTTGCAGTTCAGGAAGGGCGCCTTCCTGCAGCTCCTTGCGGCCGCGCTCGACAGTCGCCTGGAAGTCGCCGTCGTAGGGTTCGACGGGAACGATGGCCTCGATATCGGCGCCGAGGCTGGTCTGCAGTGTCTGGGCGACTGTTTCGGTCGTGCCGGACTGCGAATAATAAAGCACCAGGATCTTCGGAGCCTGGTTCCGATTGCAAGCAAGGACGAGTGTCAGGGTCATTGCGAGAAACAGGAGTCTTTTCATAGTATAATTCAGAAATAAAAAACATATCAGTCTTACCGGCTGCCGCCGCCGTGGCTGCCACCAAAAGAGTGGCCGCCACCACCGAAGGAGGAGCGGCCGCCTCCGCCATAGCTTCTGCCGGAACTACTGCTGTGGGAAGTATGTGAGGACAGCTCGTTCTTGGCAGCGCGTATCGCCGAGGCGGAGAGGGTGTTGGACATCAGCATCATATCGTGGAAGGTCGTGCTGTTCATTCCGGAAGCCTGGGTGAACTCCGTAAATTGGGCAGGGTAGAGTTTCTGGAATTCGGTCGCCACCTTTTCGGCAATGCCGAACAGGGCGCTGAACACGAGATAATCTTTCCACAAGGTGACCTCAATGGCGCCGTGCTCTTTGTGTAGCGTGAAATCTTCCAGGTAATTCTTGAACTCAATCAGGTGACGTGCCTGCTCCTGTCCTTCCGCATTGCACTTGTCATTTTTGATGATATAGTGCTGGTCCTGGAACCACTTGCGTCCGCATGTCTTCGCACGGCCAGGAAAGTCGGATACCCGGCGGAACGATTTCTTGGACCATTTTTCCAGCTCGCCGGCTTCCAGGATGAGGTTCTCGCCGCTGGCTTCACGCACCATCTGGTAGAGATCGTTCTCAATGGCCTCGGAGAAAGAAGCCGTTTTTTCAAACGAAAGGTTTACGCGTCCTTCCTTGTGCGGATCCGGCAGCACCCGGACCGCGCCGTCCATGACCCAGCGCAGAAAATAGGCGCCGATCAGGTTCTTAGAAAAATCCGGGGCGTTCAAACCGTCGAGCCGGTTGCCTTTCGTCAGTGCATAGTAAGCAGCGGGAATATTGCCTTCCAGCGGGATATCCCGGAACCAGCCCTGGATTCTGGACTGGCCGAAAAATGATTTTTTGTACTTGATCCCGAGCAGCGAGGTAATCCAAAAGTATAACCAGACTACCAGGGCGATAAAAGCCAAACCTATGGGAGAAAGCAGGAGCAAAAAGGCGACGATGAGCATCGAGAAAACCAGTTTGACCTTCTCCCAGAAAGTCATTTTCGTCTTGTAGTCGCTGCCTTCGAAAGCCATCTGCTGCACTTTCTCAAAGTCTTCTTCATAGATGACCTCCGGTTCAAAGAGGCCCTGGTCGAAGCGGACCAGGACAGTCATCGCACTGGTGTAGCCAAAAGGCTCCGTGGACTCTGCTCGGATAGCGCCGTTTTCCACCCAAACCTCGCTCTGGGACCGGAATCCCCATACCTTGACGTTGTCCGTCGTCCATTCCGGGCCGCCCGTCTCGTTGCGCAGCATGACTTTGACATGCTGGGGCGGCGCAGAGAGCCCTGGATTCACGAATGAAAAATACAAGCCGTCATACAGATCGCCCATGCGCATCACCAGACCCTTGACGGTATAGGAAACCGTCCAGACATGGTCTCCGCGGTCTCCCTGCCCCCAGCAAAGTTCCACGCCGCCGGATTTGCGGACGATTCCGCAGCGGCCACGCTTTTCCTCGAGGGTCCGGTCCGTATTCCAGCCATCCCCCTCGGCGTAAAACAGTTCTCCGTTTTCGCTGACTTCCAGATCGTCGATGGTCATCGGGCCGAGGTGGTCGAAAGGAAGATAGAACTCAGTCCCGGAGACAACGGTAACATCCCACACCTGCGTAACACGGGCACTGCCGTCCTTCCGGAGCACTACATTCTCGTCGATGCTCCGGATCTCCTGGCCGGCCAGGGTGAAAGCGGTCAGGAATAGCAGGACGAAGGTGCTGAAAATCCGTTTCATAGGTGCAAAGATAAGAAACAAACCGCTACTTCAGACTGAACCGCCACAGTTTGCCATGACGGGGTTCTCCCGCAGTGTGGAACACCACATAGGCATAACCGTCAGCGAGGCAGATGCCTTCGGGTTCATCGTCCAGGTCGGTGACGTTCTTGCTCAGGACAATCTTTTTCTGATCGAGATCCACCACATGCACGAACAGTTCGTGGGGCTTGTAGCCGTCAGGCAGATAGGCATAGCGGCCACGGACGATGCTGCCCTGCCAGATGTTGATGCCGCTGTCGATCCGGGTGACGTCCAGCACGTCCGCGTCGGTCAGGTGCACTTCGCCGTTGGCGTCGGAATCTGCCAGCTTCGGCAGCCGGAACTTCTTGAGCAGTTTGTAATCTCCGTTGCGTCCGCCGTAGGTGTAGATGAATCCGTTTTCAGCGTCGAGACACCAGTCGATGGTGCCGGAATAGTCCGTGCCGGTGTAGAAGATTTTCTGGACGATGCGGCTGCCCTTCAGGGTGACGTCGGTGACATAGCAGCAGTTCTCTCCGCCGCACGAAGCGATGTACAGCAGCGGGAATTTCGACTTGCGGGAAGCTTTCTCCACACCGAAACAGGCATTGTTGCAGTGGGATGTATTGCCTTCCAGCAGGTAATTGGCAGCCAGCTTCTTTTTCTTCATGTCGAAGATGCAGAGACGTCCCTTGTCGTGCAGGACAAACGCATAATTGTCGCAGAGTGCGAAGCCCTGCGTCGAACCGGTAACCTCTTCTTCCGCAGGCGTCCAGTCGGCAAAGTCGCAGATGAATTCCGGCTTGAGGGACGGGAGGCCCGACACCCGCTTGAACTCCTCGCGTGCCCGTTCGGCCTGGGCCTGGTATTCGGAATTGGCATGGAGAATGGCATAGCCGATACAGGCGGCGGAGGCACTGGCATCCACGTCGCTCTGCCAGTGGCAACCGGCGATGACGCGGCTTTCCCCACTCTCGACGGCCCGGTGGAAGAGTGCTTCCGCCGCGGCAGGATTTACCTCTGCCAGGATCAGGGCCGCACTCCAGGCGCGGATCGTGTGGCCGGAAGGATAGGAGCCCTCGGTCGCAAGCCACGCATCGTCCTGCGGAAAGATGGAACTCTCATGAAAACGGGCGTAAGGCCGCATCCGGAAATAATGGGCCTTGGGGCGGAACCGGATCTGCTCGATGGTCGAGACGCCGTTGACGAAGAGTCGGTAGATCTCGGGGGTATGAACCGGATCGATCGCATAGCCGAAAGGCTCGCTGTAGATGACCCGGACGGTGTCGAGATCCCAGATCGCGTCGCGCTTCGCCTGCGCAAGGCGCGCGCTGTCGAGCCGCTGCGCCTTTCCCCACATGTACCGCATGATGTCGTGCGTAAACGCCTCTCCGATGGTGTCGGGCGGTGCGGGCAGGCAATTGACCAGATTGGGAAGTTCATGCTCCGTCATATACAGATGAACGTCCTGCGCACGGAGTTCCGGCGTGAAAAGGACCCCGGACAAGAGAAGGATCGTCAGCGTAGCCAGCATCTTTTTCATGGGTTCGGTATTTGAATGTACAAGGATTTGCGCCTACGGCTTCCAGCGGTAAGCGGCATCGAGCGGGGCGAGGCCGGCCAGTTGCAACAGCCGGGCGACGAAGCCGTCGATGAGGGTGTCGAGACTGTCGGGGCGGTTGTAAAAGCCAGGGGCGGCGGGGGCGATGATGGCGCCAGCTTCGGTGAGGGCGGTCATGTTCCGCAGATGGATGAGGTTGAGCGGGGTTTCGCGGGGGACGAGGATCAGCGGCCGGCGCTCCTTGAGCTGGACGTCGGCGATGCGGGCCAGGGCATCGTCGGCGGTACCGGCGGCAATGCGGGCCAACGTGCCCATGGAGCAGGGGAGAACCACCACCACGTCCGCAGCGGCGCTTCCGGAGCAGAACGGATTGTAAAAGTTGTCGTTTTCGAGGAGCGAGTAGCGGCCGGGGATGGGGCCGGCGTCCAATTCATGCCGCCAGACGTCGCGGGCCGTGTCGGTCATCAGCAGATGAACCCGCACGCCGTCCAGGGTGGAGGCGCGCTCTAAGAAGCGCCTTGCGTAGCAGGCACCGCTGGCTCCCGTGACGGCCAGCACCACATTCTTCACCGGTCTGTTAGAGGTACTCATCGAGCAGGATCTGCTTCAGCTGAGCCATGCCTTTCGTGGCGGGTTCCTGGATTTGCCGGAAGTACTTGTAGTCGAGCCGGATGGGCTTCGGGTCGATGAGGAAGATCGGCCGTCCGTAAGTGATATAACGGAAGAGGCCGGCGGCCGGATACACGTTGAGTGAGGTGCCGATGATCAGCAGGATGTCGGCTTCGGAAACGGCGTGGGCGGCCGGTGTCATCATCGGGACGGCTTCGCCGAACCAGACGATGTGGGGACGCAGCTGTACGCCGCGCTGGTCGCAGTCTCCCAGGTTGACATCTTTGTAGCCGATATCCTTCACGCCACGGTCTTCCTGGTCTTCGGGCCGGACCTTGGTCAGCTCCCCGTGCAGGTGGATGATTTTCGTGGATCCGGCCCGCTCGTGGAGGTTGTCCACATTCTGCGTGACGACGGTCACGTCGAAGTACTTTTCGAGTTCGGCGATGATTTTGTGGGCCTGGTTGGGCTGCGCCTTTTCGAGCTGGTGGCGCCGCTCATTATAGAAGCGGAGTACGAGGCCCTTGTCGCGGTACCATCCTTCGATGTCGGCCACGTCGGCCACGTTGTAGTTTTCCCAGAGGCCGTCGCTGTCGCGGAAGGTCTTGATGCCGCTTTCCGCACTGACGCCGGCGCCGGACAATACGACGAGTTTTTTCATATCGGTTATGTTAGATGTCCGATCAGGTCGGGCATGACGTTATACAAAATAATAATGCCGCAGCCACCAGGCGAACAGCGGATCGATGATTCGCGCATTCTCTTCGCCGTCGAAGGTAATCACCTCTTTCTTCTGGAGGGCGTCTTTCACGCGGAAGACGTTGGCTGAGGAGTTGAGGCGGTAGCGTTCCATCATCTCGGCGCTGCTGAGTTTCTGAACCCCGTCAGCGATGGCATGCAGCAGGTTGATCTGGTTGCCGGTCAGGTCGAGCAGGGTCTGCTTGAAGCGCGGGACGTGGACTGCGAGGAGCCGGTCGCGCGCCTGGTTGACGATCTTGCGGTTCACGTAGCCTGCAGGCATGGCGAAGCAAAGTGCGCAGAGCTGCTTGACGTACCACATGTTGCCTGCCGCGATCTCATAAATGGCCATGGCTTCTTCCATCTCGATGACACGGCCGTAGCGGAGGAACGTGCTGCGGATGTATTCGCACACCAGTTTGCGGTCGAGCGGCCGGAGTTCAAGGGTGCGGCACATTCCGTAGAAGCACCGACGCTCCAGGAAGATGCTTTTCATGGCGTTGACGAACGAGCCGGTGAGCAGGTAGTTGACCTGGTGATGCCGGCTCCAGATGCGGTCGAGGTCCTCGATGCGGAAGTTTTCGTCCTCAAAGCGGAGCAGATTCTGGAACTCCTTGATGTAAACGATCATTTGGGAACCGGCTTCCGTGGCGATGATGCCCGGCAGGTCGAAGATCTTGCTGCCGGTGATTTCGTCGATGCTGATTTCAAAAGGGAGCAAGGCACCGCGGTTCACCTCGACGGCACACTCTTTCATCTTTTCGCGCCAGCGTGCGAAGAAATCTTCCTGTGTACGGATGTTGAACAAGTCAATGCAGCAGACGATCAGGTGGTCGCGCCGCTTCCGGTACAGTTCGACGGCTTCTGTGACGATGGTTTCCTTTCCGCTGCGGGCTTCGCCGTAAATGGCCAGGCCGCGGCCTCCCTTTTCCAGGGCAGCAACGATCGTCCCGATCTCTTCGGTGCGACCGAGGATACTGCCTCCTGCGGCAATCTTGTCAAAGGCGAACGGAAAGTCCATCAGGAAGATTTAACAAAATTGTTACAAATATAGCAATTCTGTCGGGTGACACAAAAAAAACCGGCTCGAAAGCCGGTTTTTGTCAGAGTTCTTCAAAATTGACGTCCGCGAAGGTATTGGGCCCCTGGCCCGGTTCTTCTGCGGCAGGAGCTTCCGGTTCTTTGGGAAGACGTTCCCGGATATAACCGATCACCTCCTGGAGTCCCTCGGCAAACTTGTCGAAATCCTCTTTATACAGGAAGATCTTGTGCTTGTCGTACACATAACGGCCATCGCGCTCGATCCGCCGCTTGCTCTCCGTGATCGTCAGGTAATAATCGTTGCCTTTCGTGGCTTTTACGTCGAAAAAGTAGGTACGCTTGCCCGCCCTGACAGGCTTCGAATAAACGTCATCTCCATTTCTGTCCTGGAAGCCCGCATTGTCATAATCCTCAAAGTACATAGTGTAATCTTTTAAACGTTTTTTCGATATTCTCCGACAAAGATAGATTTTATTTCCGAATAATCCTAATAATAATTGTCTCGGCCTGATACAGGGATAAATGCGAAAAATGGAGACATGAAAAAACTTAAAAAACGGCTTTGAGGAATCCCGAAATCATCATGAAGCTTGCCTCAATATGGTATTGAGAACTACGATTTTATTTCCGGAAAAGCGTATATCCGTTTTTCTTCTTCTCAATTACACCAAGTTCGAGAAGTAATTCGTAGATCGTCGTCACCGACTCCCTAAATGGAGAATCCGCACTAAATTGACCCCCTCAGACGCAGGGGGTCAATTTGCAGCGGAATTTCCATTTTATTATTAAATGCTCAATAATTATTTATTAAAAGATCATTCGCCAACTCAGACTGGGCATGATGGGGATCAAAGAGATGAGACTCCAGGCGTGGGTGTCGGGGTTGTAGCGGAGCATGAAGGGGTTGTGGCGGTTGAGCAGGTTGTAGATACCCAGGCCCAGTTCGTGGTTGGTGCGGCGGCCTTTGAGGTCCAGATGCAATGCGGCATCCCAGCGGATGTAGGGCGGAAGCTCGTAGTTGTTGATCGACGAGATCAGCGGCAGGGCGATCAGTTCTTTCTGGCCGATGAAGAAGCCCGGGAGCGAGCCGTCCTGCAACGTCTCCCAGCTGCCGCTCTGGTAGGTGAACTGCGTGTTGAACGACAGCGCCTTGCGGTCGGTCCGCAGGATCGTCCAGTCCACCGAGGCGTTCGCCACGTGACGGCGGTCGTATTTCGCCGGGAAACGGCGGCCGCGGTTCAGGTCGGCGAAGTGCCGGTCGGTCTTCGACCAGGTGTAGGAGGCGCGCCACGAAAGCACTTCGCCATCTTTCTCATAAAGGAATTCCGCACCGTACGAGGTTCCGTCGCCGATGCTGATGTTTTCGTGCCAGCCCGCCTGGGCCGAGCTGAAGAACTGCGTCGCGTCACCGTAATAGACCAGGTTCCGCATCAGTTTGTAGAAGCCGCCTGCCCGGAACGTGTGCTCGCCGAAGCCGCCGAAGAGGCCGGCATAGCCCTGCAGTGCCTGCTCCGGCGGATTGGTCGCGTCCGACGGAACGACCATGTCGACCGACCAGCCGAGCGGGATGCCTTCCAGTGTATGATAGTACTGCGTCAGCGCATCGGCCGTGGCCTCCACGCCGAACTGGCGCGTCAGATGGACCCGCGCCGTCAGGCTCCCCTCGGGATGGAACAGCCAGCCGGACTGGCCGCCGGTCCCGCCGACGCCATAGGCGTAGGCATTGCCGCGCAAGGCAAAACGCAGGAGGAACCGGTCGGGTATCCGGTATTCCAGCTGCCCGTGGAGCGTGGACAGAACCGTCTGCATGTAGGAATCCACCAGCGGAGACAACTCCGCATCCTTGTGGGTGCTGCCATCGAACCGGCGCGACGAGCCGGGATTGAACCGCGCGCCCCGTACCTTCACGCCGAACTGCGACGTCCAACGACCCCACGACTTCGTAGCCGTACTCAGCAGCGTCGCTTCCGTCAGCGTGCTGCGCACTTCGAAGCGATTGTAGCTTCCATCCAAGATTGTTTCCGAAGATTGTGTCCCCGCATGGCGGTTGAACGAGACGGCCGTGTGAAGCCCGTCCAACCATCCTGGGCTCCGGTTGTCCCACGTCAGGTTCGCCAGGACGTTGCTCCAGCCCATCCCGTCGGTGGTGTTCCCGGTCAGCACGAAGCCGTAGCGGTCCAGGCTGCCGAAGGCCGACAGCGACAGGTCGTTGTGCGGGTTCACTTTCCACGACACCTTGCCGAAGGCATCCCCCACCGTCGTATTGAAATCCTGCAGTACGTCCTGGTACCGGTTGATTACGTTCCGGGCCGCCTTGTATTCCAGTCCCAGCGGCGAGACGCGGAACGAGCCCAGGAAGGAGACTCTCTCCTTCACGATCGGCGCGCTCACGCTCGCCGCGGCCAGAAACGGCGTCAGTGACGCTTCGCCACCCGCCTTCGCGTAGTCGCCCGTCCTCGTCTGCAACCGGATGTGCGAAGCCGTGAAGTTCCCTTCTTCCGAGCTGAAGCCGCCGGCGTGGAACTCTGTGGCTCTGATCACGTCGCCAGGATACACCGTCGTCAGGCCCAGCAAGTGGCTGATGCCGTAGAGCGGAACGCCATCGAGCGTCATCAGGTTCGAGCCCATGTTGCCGCCACGCACGTAGATTGCCGAACCACCTTCGCCGCCCATCGTCACCCCCGGGAGCGTCTGGATATACTTCACCGCGTCGCCGTCGCCCAGCGGGCTGGCCACACGCCGCGTCTTCACCGGATCCAGCTTATATCCATCCGCCCGCACCCGCTGCGCCCGGTCTGCCACCTTCACCGCCGCCGGTAGCGTGTCGCGGACTTCCGTCCGCTCCTGCGCGCAGACCGCGCCGGCACACAAAAGAAAAAAGATTAGGGACAAGGAGCGTTTCATCGGCGAGAAGTGACACAAACCAATTCTTTGTCACCCTCAAATTGAACCCGAACGGTAAAAGATGTCTCGCTGGTCAATTCCGGCTTACCGTCTGTTTTCAAAGAAAAAGCGGGCAAAAAGAGGGGTTTAAGAGCCAGGTATTCCGGAACTGAAATGGCTTTGTCACCGGACAATCGTCCTATCAGCTTCCGGTCTGCAGAAAACAAGAAAACATCTTCGCCCGTTTCAATTCTGAAAAGATCTGACAAATCTTCTCCCGCCGCACGCCCCAGCATCGGCGTCGATGCCGTAACCACAATTCCCACACAAGGTTCTGTCGAATAAAAGTAATATTTCAGATTCGGCCCCCCCGCTGAAAACTCCAGGCCTCCAGCCTCCAGATAGCTGCGGATCTGGCTCTTCATGTCTTCATCTTCCAGGGCAGTGCTCTTTAAAACACCATATCCATCATCTATCACATCTATGGCCATTCCGCTATCGGAGGTTCGCAGCCAGGAATCAATCCTTTCCGCAGACAATGAAAAACATTCAAGAACAACACCCCCCTCTCCCAGGCGTGTCTGACATGACGAAAGAAAACAAAGCAACAGTAATAAAGGGAATAATCGTTTCATATCAATGGATATTATGGTATATCGTTCTTAAGTATTGGTGATTCTTATAATTTGCATACCAATTATCAGTAGCCCCCACACTATATAGACCGTCGTCATAAAGCCCATCATAACCCCAATTCATCAAAAGATTATAGTTCGGGAAGAAGAGCGGGGTAGGCAGGATAAGGCACATAGTATCCCTCTTTCGGGCCGCCGAATACATATTGTTTCTGCACGTCACAATCATGCCGCAAGGTACTGATGGCGCCGAAAACGCCATATCCGCCCCGGATATTGGAATATCCTCCGGAGTCTCCATATAGTGTGGACAGCAGGTCTCCTTCCGCATCTGCGAGCGAAGCCTGAACAGTCTTCAAATATCGGTCGTATTCTTCCGACACCGAGCAAAAATAAAGGACGGGGTGGGGTTCTTGCTTGTCGAAAGTACCCCAGTAACCATAGTCAAAATCGCCGACGACAGCAAAATAACGTGTCGCATCGATTATCTCAACGTCTTCTGGTTCTTCAGAACCGGATGGAAGGATGACCTGATAAATATTCCGAAGCCCGTTGTCATAATTCACGGGATAATCGATTCTCAGATACCCGTCATGAAGAGACAGTTCCGCATAACCCTGTTTGATGTATATGTCATACCGTTCCCTTGGATTTGCAGCTGACATCTCTGCCCCCCTGGACAGGCCATACTTTTTTCCGTTAACGTTGACATTGTCTACCAGCCGGTGATTCGTTGCCAACTGGGTAATGGGAGCAACGACCCCTGAAGCATCCTCCATCCTGCCCAAAACATAAAGATGATGATGCGAAAGCGAGTCGAGACGGAAAAGCAGTCCGGGCATTTCAGACAACAAAGACCGGCCACCTGAGGCTTTCATCTGCTCATACGCCTGATGGCACTTAAAAAAAGCCCAGGGATTCAGGTCGGGCTGGTTGTCATTCCCCTCTTCAAGCCACACTTCCGGCGGAACGATATGTGAGCTGATAGAGAACGCCTGCGGCATCGTCGTAACCGCCTCCAGCGTATCGCGGCCCGGTATGGCCGCCTTCAACACATATGTTTCCCCGGCTTGGGGCTCCATGCGAGCTTCGTAAACCCCTTCACCAACATTGTGGAACTGATAGATCCGGTCTTTGGTCTTAACCCCGCCAATCGTAACCACCGCATCCCTTACCGGCTCAAAATAGTCTTCACCTATGCCGCCCGAATATAGCAGTGTCGCCCGCTGGATGTAGTTCTTGTACTCCAGGATGCACTTAACGAACACCTCCCGCTCCGCAGGCGGCTCGATTTCCACGGGCTGCACACAGCCCGTGACCGCCAGCAATAAGACGGCGGCCATCAGAAGGATGTGATGCTTGCAAAACATGTCCGGCTGTGAATTATTGGAAATTACAGTTCGGGGAGTAATGCCGTATAAGGAGGATAGCTCCCAACATCCTGATACTCATTATAACTGCGATACTGTACATCACAATCATATCTAAGGGAGCTGACTGCTCCGAAAACACCACATCCACCCTGGACATTCGAGTATCCTCCGGCCTCTCCGTAGAGCGTTGACAACAAGTCGCCCTCTGCATCTGCGAGTGAAGCCTGAACTGACCTCAGATACCGGTCGTACTCTTCCGACACAGAACAAAAATAAAGGACTGGGTGTGGGGTTTCCCGGTCAAGAACACCCCAGTAATTGTATTCAAAATCTCCTACTACCACAAAATCCCGCGTAGGATATATTATATTGGCTTCATGAAGTTCTGACCCCCACAAGTTATGAATGTTCCTCAGCCCATTGTCATAGTTCTCGGGATAATCAATCCGGAGATAACCGTCGTGAAGAGTCAGTCCATCATAATGCTGCTTGATGAGGTATTCATACTCTATCAGTTTTGGATTGTCTGTGTATAAACTGGTAGCTGAGGCCCGATATTGTCGGCCATTTGTGTTAATATTGTCTACCAACAGATGATTCGTAGCCAGTTGCCGGATGGGAGCAACGACGCCCGTGGAATCTTCGATTCTCCCCAAAACATAAATATGATGGTGTTCTTCCGATTCCAAACGGAAACGTAATCCCGGCATCTCGGATTCCATGCACGTGCCTCCCATTTCCTTCATGATTTCGTATGATTCACGATACTCAAGTATCCCTCCCAACCAATGATAATCCCAAACAGGATTACTTGGTTCAAATGGTTCAAAATGAGCCTGTAGTGGACCGATTATTTGCGTTTTAAAAAAAAGCCGACCCGGCATCGTCGTGGTCGCGACCAAGGTATCGCGGCCTGGAACAACAACTTTCAGGGTGTAAACTCCACCGTCGATGGGTTCCACCCCGCCTTCATAGATTCCATCACTTACGGGATGGAAGGCATAGTCCTTGGGGTGAGGATACATACTTGTCGGGCCGTTAACAATGACCGAGGCATTCGTCACCGGCTGGAACTGATCGTCTCCGATACCTCCGGAATAAAGCAGGATCACCCGCTGTTCATATCTCCCTTTCTCCAGGATGCACTTGACGAACACCTCCCGCTCCGCAGGCGGCTCGATCTCCACCGGCTGGACACAACCCGTAGCCGCCAGCAACAGACTGGCGGTCCACCGGATTATTCGAATGTACTTCTTCATCATTGTATAGATGCAGAAACCCATCGAATTGTTACGCGATGTTTAATTATCGGGTGAAATATTGATGATATCCTTTCTGTTTGTAGAATAATTATACTGTGTCCAAACGTTATTCAAATAGCCAGAAAATGACGAATTGTCGCCCGAAAACCACCCATTACCACTTCCGTCTTCGCCCCAGTTCATGTGAAGGTATTCCGTCGAGTTGGAGTCTGAGTAGTAGCCCCCATTTTCTGCTTGCATGTACCGCTCGTCAGGAGTATAAACCATCAGAATCAAATGATTTGCTGTTGTATAAGTCTTTCGCCCATCGCAAACCCATGCATGCTTTATGCCAGTTGTAGTCCTGCCTTCCATAAAAACTGGTTTGCCGTTGTTGACGTTGCTTTTTGCTACAGTTAATGAATGAGTGGCGACTGTGGCATTATAATGATAATGGTATTGATATCCAGTAATAGCATCTTTCAAATCGTAAATATCTGTTTCAGATATGTTTAATGTATTATTGTATGTCGTTTCGGAGTCCCTTCTCAAATTCTTATAAAGGATTTTCGTATAGTAGGTAGCCGTTGTATCACTCATGGTCGACCAGTTATAGATAGTAGGCCATTCATGATAGCGCATGATTTGGGCCATAGCAGCAATGGAACTACCGGCAGGAGGGTAAGATGGATCTATTCCCTGATTATAGGGTGCGTTTTGCCCCCAAGTTGTTGATAAGTAAGGACCTATCTGAGCATTACTGGTTGTTCCGTAATACAAAACAACCGAAGAGGCCATGTAATCGTAGCTCGGGTCTGACTGTTCTTCTGCCAAATCACACCACAGATTATAAATGTATGGATTCAGATACATGGAACTTGTCTCCAGGTCCATGCACTCATACCCCTCTAATTCCCATTCCACAATGGCCGCATTCCGGAAGGACAGGGTATCACCTCCTGATTTTGTCGTAATAGTCGGGAAGGTATTCTTTTCATAGTTCCGCCAACTCTTCGTTACTTCCTTTAATGAGTCGAGAGGAAGCGTTTCGGCGGCCTCGATCAGAACTCTTTGCTCATCAAGCCAAACATCCAGACCCGATGCGTTTCTGTCTTGCGCATAGTGCCCCGTTTCAGAATAGGCCAAGATCGGAAAGTATTTTTTTGATGTATTTATAATGACAAATCCATCGTTCTCGCCGTAGTTGACAGCATACATGGCAGGAGTCCCCGGCTTGCCATCAATCGCATATACGCTGCCAATGTTTTTGGAATCATTCGTTTTGGTCCGAACGCCATTCATTGAAGCAAATTGACGGGCAACCATAACGGCTTCTTCTTGAGAAAGAGGATTTATGCTATGGGGAATCCGAAACCCCTCAATGCTCTCTTTCTCGTGTAGGAAAGTACTCTCAACTTGATCTAAAGCATCGCAAGCTGCAATGACCATTAAAAGAGTGGCAATAAGAAAGAAATAGTGTTTCATGAGGATATAGTTTAGGGAATAAGAAAGTATCCATAATATCTGGTTCCGTCTGATAACAGAAACTCCAAACAGTACAGGCCAGGGCCGCCAGTGACAGGAAGGATACAACCGCCACATGATGAATCTACTAATGTTGAAGCTATACCTCCTGTTGTTAAGTTGGTCAGGCGGATTGTGACTTCACCGAGATTTGACAAGAAATCAATGAATAAAAGATTCGTGGTAGAGTTAATCACAGCAGAGATACCTTGATTCAAAGAACGCATCAGGGGAGTACCAGCTGGGTCTACGGTCAAATCGATGACTTCTTCATCGTCATCTCCATCAGGACATGCAAAAGCCAAAGATGAGAGAGTGTGTGCAATCATCATCGCGATTAAAGTCGCAGTGAAAAAGAAGCATTTTGTTTTCATGACAACATACAGAGTATTGTTACCTTACAAAATTATCTTTGCTCCCTTTTTCCTCAAAACTCAAATGCTGTCACACAGTAAAACAAAAACGGCCTCAGAGACGCTTCTGAAGCCGTTTTTTAGAATGATAGATTTTGTTATTCTGTCATTTTTATAAGATCCTGAATGTCAGTTTGTTACGCACCTTCCACGGTAAATCTGCTCAAGTGATTGATTTATAATATTTTAGCCCATTGTTTCCATGAATTGCTTTTTATGAGGACTATCACCTTTAGCTATTTTTTGTTTTAGTTTACTCTTTTTGGAATAAATGGCCTGCTTGGTTTTATTGCCCACAAGCGTACAGATGGTCGGAACATCAAACCCGGCAAAGAAATAACTGACCAGTCTGTACTCTTCCTCCTTCTGCCCGGGATACTCCTTCCGATAAAGGGCCATCACGTTATTCAATTCTTGATTCAGCATGGTTTCGAATGCTTGCTGTTTGCTTCTGTTCATGGACTGCTTTCGCATCATGTTCCGCAATACCCGGATCAACTGGTCCGTCCCTTCTTCCGTTTGGCTATTCCGCAGCATATCTTGTATCATACCCATTTGCTGGAAATGTGTATGAAATAGTTGAACATAGCGAGAGAAAAAATGTTCTTCCTGCTTTTTTGAAGAGGCTTTTGCCTCACTCAGATTATCTGATAATTCTTTGACAGTGCGAAGAAGCACTTCTTTTTCTTCACGCATCGTTTCTACTCGCCTTTGATAGAGCACCCGAATCAATGCAAACAGCATGAGTAATAGGCATATCACAAGCCATTCAATGGTTTTTCGGCGTGCTCCTTTTTCTTGAAGTAATCGGGTTTGTATACCAAAGTAATCCCGTTGCGCCTTGACCACAGACTGACTGAGGATTTCCCGGGTGCGGTCGGTTTGTCTCTCTGAGGAAGACTCCAGCAAGGCATAAGCTTCCGGAAGATTTCCTTGTAGCCGTTCCATGCGGC
>JAEEGH010003132.1_pt1 | contig 44016 bp, 58 predicted proteins | sample 9134181 | NCBI WGS metagenome assembly JAEEGH01 (sample SAMN16246544, study PRJNA631951) | gut metagenome | biome: gut microbiome; feature: rumen; material: DP-attached | host: Bos | place: Iran: Karaj | collected 2018-10 | reverse complement strand
CTATCTTCTTCTTCGCGGGAAAAGATATCTGGCTTTCTTTGACGAAAACTTCGGTAAACGCGCCCGGAACTCCGACGTACACCGTCGAAAAGGGCGTTCTGCTGCCGGCGCTTAAAAACTCCGCCGCCGAAAATAATATCTGTTTGACGCCCGCTACGTCGAAAAATCTCGCTTCGGAATATCCGTCGTAAACGAATTCCTTTCTCGCCTTTATAACGAAAGTTCCGTTAACGCCCCTTTCGCCTATCAGTGCGGTTATCTTCGCCGAACCTATATCGATAACGGCAAACTGTTTCTTTTGCATAACACACCTATTGTTGCGACGGACCGTTCAGCCAGTCGACTTTTATTTCCCCCGTATCGGCTTTATACACGACTATCTCGGAATAAGTTTTAACGTAATCCGACGCGTTCTCGAAAGCCGCAAGCGCCGTTTCTATCTTGGCTTGTCCTTCCGTATCTGCTTTATAGACGGTTATTTTCACACCCGTGCGGGTGTAAAGGATAACGTCCTTTATCTCGACGTCAGATACTATCCCGACGGAAAGGACGAAATCGGAAAACGCGGCTTTTTCCGCTATTTTAAGCGCGGAATAGAAAAGCCCGTCGTCGGACGTCGCTATGCGCTCGCCCGAAACGGCGTTTTCCACCGTTATCCCCTGCGCCGAAACGTCGACGACTCTGCTCTCGGGCAAAATCGCGCCGACGTCGTTCAATATTATCCCTTCTGCGCTCAAAACGTAGGTCTTATCGCCAAAGGCGACCGAAAAGGTCTCCGCGCGTTTTTTAAGAGATACGCTTATCACGTTGGGGTACTGCTTTTCGACGGAAACCACTTCGTAATAGGAAAAACCCGAAAGACTTTCCTTTATTTCGTCGGTATCGAAAAACAGCGCGTTCTTACCCTTGAAGCCGTCTAATACCCGCTGTATCTCGGCAGTTTCTTCCGCGTTGCCGTAAACGTCGTATTCCGCGGAAACCTTTTTCACGGAAAAAAGCGTAAAAAGCGATGCGATAAGCGCAATAAAGAACGCTATCGCTATTATCACCGTTATTTTTCTTCCGTTACTCATATCCGCCTCTCTACCCGCTTTATACCCCGCGTATATCCGCACCGAGCCCCGCGAGTTTTTTATGTACGTCGTAATATCCCCGTTCTACGTGGTGCGCCCCTAAAACTATCGTCTGACCTTCGGCGGCGAGCCCCGCTATCACCATAGCCGCCCCGCAACGAAGATCTTTAGCCGAAACCACCGCGCCGTGAAGTTTCTTTACGCCCCTTACGGTTTCCGTCCTGCCGTCGACCGTGATATCCGCACCCATCTTAACGAGTTCCGCAACGTGCCCGAATCTCGTTTCGAAGACGTTCTCCCGTATAACGGACGTGCCTTCCGACACGGCGGCAAGCGACGTTATCTGCGCTTGAAGGTCCGTCGGGAACGACGGGTAAGGTCCCGTTTCCGCATCGAAGGCTTTTCTTCCCCTTATACTTTTCTGATATATTATACCATTACCGACCGATATTTGACAACTGTTATCGCAAAGTTTACCCGTTAAAGAAGAAATATTTTCGGCGTTTACCCCTTCCACCGCTATTTCGCCGCCCGTTATCGCCGAAGCGATAAGATAAGTGCCCGCTTCTATCCTGTCGCCTATCGGGGTGTATTCCGCTCCGTGAAGTCTTTTCACGCCTTCCACCCTTATGCAGGAACTCCCCGCTCCGTAAACTTTCGCGCCCATAGCGTTCAAAAACCCGACGAAATCTTCTATCTCGGGTTCTTTCGCGGGGTTGAATATTCTCGATACGCCCTTTGCCGTTACCGACGCAAGAAGAGCGTTTTCCGTCGCGCCGACCGACGGGAAATCCAGATACACGTCCCCGCCCGAAGGCTTGCCGCAGCATATTATCCTGTCGCTTTCGTCGTACACCGAAGAGCCCAGCGTTTTAAGAGCGTAAAGGTGTATATCCACGGGGCGTTTGCCTATGTTGCACCCGCCGGGCCTATATACCGCCGCCCCGCCCGTGCGCCCTGCGAGCGCGCCCAGCATAAGCACCGAAGTCCTTAAACTCCCGCAAAGTTTTTCGGACACCGAATTGATGCTTATATCCTTGGCGTTTATTATAAGATTGCCGTCGCAGAACGCCGTTTTCGCCCCGCAGGACCTTAATATCTCCGTCATTTTTACGACATCGCCTATCGGGGGACAGTTTTTTATCACCGTTTCTTCTTCCGTAAGGATTGCCGCCGCTATCATGGGAAGTACGGCGTTTTTCGCGCTGTCTACTTTTACCGAACCTTTAAGTTTTCTGCCGCCGTTTATAACGAATTTTTCCATACCGACCCTTACCTTGAAAAGATAATTCATTGTATGGTATTTTCGTCTAAAAGGTTAAACTTCCCCTTTTGGATACGTTGTAAAGAATCCCCATTTCCGTCATAAAGATTATTATCGAAGTGTTTCCGCTCGAAACGAGAGGCAAAGGGAGTCCCGTCGGCGGGATACTGCCCGTTACCACCAAGGCGTTTATTATCGCCTGTATGCCGAATATCATAGTTATCCCCACCGCCAGCACGAACCCGAAAACGTCTTCTGACTTCGCCGCTATTTTAAGCCCGCGATACACTATGAAAAATATCAGCGCAAAAAATAGGAAAAGTCCGATAAACCCTATCTCTTCGCCTATGACCGAAAGTATAAAGTCCGACTCCGCAAACGGTAAAAAGGCGTATTTTTGCCGAGACTTGAAAAGCCCTACGCCGAACCATCCGCCGGACCCCAGACCGTAAAGCGACTGCAAAAGTTGATACCCTTCGCCTTTCGGGCTGGACCAAGGATTGAGAAACGCCGTAAGCCTGCTTAATCTGTAAGGTTCCGCAAGTATCAAAAGCACGCCGCCCACTAATGCGGGAACTAAAAGAAACAGCATGGTTTTAAGTTTCAGCCCCGCCGCGAATATCATAGTCAGCATGAGAACGGCGATACATACCGTTATGGACATATTCGGCTCTAATATGACGCATAAACACGTTGCCCCGCCGAATAAAAGTACGGGGATATTGCCCTTAAAACCCGACCCCGCTCCCTTGAAACGCGAATAATAGGTCGCGCAGAAAAGTATAAGGGCAAACTTGGCAATCTCCGACGGCTGAACGGTGAACGCGCCGAGATTTATCCAGCGTTTCGCGCCGTAATTTTCCACGCCGATACCGGGGATAAACACTAAAATAAGGGTGATAAACGACACTATCGCCACGGGCAGAGTAAATTTTTTGAGTTTTTTATAGTCGAAAAAACACGCGCACATCATAGCGGCGACGCCTAAAATTATTCCTATCGCCTGCTTTTTGACGAAATAAAAGGCGTCGCCGTAAGTCGCCGACGCGGAATAATTGCTCGCGGAATAAATAAATACCGTGCCCGTAACAGACAGTAATATCACCGTGAAAAGAAGAAGGATATCGCCTTTTTTTTCCGAGCGTAAAAGGCTTTTTTTCACGGAGACACCCCCACTATCTCGTTAAAGCGATTGCCCCTTTCCACGAACCCCGAAAACCTGTCGAAACTCGCGCAAGCGGGACTGAAAAGCACCGTATCGCCGTCCTGCGCCAGAAGTTTCGCAACCTTTATCGCCGTGTCGAAATCGGGAACCACCGTAACGTCTTCTACCCCCGCTTTGTCCGCCGAATACAGCATATTCCTTGCCGACTTGCCGGTAAGAACCACCCGTTTTACGGCGTTTTCCTTTACGGTTCCGAAAAGTTTATCGTACGTCTCGCCCTTTTCGCTGCCGCCTAAAATAAGTATCTTCTCTCCTTTTACCGATTTTATTGCGTTTATCGCCGAAGCCGTGTTGGTGGACTTCGAATCGTTGACGTAAGTTACGCCGTCTTTTACCGCAACCGTCTGCATGCGGAAAGGCACGCCTTTGAAATTTTTCAGAGTTTCCGCGATATCGGAAGTTTTTACCCCCATGAGTTTTGCCGCCGCTATGGAAAAAAGCATATCGTATACGTTGTGTTCGCCGCCTATCGGCAGGTCGTCGGCGGAAATTACCTTTTCTTCGCCGTAACAAAGATATCCGTCGGAAAAATACGCTCCGTCCACCTTTTCTTTTACCGAAACCCACGATACCTTTGCTTTTACTTCCGTGAAAAATCCCCTTACCGTGGGATCGTCGAAATTGAGTATCGCGTATTCGCTTTCCCGTTGGTTCATAAATATACGCTTTTTCAAAAACACGTAATTTTCCATAGAATAATGGCGTTCCAGATGGTCGGGAGAAATATTTAAAACGCACGAAATGTGCGGCGTGAACGACGAAACGCTCTCCAACTGAAAACTCGAAACTTCCGTAACGAACACCGTATCTTTACCCGAACCCACCTTTTCGGTAAACGGTATACCGATATTTCCCACCGCTTGGGAAGAATACCCCGCCGCCTTCAACAGGTCGTTTATAACGGTTACCGTAGTCGTCTTGCCGTTGGTACCCGTTACCGCTATCACGGGCGGGATAAACGCCCTGTACGCAAGTTCAAGTTCCCCCATTATCTTTACGCCCTTGTTTCTCGCCGCCACCGCCACGGGATGATTTATCGCTACCCCGGGGCTTATTACGAGAACGTCGGTTACGCCCAGCGTTTCTTCTACGTCGTCTTTTCCCGTTTCTTTGCCGCCTAAAGAGATTATCTCTTCTTTTGCCTTTTCTATCTTTTCTCCCGCGGCTTCTTCGTAAAAAAACAGGGCTTTCGCGCCGTTACCGAGTAAATATTTCGCCGCAGAAAGCCCGCTTCTGGATATTCCGAGAACGAGAAAAGTTTGCGTCTTTATATACATAATCCCACCTCATAAATAGAATATGACGCAGATCGTTCCCGTTATGACGGTTATAAGAGAATAGAAATAGGAAATTTGCGCTTCGGTCTTTCCTTTCATCTGAAAATGGTGATGCAACGGCGCCATAAGAAAAACGCGGCGGCGCGTTCTTTTAAAGTGCGCCACCTGAATTATCACCGAAGCGCAGGATATAACGAACGTTACTCCTATTATCGGAATAAACAGTCCGTTGCCGGAAAAAATACTTATCGCCCCGATAAACCCGCCGAGAGACAACGATCCCGTATCCCCCATAAAAACGGCGGCTTTACTTACGTTGAAAACCAAAAAACCCGCCGTCGCGCCCGCAAGACACGCTGATAAAAGCCGCAGTTTTTCCCACTGTCCGTCGCGCAGAAGGTCGTAGCCGAAAAGCGCGTTTTCCGCCGCCGAAAGAGCGATAAAGCAAAGAAAATAACAAAGGCAAGCGCCGCCCGCAAGCCCGTCCAATCCGTCGGTAAGGTTCACGCTGTTGGTAACGGCTATCATCGTAAAAATCGCGAAAGGCATGATAAACGCGCCTATATCGACGGTCTTTTTCACGAAAGGGATATAGAAAAAAGTCAGCCCGTTCCTGTATGCGTAAAATCCCGCGACGACGGATACCGCCGTCTGGAAAAATATCTTCTGGTAGGGCTTTAACCCTTCGTTTTTGCCGTATCTTACCTTGATAAAGTCGTCCAAAAACCCTATAAGCATGTAAAAAAGCCCGAAGGCTATCGCCATCACGGCGACGCTTTCTTCATAGCCTTTGAACGCAAAAAACACCGCCGTCGCCGAAAGAATAAAAAACAGCCCGCCCATAGTGGGCGTTCCGCTTTTGCTTTCGTGGGCTTTAACGTAAGTTAAGATAGGTTGTCCCGCCTTTATTTTCCTTAAAAGCGGAACGCATATAACGCCCGCAACCAAAGTAAGAACAAACGCGGCGAGCGCGCCAAGTAAAACGGTTTTCAAGTTACGCTCCGAATTATTTCTTCCACGGTATCTTTGTCATTATATACCCTTTTTATACCGAAAACTTCCTGATACTTTTCGCTGCCCTTGCCCGCTATAAGTATCACGTCGCCGCTTTCTGCGATAGATATCGCGTACCTTATCGCTTCCTTTCTTTCCTGTATCGCGACGTATTTATCCGTGACCGTACTTATCCCCGATTCTATCTGCCATATTATATCCATAGCGTCTTCGAATCGCGGGTTGTCGGTGGTAATCACGGTAAAGTCAGCCGTTTCTCCGCTTATCCTGCCCATTACGGGGCGTTTTTCCTTATCCCTGTTGCCGCCACAACCGAACACGCATATAAGTTTGCCGCGAGTGTGCGGGCGCATGGCGGAAAGCGCCTTTTTGAGCCCGTCGGGAGTGTGCGCGTAATCGAGATACACCCCGAATTTGCCGTCGTAAACGCATTGAAGTCTGCCGTCTATCCCCTTTACGAGTTCCAACCCTTCGGCGACGTCGTCGGTATTGACTCCGTAAAGCGCCGCCGCAGTAGCGGCGGCAAGCGCGTTATACACGTTGAACCTGCCTATAAGATTCAGTTTTACTTCGTATATCCTGTCGAAAAGATTCATTATAAATTCCGTGGACGACGGGTTTTCCTTTAAATCTATCGCGAAAACGTCCGACGGGTTTTCCACGCCGTAAGTTACCGTTTTTACCCCTTTTAGGGAAAGTATTTCCCCGCACGCCGAGTCGTCGGCGTTTGCGACGACGTATTTTTCGGCGTTTTCTTTCAGAAAGCCGAGTTTTGCGTTTTTATAGTTTTCCATATCCCCGAAAAAGTCGAGATGGTCCTGCGTAAGGTTGGTGAACACCGCTATTTCGAAAGGCACTCCGTAAAGTTTTCTTAACGCGGCGGCATGCGCCGAAACTTCCATTACCACCGCTTCCACCGACTCTTTGCACATATCGGCAAGTATTCTGTGAAATTCCAAAGGATCGGGCGTCGTAAGAGCGGATTCGGAAAATTTACCGCCGTAAAACACCCCCAAAGTGCCTAAAAGTCCGCATTTTACCCCGCTTTTTACCAGAATCGAAGTTATAAGATGCGCCGTCGTCGTCTTGCCGTTTGTCCCCGTTACCCCTATAAACCGCATTTTCTTCGCGGGGTTTCCGTAAAAGTTGGACGCTATCACGCCGACGGCCTTTCGCGCGTCTGCCGTAATTATCTGCGCTATCGGCGTATCGACGCGTTTTTCGGTAACTACCGCCGCCGCGCCGTAACTTTCCGCCTGTCTTATAAAATTATGCCCGTCGAAATTTTCGCCTTTTAAGCATACGAAAAGACTACCGCGGGTAACCGCCTTGCTGTCCGTTATAACGTCCTTTATTTCTTTATCGGAAAAAGATATCTTTTCCTTTACGTCTACCCCTTTTATCAATTCCGAAAGTTTCATACCGTTACATCCCTTTTAGTTTAATAATGCCTTCGAACACCTGTTTTGCGTAGGGCGCCGCAACCGTACTGCCGTAATATTCGCCTTTCGGCTCGTCTATAACCACCAACGCGAGATATTTCGGATCGTCCGCGGGGAAATACCCCACGAAAGACGCGACGTACTTGCCCGCCGCTATCCTGCCGTTTTCGTACTTTTGCGCCGTACCCGTCTTGCCCGCAACTCTCGCACCCTCTATATACGCCTGCTTGCCCGAACCTTCTTCCACCACTTTTTCGAGCATGGAAGAAAGAATAGCCGACGCCTTTTCGCTTATCACCCTGTTTTTGAGTTTCGGAAGGTTCTTTTCGGCGATTACGCCGAAATCCGAATATATCTCTTCCAAGAGATACGGAACGTAGTACTTGCCGCCGTTTACCGCCGCCGCAGTCGCCGCCGCAAGCTGCAAGCCCGTTACGGCGATGGTCTGCCCGAAAGCTATCCTTGCAAGGTCGACGTTGAGTACCGCCGACATAGGCAGTATCATGCCTTGCGATTCGCCGTTGAAATCCACTCCCGTTACGCTGCCGAAGCCGAAAAGATCTATGTATTTATACATCGTTTCCTTGCCCAAAGACATAGCGATATCTACGAATATCGGATTGCAACTGTTGTTAAGCGCACCTTGAAGGTTAAGATTCGAGTGTTTGCCGTTCGCGTGATTGCTCCAACACTTTACCCGCTGCCCGTCGACGTACCTGTACCGCGAAGACGAAAAAACGTGTTCTACCGAAAACGCCGACTTATTCCCTTGCAGGTGTTCTTCTATATTCGCCGCGGAAGTAAGTATCTTGAAAGTCGAACCCGGCTCGTAAACATCACAGAACAGATTGTTGCGGCTGAGTTTCGCAAGCGCGTCCAGATCGTCTCTCGGCACTTCGTTAAGGTCGAAAGAAGGCTTTATGGCTACCGCCCTTATCGCGCCCGACGATGGGTCTATCACCAGCATCTGCGCGCTTTTCGCGCTATGTATCTCGTAGGCTTCGGTCATAGCCGATTCGCAAAGTTGCTGTATTTCGCAGTCTATCGTGAGTTTTACGTTGAGCCCGTCGGTCGCGGGAATATAACTCGCTTTCCCGCCGTCTATCTCGACGCCCACTATGTCGGTTTCGTAAAGTATTTCGCCGTCCATGCCTTTAAGGTACTTATCGTAATACAGTTCCAGCCCCGCCTGTCCTTTGCCGTCGGTAGAAGTAAACCCCAGAACCTGCGCCAGCGTTTCGTTGTACGGGTACGTTCTCGAATTGTCCCGAGAATAATACACGCCGTCGAAATTATACGATAAAAGCGCGTTTATCTTGTCCTTTTTCACCTGCTTTTTTACCGTAACTTCGCCGGATCTCGTCTCGGTCAGACGTTTATAGACGTATTCGTAGTCCAAAGATAAGACGTCGGAAAGCGTTTCGCACAACTTTCCCATATCTTTTACCGCCTTTTTTCTCACGAACACGGTATAGGTATCGTCGTTATCGGCAAGCACAACGCCGTTTAAGTCGGTTATCCTGCCGCGCGCCGCCACCACTGGTATTTCTCTCGTCCACTGATCCAAAGCCTTTTCCTGCAAGTCTTCGCCCCATATCACCTGAACGTAGAAAAGCCTACCCAAAACGAAGCAAAATAAAAAGGCTACCGCAATAACTATTGCAAATAACCTCTTTCGTAAAACCGTTATCGAAAAATCTTGTTTTATTCTCGGGATCTCCTTAATTTTCTTCAAATTAAGTATATTCCCCGACTGTCGTTTTAATTACCTTTTACCATACCGTATTCGTTCTGCGCCACCGAAACGACGTAATCGTCGGTCGAAATAGCGTCTATCCGTTCGGTAAGCGCGTTGTATTCCGCTATGCGCGAATTAAGAGTTTCCGCTTTCGCTTCGTTGGTTCTTTTAAGCGACGCCAAAACGCCGGTGTTGAGAACGATAAGCGCAAGGATCACCATCACGGTAAGCGCGTACAACGCCACGACGAATTTACCTTTGCCGTTTAATTTGTACGAAGTCTTTTCCTGCTCTTTGCTCCTTTCCATATCGTTGTATACGTTGGAAACGTCTCCGTCGCCGAACTGCATGGTCGTGGACGTCGGACGTATATCGTCGTCGGATCTCGCTTCCGCCTGTATTTCGGGCGCGGTGTCTTCGGCTACTTCTTCGGCGGTTTCGGTAACTTCCTGCTCCGCCGTGTCGCCGTATAAAAGCAGGTTGAGATTACGGTGCATTTTTTCGCGCTCGGCGTCCAAACTCTCCCGACTTTCCGTTTCTTCGAACATAGACGGATTTCTTCTTTCCAACACGTCTATCGCAGAACCGCTTTCAGATGAACCTGTATTACGTCTCGTCGTCAACATAATTCTCTCCTAAATGGTTTTTACACCCTTTCCGCTATGCGCAGTTTCGCGCTTTTCGCCCTTTTGTTTATTTTCAGTTCTTCTTCGCCCGCAGTTACGGGATGTTTACTTATGATATTTATCTCTTTCTTCTTCCCGCATACGCAGAAAGGTAAACTTTTGTCGCAGATGCAGTCTGTTTCGAGTTCTTTGAACGCCCTTTTCACTATTCTGTCTTCCAACGAGTGAAAGGTGATTATCGCTATCCTGCCGCCTTTTTTCAACGCTCTCGATAAGTTTACGACCGTTTCGTACAGCCCCGAAAGTTCCCCGTTTACTTCTATCCTTAACGCCTGAAACGTCCGCTTGGACGGGTGTCCGTCCTTTTTGAACTTCGCGGGAATGCTCCGCTCTATTATCGCGTTCAATTCCCCTACCGTTTCTATGCGCTTCTTCGCACTTTCAAGCAGAATATTTTTGGCGATATTACCGTAAAACTTTTCTTCGCCGTACTCTTTCAGTATCTCGCAAAGTCTGTCTTCCGTGTATTCGTTGACTATCTTTTCGGCGGTAAGAGATTTCGTAACGTCCATGCGCATATCGAGTTTTTCGTCCTGCGCAAGATAGGAAAATCCCCTCGAACGGTCGTCGAGTTGAAAACTCGAAACGCCGAGATCCAAAAGTATCCCGTCGAAACCGTCTATCCCGAGTTCTTCGGCAATAGCACCGAAATTTTTGAAATTGTCCCGAAAAAGAAAAAACCTGCCGTCGAATTCTTTGAGTTTTTCCTTTGCCCTGTCTATCGCGTAGCCGTCCAGATCGGTTGCGATAAGTTTTCCCGTCGGCGCGCTCCTTTTCAATATCTCGTAAGAATGTCCGCCGCCGCCTAAAGTTCCGTCGAAATAAACCCCGCCGCGCTTTACGTTAAGTCCCGAAAGACTTTCTTCAAGCATTACGGGGATATGATTTAATTCAGTCATCTTTAAGACTGTCTATAGCGTCCGCAAGTTCTTCGAAATTAACGTCGGCAAAATATTCGTTCCAGACCTCTTCGCTCCATATCTCCACGCAATTAGGTCCTTTGAAAACCACCACGTTCTTCTCTATCTTCGCAAACTTTCTTAAATTTTCGGGAAGAAGTATCCTTCCCTGATTGTCTTCCTCCGCTTCCCAGAGATTGTAGAGAATAAATCTCGCCGCCTTTAACTGCTTGTCCCTGTAAGCGTTTATGTTTTTAAGGCTCGCCTTTACTTCTTCCGTCTGTTCCTTCGAGTAAACGTAAAGACACCCGCCCGCGCCGACGGTTACGCTGTAACCCTCGCCGATTTCTTCACGCAATTTAGCCGGTATACGCATACGGTTTTTTGCGTCTAATTGATGAACGTAATTTTTACCGGCCATTTTACACCCCTTTTATATCGGTACCTGCATTGTACCACACATTTTGACCACTGTCAACCACTTTTTAAAATTTTTTCGATATTTTTTCGATTTTTTTACGGGAAGTTTACGGCTTGTTGACTACTTTAAGAAAAATTTTTCTGTTTTTTTCGGCGCAGTCGCCGATAAAATCGACTGTGATTTCCTTGTTATTCGCCAAATTGCCCGAAATGCGCAAAAACTCTTTTACCTGTCTTGCCGTAAAAGCGTCCCCGCTTATAATATCTCGGGGACAAAAGTGGTCGAAAAATTGCTTTTCTATCAGTCCGTAGTGGGTGCAGCCCAAAATAACGGTGTCGAACCGATAGTTTTCGGAGAGAATTTTCCGACATTTTAAAGAAGAATCAAGGTGCGCTTTAAGGTTTACGACAAAAAGGTCGGCGGCGTTTTTTTCCACGTCTTCGGCAAGGCGCGATAGATTCACGACTTTAAGGTTTTCCGAGTCTTTGAACCGCTCCGCCGTTCTCTCGGTGCAAAAAAGAACGGCGCGTTTACCTTCCGCCGCCGTTTTTTCGGTCGGCGGGTACACGCCGAAGACGGGTACGGGCACAAGCCTTTTTACGTTGCCGAGAACGTTCACGGCGAGGGTGTTACAGGCAAAAACGATGGCCTTTACACCGTACGTCATTACCCTTCTTACGTTTTCCAGCGTAAGGATATTGAGTAAACTTACGGGTTTATCGCCGTAAGGGGCGTTAAGGTTGTCGCCGAAATACAAAAACTTTTCGTTCGGCATCTCTTCTATAAGGCGTTTTAAGGTGAACAATCCCCCTATTCCGCTGTCCATTACCGCGATATAGTCCGTATTCATAATAAATTTTATGAAGACTTTACAAAAAACGTTAAAAAACGGGTAAATAGATAAAATGTTCGTGAAATGCAGTTGCTTTTAAAAGTTATTTGTGATAAAATATAATGCGTATCGAACAAAATTAAGGAGAATCCTTATGCCTAATATCAAATCGGCTAAAAAAAGAGTACTGGTAAACGCTAAAAAAACCGAACAGAACAAGAATATCCGTTCGGAAGTCAAGACGGAGATCAAAAAGATCTACGCCCTTATAAAAGAAGGTAAGATCGAAGAAGCGAAGGCGCTTTTGCCCAACGCTTTCAAACTTATAGATTCCGCGGCGGGAAAGAATATTTTCCACAAGAACAACGCCGCCAACAAAAAATCCAAACTTGCGAAGAAGATAGAAGCGGCGGCAAAGGACGTCCCCTTCTCGCAGAAAGAAGAAGTGAAAGCGGAAGAACCCGCTCCCGCGGCAGTAGAAACGGTAGCGGAAGAAGTGGCGGAAGAACCCGTTAAAAAGACCAGAAAACCCCGCGCCAAAAAGACCGAAGAAACGGAAGCCGCGGAATAATATTTAAAAGATAATTTTACGCCCCGAAAGTTTACCGAAAACTTTCGGGGCGTTTATATTGCTTTTAAAACCTTTACGGGTTATAATGTTTCTATGGACGATATATATTTTATGAAAGAAGCGTTGAAACTCGCCGAATCTTCCTTAATGCGCGGCGACGAACCTTTCGGCGCGGTGCTGGTAAAAGACGGCGCAATAGTTTTTCGCGGCGAAAACAAGATAAACACCGAAAGCGACCCTACCTATCACGCGGAAACGGGGCTTATACGGGACTTTATAAAGGAAACGAAGATAACAGACCTTTCGGAATATACTCTCTATACGACCTGCGAACCGTGTTTTATGTGCGCCGGCACGATGGTGTGGGCGAAACTCGGGCGGCTTATTTACGGCGCAAGTAACGACGATTTAAGAAATATACGGGGCAAAAAGGGTTTCCCTTGCAGTAAAACGGTCTTCGAAAACTCTTCGCACTCCCCCGTGGTTACGGCAGGCGTTTTAAGAGAAGAGTGCGTGAATATCCTTAAAAATTATTTTTCAAAACGTTAAAAAAGAGAAGTTTTCACTTCTCTTTTTTTATTTTTTAAATCTGCCGAAAACTTCGTTGACTTTCTCGAAACTCGCAAAGCTTCCCGGGTGGCTTTTTATTATCTTCATCATTTCGCCTATCTGCTTTTTACGGATTATGCACACAAGCATATATTTGTCTGTATGGGAATACATGCCTTGCACTTTCATTTCCGTAACGCCGTGCCCCAACTTTTCCATAAGTTCGGCGGAAAGTTCTTCGGGACTTTCGGTAACTATCTCGAATTTATAGCCGTTCTTTATGCCTGCTACAAAATAATCCACGACGACGTTTGCTATAAACAGGTTTATAAGCGTGCATATAACGGGCGTTATCTTCATACCGTACACGAAAAACGCTATAAACACCACGGCGGAATCCATTAAAAACGAAACGTAGGCGATATTCGTTGCGGGCTTGAATTTCTTTATAAGCGCGGAAATGGCGTACGTTCCCCCGCTCGCGCCGAGTCTGCGCAGCATCAGGGCAAACCCCAGCCCCGATATAACGCCCGTTGCGATACACGCGAACACGACGTTATAATCTTCGGGATTGTTTATCGCACTGTACGGTTTGAAATCGAGTAAGGCGAAAAGTTCCGTAGAAAGCGACTGTATCACCATATAGAGTATCAGGAGAAACCCGAGTTTTTTATCTACGAATATTCCGACCAAAATAAATATGGGAACGTTAAAGCAAAGCATAAGGACCGCCCAACTCACCTCGTACCCCAAAAGGTAGTAAGTGATAGTCGCAAGTCCGCCTACGCCGCCGGGGGCGAACCCGTTGCTGTTCTGGAAAAAATAATACCCCGTTCCTACGGTAAGTCCCGCGATAACGCATATTATAACGTCCCAAGTCCACCGTTTTACGCTGCTTTTCATCTTACGTTTCCCCTTGTCCCGAATTAAAACTCGGCCTTTACGCTTTCGTAAATTTCGTTTGCGGCTTTTACCGCGTCGTCGTAGTCGTCCGATTTTTTGAGTTTCCGCTTTTTCGGTCTTCCGTATATTCCGAACATCCAAGGTCCTATCCAGCAGAACGCGCCGCAATCTTCCGTTATCGCCCGCGTTATACTGCGCTTTGCCCTTTTGGGGTGCGGAAAGAGGATTTTTACGAAAAACGCCGCGACCTTGCCCCAAAAGCCCTTGAAATGCATAAGTAACGCGGTCGGAGACACACCGGGGTGCGCCACGCAGAACCGCGTGTCCTTATATTTTTCCGCAAGGTCGAAAAAAGAAAAGGTCAGAAACCTTTTTGAGTTCCCATAGACCTTGTTATACCCCGTGCCAGAGTAATCTATATTGTTTTTATCGAACTTCGCCCAGCGGTGCGCAAGACTGCCTACGGCAATCGCCGTGTCTATCTTTACCCCGTTATCCAGTAACTTTCGCAACATATAATACTGCGAAAGAAAGTTCACCTGAAAGATATTGTTGTACCCGCTGTCGGTAACGTAAGTTTCTTCGTTGTATATCCCCGCGTTCAATATTATAACGTCGTTATTAAGTAAAGACAGTTCTTCGGTGGCGCGCTTTACGCTTTCCATAGAAGAAAAGTCGGTTATAATTACGTTGACTTTTGCGTTCGGGGAAAGTTCTTTAAGCGTTTTTGCGAGTTTATCGCATTTATCTTTATTTCTCGCGACCAGATTAAGGTTCGCACCGCGGCGCGCCGCTTCCTTGCATATTTCGACGCCAAGCCCGCCGGTCGCGCCCGTTACCGTTATAAATTTACCTTTTAAGTCTTCCATTTACCAGTCTTCTTTTATAGACGTCTTTACGTCGTCGTAATAATCGAAATATTTCTCCCTTTCGGAAGATTCCGCCCTTTTCCACTCTTCGGGAAAGTAAGCGTCTTCTTCTTTTAAGTCGGCTTCCTTTAAGTAGTCTAACTTGCTCTTTCCCTTCTGTGGCAACTTGCCTTTACCGTTCTGCACTTCTTACAATCCCCGCATTTACTTAAAATATGCATATTTTTCAAACATATTATAGTCAACGCCGCCGTTAAAGTCAATACAATCGCCGCTATTTTGCCTATATTTAACGCTATTATCCCGAAAACGTTTATAATAAGCGCGATAAGATACCCCGTCAAAAACTGAAAAACCGCCATACCCCAAAACAGTTTTTTACTCTTCAATTCCCTTTTTGCGGCGGCAAGCGCGGCGACGCAGGGCGGCGAAACGAGTACGAACACCATAAACCCGTACGCCGAATAGGCGGTATTAAAAAGGCTTGCGGGATCTTCCGTCACCGCGCTTAAACTTTCTATCACCGCTTCTTTCGCGAATATCCCCGAAAGCAAAGACACCGTTGCCTGCCAGTTTCCGAAACCCAAAGGATAAAAGGCGTATTTTAAAACGTTCCCCGCCGCGTACACGAAACTTTTTTCGATATCGCCGCCCGTATATCCCGCAAATCCGAAATTTTTAAGCAGCCAGAGTATTACCGAAACGGCGAAAATTATACTCCCCGCTTTAAGGAGAAAATCCGCCGTTTTATCCCTTGCCGCGCCGTATAATACCCTTGCGGACGGTAGCCTTAATGTCGGCATTTCCATTATGAACCCGCCCGTCGCCTTAAACCTTTTAAACCGCGAAAGTATCGCGCCGCCTATACACGCCGTAAATATCCCGACGAGATAAAAGGACGCGGCGAGAAAAGCGTTCCCGCCGAATATCTTTCCGCAAAGGTAAGAAAAAACCGCGGTTTTCGCCCCGCAAGGCATAAACGACGTGAGATATACCGTCGTTTCGCGCGCGCTTTTTTCTTCTATACCGCTCGCGGCGGAAACGCCGCTCACGGCACACCCGCAGGACAGCCCGAAAGAAAACACCGACTTGCCGCAAAGCCCTATTTTATTCAATATTTCGTCCGTTAAAAACGCCATGCGGGAAGTATAGCCCGTCTGCTCCAACGCCGTGAGAAAGAAAAACAGAAATATTATCTGCGGTAAAAATCCCAGAACGTTCCCCACCCCGCCGACTACCGCGTGTGAAATAAGGTCCGCAAACCACACGCCGCCCGTTTTTTCCGACAGATAAATATAAAGTTTGTCGCTCGCGTTATCTATCGCGCCGCCGATAACCGTCCCTATCCTGCCGCCGACGTTAAGGGTTAAAAAAAACATTACAAAGCACACGGCGAACATAATGGGAAAACCCCACAGTTTACTTAAAAGCACTTTATCTATCTTCTCGGTCAATATTTCGCTTTTGGTCTTTTCGACGGGTTTTCCCCTTAAAAACGCACCTTTAACGGCTTTCACCTTTTCCGCTTCTAACTTCGGCGGGACGGCTCTATTTAAAGCGGCGGATATAAGTTGATCGAGATTTTTACCTTTCCTTGCCGATATCTTTATCACGGGTACGTTAAAAGCGTCCGAAAGCCTTTTGTCGTCGAACTCTATCCCGCTTTTTTCAAGTTCGTCGCAAAAGTTTACGGCGACGACCGTCGGCACGGAAAGTTTCGTTATTTCGGTAAGAAGGGAAAGTCCTTTTACGGGGTTCGTGCCGTCCATAACGTAAATAACCGCGTCGAACTTCTTTTTATCGAGAAACGTTAAAACGGCTTTTTCGTCTTCCGAGTCGGCGGAAAGAGAATACAGCCCCGGAAGATCGGTAACCGTTATTTCGGGGCGTTTTTTAAGTTTGCCGCTTTTTTCTTCCACGGTAACGCCAACGCGGTTGCCGACCGTTTCAAAACTGCCCGTAAGGGCGTTGTACAACGTCGTCTTTCCGCAGTTGGGAGTCCCTATAAGACAAAGGTTTTTAAACATACTTTACGATTATCCCTTCCGATATCTTTTTGCCGACGGCAAAGTTTACCCCGTTTACGCTTATTTCTTGCGTACCGCCGAAAGGCGAAACTCCGAGTACCGTTATAACGCAGTTATCCGTTATCCCGAATTTTGCGAGTTTTTTGCGGTAATACGCGGAAAGCGTATATCCCGCGACGGCAACCTTTTCGCCGACCTTTACGTTAAATAAAGTCATATAATATTGTATTTACGAAAAAAACGGTTTATGTTTGCAACATAAACCGTTTTTTTATATATTTACCCGTTTATTCCTGACCTTTCAGCGCTTCAACCATATTGATCTTTTTGTTTTTCCCGGATATCATAAGTCCCACTATAAGCGAAACGCCGAAAGTAAGCAGCGTGCTTATCAGAAAAGTCTTCCAGCCCAGCATAAGTTTCATTTCGTATTCTCCCGCAAGCGCGTTCAGAAGATACTGCAAAACGCCTATCCCTGCGGGTATCCCGAGAAATACTCCCGCAAGCGTAAGCCATAAATTCTGACCGATAAGTATTTTACCTATCTGCTTATCTTTAAAACCCACCACTTTAAGCGTCGCCATTTCCCTATAACGTTCGGTGTAACTCATGACCCCGAGATTATACAGTACCACTATTCCTAATATCACCGCCGCAATTATCAAAAGCGCCACCATAGTAACCATTAAAGTCATAACCTTGTCGAACGACTTTATAATGTTTTCCTTGGTCTGTATGTCGGAAACGATTTCGTTTACCGTTATTCCGTCAACGTCGGTATAGACTGTGTTTATCTTATAGTCGAATCCCGTAACCGACGCGGCGTAATTTTCGGTCATTACTATATTTTCCGTCATAGATCGCAATACGCCCGCTATTTTTACGGTAAATTCCGTGTTTTCGCCGTAAGGCGAAAACGTTATTTCGTCGCCGACTTTTAGATTAAGTCTGTCGGCTATCCTTACGCAAACGTAAGCACCGTCGTCTTTAAGGGCAGTATATCTCATATCGCGGTCTATAAACTTCACTTTGTCGTTAGCAACGTTATAAATTTCGAGATTTACGGTCTTGTCTTCAAGTTGTACGGCGGCGGAAGCGCTGTAATCGCCGTCGTAAGTTGCGGCAAGCGCGCGAATAGCCGCATTTTCGGCATTGTCGGTATTTACGTTCAGTTTGTATTCGTAATTTATCGCACCGTAATAAAATACGTTTACGAATCCGTCTATCGTATCCGACATACCCAACCCCCCAACGCACAGCACGAGACAACCTATTATTCCGAATAAAGTCATAAAAGTTCTCGATTTATGTCTCGAAACGTCCCGCAAGTTCCAGCGCGCCCCGAATTTCATCTTTTTCCATAATCCGGTTTTCTCTAATTTAAGACTCTTCACCCTGCTCGGAACGTACGGTCTTAAAGTGTCCGCCGCCGAACCTTTCAATACCTTTCTCACCGATAAAAAACCTATAAGAACGAGAAAACAGATTATCACGGCGATAACCGCCCAGCATATGACCGGAATTTTAAGCGACCAGTCGGGCATATCTATATAAGTGCCCATCGCACCGTTAGGATTCATTATGTACCAACACAGTAAATATCCTATTCCCACGCCTAAAATCGTGCCTATTACCCCTATTGCAAAGGCGTAAGAACTGTAATGCTTTATTATCCGTTTGTTTTTAAAGCCCAACGCTTTAAGCGTGCCTATCTGCGTTTTTTCAGCGGCGGTTATACGGTGCATAGTCGTTATCATCGTCAAAACCGCTATCGCGAGAAACAGAACGGGAAGGATAGATCCCATTACTATCCCTTCTTCTATTTCCCCTCTCGATTCCGAATAGGAAACGGTATCTTCTTTGGGTATGACAAGATAAGAACCTATTGAGTTTTCGACGACGTTTACGAAATCTTTTTTATCGAGATCGGACAACACGTTTATCTGCGGGTAGTAGGTTTGCCCGAACAACGCGCCGTATGCCGCGGGAGAAAGATATGCGAATCCGTATTTTTCATAATCGGGCATCATCTGAACGCTGTTGGACGGCAAACATATAAGATATTCGCCCGCCTTGATAAGTCCCCTTACCTTTAACGGCGAGTCAACGTTATTAAAAGATAAAACTACTTCGTCCCCGCAGGATATTTTATTGTTTTTCGCAAACTGATCGGATATCCAGACGCCTTCCGTATCCGTTGCGGAATATTCTTCGCCTTCCGTAAGATATATTCCTGATACCGCGATATCGGTACTCACCGTAACCGCAAGATTCGTCTTTTCATATCCCTTTAAGGTCATGTCCGCCGAAACGTATAACGTGGCGTTCTTTACGCCTTCCGCCGATTTTACCGCATTTAACTGTTCGGTCGAAAATCCCGCTTCGGATACTATCCTGTAATCCGAAAACCCCGTTTCCGCCAAAAAACCGTCTGTATTCTTTTTGAGAGTGTACCACTCCATATTAAATCCGAGAAAAACGCCTATCCCCAACGCGATCATAATTATCATGGATATGAATTGCGCCTTGTAAGTAAGGATAGTTCTTATAAGTTTCTTGAAAAGCATCTTACCACTCCACTTCGTCCGCCGAAACAGGTTTTTCCTGCTCGTCAACCGACCTTATCTTTCCGTTTTTGACTCTTATAACGACGTCCGCCATTTTTGCGATATTCTGGTTATGCGTTACGATTATTATAGTCTTTCCGCGCTTTTTCGCCATAGAAAGCAAAAGTTTCAACACCGATACTCCCGTTTCCGAGTCCAACGCCCCCGTGGGTTCGTCGCACAAAATAATTTCCGGGTTTTTCGCAAGCGCTCTCGCTATGGAAACTCTCTGTTGTTCGCCGCCGGAAAGTTGCGCGGGAAAATTATTCCTGTGGTCGGCAAGCCCCACTTCTTCAAGCATAGAATCCGCAGACAAAGGGTCTTCCGCAATTTCGTTCACCAACGCTACGTTTTCGTAAACGGTGAGAGTAGGTATCAGATTATAAAACTGAAAAACGAATCCCACGGTCTTGGCGCGGTAATCGGCAAGTTCGTCGGCAGTTAATTGCGATATATCCCTGCCCGCTACCGTTATTTTCCCCGCGGTAGGACTGTCTAACCCGCCGAGAAGATTTAAAAGCGTGGATTTGCCCGCCCCCGAAGGTCCGAGTACCACCACGAATTTGCCTTCCTTTATCTCGAGATCCACGTTGTCCAAAGCATTTAAAACGTGTTCCCCACTCACGTAGGTTTTTGTAACCTTATCTAATTTTATTACGCTCATTTCGTCTCCCGTGAGTTAGTTATGGCTAACTCGTTTTTATAAATATAGTTAGCATTTGCTAACTGACTTTAAGTATAAACCCGACGTGGATAAAAGTCAAGCAAAATCGTTAAAAAATGTAAAATAATTGATATTTCGTAAATTTTGTGTTAAAATGTATCGGGGAGAAAAATTATGGAAATAAAAGAATCGGGAGAAATGTATCTGGAAACGATACTCGTACTGCACAACGAAAGGGGTGCGGTGCGTTCTATCGACGTCAGCGAATATATGGGCTTTTCAAAGCCCAGTGTTTCGCGCGCTATGGGAATACTCAAAAACAACGACTTTATAGTTATAGATAAGGAAGGGTTTATTACCCTTACGGAAAAAGGAAGAAAAACCGCCGAAAAGATATACGAACGGCATAAAGTTTTATCTTCGCTCCTTATAAGTCTCGGCGTGCCCCCAAAAACCGCCGCAAAGGACGCGTGCAGGATAGAACACGTTATTTCCGACGAAACCTTTAACGCCGTTAAAAATTACGTTAAATAGATAAAAAGTTTAAAAATACCGTCCCGCCGATTTCGGCGGGACGGTGGTTTTTAATTGATTTTTAAGTTTAATTTTTCGGTTTCGGTTCAAAGCAATTTATACAATTTTTCGCTACATAATTGTTATTATCTACGTAATATTATTTCTTCAGAACTATCCTCCGCCACGCCAAGTGTTTTCAGTTCTTTCTTTGCTTCGTTTATCTGTCTTACGGTCATATCTTCGTTATTTATAATTTCTTTCAGTTCTTCAATTCTGTTCTGCCGTGCTTCTTCTTGTTTTTGCTGCTCTAATTTTTCTCTTTGTCTTTGTTCGGCATATTCTTCTCGCTGTTGTTGTGCATATAAGTCTAATTCAGGTTGAAATAATTCTATATGCCCGCATTTTTGACAAGCGTAAGCGTTTACCCAAAAATGTCCTTCCGTGGCACAAATTTCCCCTATTGAAGTAGGCTTAAAGTCTGTTCCCAAACAGTTAGAACATTTAATAACAGTCTTGTTCTTCATTTTTATACTCCTTTTCTATATGATTTTTTTATTTTATAAATATATTTCCACCCGTACAGGAAACGATTTTTGCATTACCTGATTCAGTTGTAGTATATTCAAAAGATGCAAACCCAGCGACATTAAGTTGTACGGTTTTTTGTTCTTTTCCACCGATACTAATATATTCAAAAGTTAAAACACAATCAGAATATATACCGCTTACAGCACCGTTTATAGTTACTTTCTTTATCCGCCAACTGATATTTCCCGTGCTACCGAAAGCCGTTGTATTCTCGTCTATCGACAAATAATAATTACAATTTGACATGTTTAGCGTAATGTAATCACTGACTTGCGTACTATCGTTCTTTGATGAACTTTCGTTGCCACACGCTACTAAGCCTAAAACAACAACCAACAACAGAACAAACGACAAAAATTTTTTCATTACAAAACCTCCTTTAAATAAAAAATGTGCCGCTTTTGCAAACGGCACACCGCAAAGACGCACCGTTTCGCTTGCTGCGACACAATTATATTACAATATCCACCTAAACGATTTTGTAATGCGAAAACAGCACACCTCTACCGAAGTATACTCGTCTATGTGAATATTGAACTGTGTCGCAATGATATATTAACATATTTTTGAGTAAAATGCAATATTTTTGTCAGGTCGCAATTTGAAATAGTTATCCCCGAAGCGGTAACTTCGGGGATAATATTCGTTGATTTTTAAGTTTTTAATCGACGAGTTCGATTATAGCCACTTCTGCGGCGTCGCCTTTGCGCGGTCCTAACTTGTATATTCTCGTGTACCCGCCGCCGTTGCCCTTTTCTTCTTTGCGGGCGGCGTATTTCGGCGCGTATTCGTCGAATATCTTTTCGATAAGCGGACTCTTTATCGCTCTCGTTCTCTTCTTGAACTCGGGCTTGCTCTCTTTAAAGCCTTTGACTTCCTGAAGGTCGTTCACCATGGAAATTATCTTTCTTCTGGCGTTCAGTTTCTTAACGCCGTCTTTGATAAGAGTTTTCGTGGTTTCTTTGCCCTTTTCGTCGGCTACCGTTACTTTGCTTTCTACCGTGTCGGTATAAGTATTGACCGCAAGCGTAAGTATCTTCGCGACGTAAGACGCTACTTCCTTCGCTCTCGCTTCCGTGGTTTCGATTTTGCCGTGCCATAAAAGCGCGGACGCCTGATTCTTTATGAGCGCTACTCTCTGCGTAGCGTTAAGTCCTAATTTTCTTGCCATTTTTTAATCCTCCGGATCCTGTAATTTTAAGCCGTAACTTTCAAGTTTGTAGATAACTTCGTCAAGCGACTTCTTGCCCAAGTTACGCACTTTAAGCATATCGTCTTCCGTCTTCTTCGTCAAGTCTTCCACCGTGTGGATATTCGCTCTCTTCAAGCAGTTGTAGGAACGCACCGAAAGATCCATTTCTTCGATCGTCATTTCGAGAATCTTGGTCTTCTTATCTTCTTCCGGCGGAACGAGTATTCCGATATTGCCCACTTCCGAAAGAGAAACGAACATCTTGATATGCTCTTCCATTATCTTCGCCGCAAGACTTACTATGTCCCTGCCCGAAAACGCGCCGTTCGTCCATACTTCAAGCGTAAGTTTATCGAAGTCAACGCTCTGCCCTACACGGGTAGCCGTTACGTTGTAACTTACTTTCTTAACGGGCGTATAGATGCTGTCTATCGCGATATTGTCTATTACGTCTACTTTGTGCTCGTTGGCGTCCTGATATCCCCTGCCCATGCCGACGGTAAGTTCCATATCTATCTTGCCGCCTTCGTCTATCGTGCAGATATACTGGTCGGGGTTGAGTATTTCGAGTTCCGCGTCGCAACTGATGTCCCCCGCCTTAACGACGCAAGGTCCTTCCTTTGCGAGTTTTACCGTCTTTTTGTAATCTTTGTCGAGTACGCTGCTCTTTATCGCAACGCATTTGAGATTTAAGATTATTTCTGTAACGTCTTCCTTGATCTTCGGAATAGACGAAAATTCGTGCTTTATCCCGAGTTCTTCCGCAAATTTGACGTTCTGTATCGCCACTCCGGGGAGTGCGGACAACAGTATGCGCCTTAAAGCGTTACCGAGCGTCAGTCCGAATCCCTTTTCCAAAGGTTCTACGACTATTTTCGCGTAACTTCTCTCTTCGTTTTCTTCCACCGCTATTTTCGGCATTTCAATTTCCATCATAAGAAATTATCCTCCTTTAAATAGTTCCGATATTCGGGTCGCGGGCATTCTTGTAAACGGCGTGGAATTCCGTCACTTTCCCCCCGCAAACCTAAATCGGATATAAATTTTCAGATTATTACTTCGAGTACAACTCGACGATCATATGTTCTTTTATCGTGACGTCGATATCTTCTCTCGTCGGAAGGGCGAGTATCTTGCCTTCCAGCGTTTCGGGATTGAATTCGAGCCACTTGGGCATCGCGCCTATCTTCATGGCCTTTATTTCTTCGAAATACTTGTTGTCGCGCTTGTTTTCCTTTACCGCGATAACGTCGCCCACTCTTACGTTGTAAGAAGCGATATTGACGTTCTTGCCGTTTACGGTAAAGTGCCCGTGCGTTACGAGCTGACGCGCCTGCGATCTCGAAGAACCTACGCCCATTCTGAAAATGACGTTGTCGAGCCTTCTTTCCAAAAGCGATAACATGTTTTCACCGGTTATGCCTTTCATCCTGTCGGCTTTTTCGTAATATTTCCTGAACTGGCTCTCCAAAACCCCGTAAATTCTCTTGCATTTCTGCTTTTCACGAAGTTGCAGTCCGTATTCGGAAACTTTCTTTCTCGCCATACCGTGCTGACCGGGAGCGACGGGTCTCTTTTCGAAAGCACAGCTGCCCTTAAAGCATCTTTCGCCTTTTAAGAAAAGTTTCGCGCCTTCTCTTCTGCATAAACGACATTTAGATTCAGTATATTTAGCCATATCTCGATTTCTCCTTTATACTCTGCGTTTTTTGGGCGGTCTGCATCCGTTGTGGGGGATAGGCGATACGTCCTGAATAAGGGTAACATCCATATCGCAGTTGGCAAGCGCGCGGATAGCCGCTTCCCTTCCTGCGCCGGGTCCTTTGATATACACTTCCACCGAACGCATACCCTGTTCTCTCGCGACTTTGCCCGCCGCTTCCGCCGCCATCTGCGCCGCAAACGGAGTGCTCTTTCTCGAGCCCTTAAAGCCCAAAGAACCCGCGCTCGACCAAGATACCGTGTTCCCCTGCATATCCGTTATCGTAACCAGAGTGTTGTTGAAAGACGCCTGTATGTGAACTTGTCCTTTATCTACCTTTCTCGCGTCCTTACGCTTTTTTACTACTTTCTTTGCCTGAGCCATTTAAGTGTCCTCCTTATTTCGTTGCCGTCTTCTTCTTGGCGACGGTACGACGAGGACCTTTTCTGGTTCTCGCGTTTCTCTTGGAACTCTGTCCCCTTACGGGCAGGTTCTTTCTGTGACGAACACCGCGGTAGCAACCTATTTCTATAAGCCTCTTTATCGAAAGACTTACTTCGCTACGCAGATCCCCTTCGACGTGGATATTGTGTTCGATATACTCCCTTAACTTGGCAACGTCCGATTCGCTCAAATCTTTTACGCGCGTATCGGGATTGATGCCCGTTTCTTTGATGATTTTTTTGGCTGTCGAAAGACCTATCCCGTATATATAGGTAAGTCCTATTTCGATTCTCTTGTTATTCGGCAGATCGACGCCGGCTATACGTGCCATTAAATACCTCCGTATTCTTTCCTTTTAATTTATATTTTTTCGCTCTATATTTACCGGAATTTTTCCGCGCTTGGAATGTGCGCTTATAAAATCCCGTTCTTTTTCGCTACGACGAAATAAGGGCTTTAACCCTGCCTTTGCTTATGGTTCTTGTTCTTGGAACAGATCACCATGACTTTTCCGTTTCTCTTTATCACTTTGCATTTATCGCACATAGGTTTTACTGAAGGTCTTACTTTCATTTTCGTATCTCCTTTGATTTTTTAAGATTTACTACGCCAGGTTATCCTGCCCTTCGTTAAGTCGTAAGGGCTCATTTCCAACTTGACGCTGTCGCCTAAAATTATTTTTATATAATGTTGACGGAGTTTGCCCGATATGTGGGCGGTTATTATATGTCCGTTAGACAGTTTTACCTTGAACATCGCGTTGGGCAGTACTTCCACCACGACGCCTTCGGCTTCTATTACGTCGTCTTTCGACACTTTCTATTCCCTCCTGTTTATTTTGCGGGAAACGGCGTTCAATTGCTTTTTCAGCCGTTCGTTCCCGTAAGGTGCTCCGCTTAAAATCTTTTCCGCCGCACGAACAAGCGTTTCTCCCGTATCCGCGACGTGTTTTACGTTCTTTACTTTGGGACGGGCGATTTTACGAACCTTTCCGTCGACTAAAAACACTTTCGTTTCAGTCTTACTTACAACGAGATATAAAATTCCTTTATCCCGCCCCGAAAGGCTTTTTACCACGCTGCCCGTTTCCATCGCCCTACCTCAAAGCGTCAGTATTTCGACGCCGTCCGCCGTTATCGCGACGGTATTTTCGTAATGCGCGGAAGGTTTTCCGTCTTTCGTCTTTGTCGTCCAGCCGTCGGGCATGAACTTTACGTCGAAAGTCCCTGCGTTTATCATGGGCTCTATCGCAAGACACATACCTTGCCTTAACCTTATCCCCGTGCCTTTCTTTCCGAAATTCGGGATAAACGGATCTTCGTGCATCTTCCTGCCGATACCGTGCCCGCCCAAAGCGCGCACCACCGAGAACCCGTTCTCTTCCGCTAAACTCTGAACGTAATACCCTATATCGCCGAGCGGCGTGCCTTCGTTAAGGTTTTCCACCGCGTTGAAGAAACATTTTTCGGTTATCTCCACGAGTCTGCGTTTTTCTTCGCCTACGTCGCCTATCTTAAAGGTTCTCGCGGCGTCGCCGTGGTACCCGTTGTAGTATACCCCGACGTCCACGCTGACTATCTGACCTTCTTTTATCACTGCGTCTTTCGACGGTATCCCGTGTACGACCGTGTCGTCTATCGATATGCACGTCGACGCGGGATAACCCGCGTAATTAAGAAAAGACGGTTCCGCGCCCAAAGACTTTATGTATTCGTACGCGAGTTTATCGAGTTCGAAAGTCGTCATGCCGACTTTTATCGATTTTCCGATATATTTCAGAAGATCGCCCGTCATCCTGCCGCTTTCGCGCATACACGCAAGTTGTTCTTCCGTTTTTATCGTTATCATTTACCGAGAACTCCGACTATCTGCGCAAATGTCTCCGCTTTTTCGCCGTTACCGTTCACGCTGAAAAGTTTTCCCTGCTTTTCGTAATATTCCGTCAAAGGAAGGGTCTGTTTTTCGTAAACCGCCAGCCTTTCTTTCACCGAAACGGGGTTGTCGTCGGCTCTTACGTACAAACTCCCGCCGCACTTCGCGCAGGTCTTCGCGTCCCCTATAAAATCGACGTGATAGGAACTGCCGCACTTCGCGCAAAGTCTTCTGCCCGTTATACGGTGCTGTACGACTTCGGATCTGACGTCTAAACTCACGACCTTGTCGGGTGCGGCGAATTTATCCAGTTCGTTCGCCTGAAACAGCGTTCTCGGAAATCCGTCCAACAGATACCCGTTTTTACAGTCTTCTTCGGCAAGTCTTTCCTTTACTATCGCGCACGTTAAGTCGTCGGGACAAAAGTCCCCCGCGTCTATTATCGCCTTGACTTTCAAGCCGAGTTCCGTGCCGCGTTTAATGTTGTCTCTGAATATTTCGCCCGTCGAGATATGCGGTATGCGGTACTTTGCGCAGATAAGTTCCGCCTGCGTACCCTTTCCGCTGCCCGGCGCACCGAGAAGAACTACTTTCATAGGCTTACTTTAAGAAACCTTTGTAGTTTTTCATCATTATCTGCGAAGTGAGCGCCTGATCGAATTCCAGCGCCACCGACACGACTATGAGAAGTCCCGTCGCGCTGAACACGTTGACCAGCGTATCTCCGCCGATAGATTTGAAAACCACCGAAGGCACCAACGCCACGATCGCGAGATATATCGCGCCGAAAAGCGTTATCCTGTTGGAAACTTTCTTTAAATAATCGGCGGTGGGTTTGCCCGGTCTTATACCGGGAATAAAACCGCCGTTGCCCTGTATGCTTTTACTTATGTCTTCGGGATTGAACTGCATCTGATTGTAGAAATACGAGAAGAACAGTATGAGCACGCAGAGAACTACCATATAAAGGTAACTGCCCGTCCCCATATAGGTGTGCCACCACTCGTAGAACCCGCTGTTACTGGTAGATAAACCGAACAGGTTCATTATGAGATCGGGGAAACTCAATATCGCGAAGGCGAATATCAAAGGCATAACGCCCGAAGCGTTGACTTTGATGGGAATATGCGTCGACTGACCGCCGTACATCTTCCTGCCCTTTATCTGTTTCGCATACTGCACGGAAATCTTTCTTTCCGCGCTTTCGACGGTAACTATCGCGCCGAAAATGACTATTGCGGCAATAACGAATCCGATAAGCTGCCAGGTCGCGCTCTGCGCCGTGGCGGCGTTGCCGAGATTGCTTATAAGCCCTAATATCGCATTGCCCGCCGTCGCTATGATACCTGCGAATATCAATAAAGATATGCCGTTGGATACGCCGTAGTCGGTTATTCTTTCACCGAGCCACATGGTAAGCGCCGCGCCCGCCGTATATATGACTACCAAAAATACGTAACTCATAAAGTTGGCGAAACCTTCGTTTCCGAATATCTGCGCCGTGTTTATGGAACCTTTGAAGGCCACTATTATACCTATCGACTGGGCGATAGCGAGTACCAAAGTAAGTATTCTCGTGTAGGCGTTTATTCTCTTTCTGCCCTCTTCGCCTTGCTTACTTAACCTTTCCAAGGCGGGGATAGCGTAAGTGAGAAGTTGGATGATAATGGACGCGTTGATGTACGGACCTATGCCCATCGCGAAGAACGTGCCGTATTGCAACGCTCCGCCCGATACCGCGCTCATTATCTGCAAGAAAGTGTAGTCCCCCAAGCCTGCGAATAAATTTACGCCGGGCACGGGAATATAACAACCGAGTCTGTATATAAACAGTATTCCGATAGTTATAAGGATCTTCCTTCTTACTTCTTTTATCTTAAACGCATTTACTATCGTCTGCCACATTTTACCCTCCTGAAATACGACGGTAACGTCAGATTATTTCGGCAGTGCCGCCGGCTTTTTCTATCGCTTCTTTCGCTTTCGCCGAAAAAGCGTCGGCTTTTACGGTCAACGCCTTGGTCAGTTCGCCGTTTCCGAGAACTTTAAGACCTACGCCGCCCTTAACGAGTTTTATAAGACCGTTTTCCGCAAGAACGTTTATATCCACGACCGAACCCGCTTCAAACCCTTCCAACACAGAAAGATTGACTATGCTGTATTCCTTCCTGAATATATTGTTGAATCCGCGCTTCGGAATACGTCTTATCAAAGGCATCTGACCGCCTTCGAATCCCGGACGAACTCCGCCGCCGCTCCTTGCCCATTGACCTTTATGTCCTTTGCCGCTTGTTTTGCCGAGTCCGCTGCCTATCCCTCTTCCTAATCTCTTGGAAGACGTTACCGCTCCGGGAGCAGGACTTAAATCACCTATTTTCATATTATCGACTCCTTTACTTTCGCCTTTTACCTTAAATCTTTTCGACTTTCAGAAGGTAACCGACTTTCGCTATCATGCCGAGAATGCTCGGCGTTTCTTCGTGAATTTTATAAGAATTGACCTTTTTAAGCCCTAACGCTTCCACTATTTTCTTGTGGTTGGGAAGCGCGGCTATGGTGCTTTTCACAAGCGTTACTTTGATTTTACCGGTTTCGGTTTTATTCGCTTTTGCCATTTTTATTCTCCTTAACCGTTGATTTCTTCGGCGGTCTTGCCGCGGATAGCCGCCACCTGCTCGGCGGATCTTAATTCCTTCAATCCCTGTATCGCCGCTTTAACGCAGTTTATGGGATTGTTTGTGCCGTGCGATTTGGTTCTTATATCGGTAACGCCTACCGCTTCCATTACCGCACGCACGGGGCCGCCCGCTATAACTCCGGTACCTTCCGCAGCAGGCATCATCAGAACCGTGCCGCTGCCGAATTTACCTATTACTTCGTGGGGAATACTCGTGCCTAAAAGGGATATGGGCATCATATTCTTCTTGGCTCTCGCCGTCGCTTTATCTATCGCTTCCGGAACTTCCGTCGATTTACCCAAAGCGCAGCCTATCCTGCCCTTTCCGTCGCCTACTACCACGAACGCCGCAAAACGCATATTCTTGCCGCCTTTGACGACCTTGGTAACGCGGTTTATGGAAATAGTCTTTTTGATAAGTCCGTCGTTCTCTTCAACCTTTCTCGGCGCTCTGCCGTTATCTCTCGCCATATTCTTAATCTCCTTGTTTAGAATTTAAGGCCGCCTTTTCTCGCGCCGTCGGCAAGATTCGCCACCCTGCCGGTATAAAGGTATCCGCCCCTGTCGAACACAACGGTTTCCACACCCTTTTCTTTTGCCTTTTTGGCGATAAGTTCGCCGACCGCAAACGCCTGCGCCTTTTTGTCTTTATCGCCTAAATTTCCTTTGAGTTCCTTGTCGAGAGTGGATGCCGTAACTAAAGTTACGCCTTTCACGTCGTCGATAAGTTGCGCATAAATGTGGTTAAGACTCCTGTAAACCGAAAGTCTCGGCGTTTCCGCCGTGCCCTTTATTTTGCGTCTTACCCTTTTATGTCTTTTCAGTCTGTCCTGATTCTTGTTGATCTTGGTAATCATGATCTTCTCCTATTTAATAACTTTTCGTGTCCGAAGACACACTCGGCAGCCGATTTTTATCGGCCACTAAAAGCACTTTAAATTTTAACCTTTGCCGCCCGCGGCTTTACCGACCTTACGCGCGATAACTTCGTCGGAATACTTGATTCCGTAGCCGTGATAAGGTTCGGGTTCTCTTATCCCTCTTATCATGGCGGCTACCTGTCCCACTTTGCATTTATCTATGCCGGAAACCGTGATCTCCGTCTGCGTGGGGCAATCGAGAGTTATACCGTCGGTCTCTTCTACTTCGACGGGGTGAGAAAATCCCACGTTCAAAACTATCTTTTTGCCTTGCTTTGCGACTTTCCAGCCGACGCCGTTTACGAGAAGTCTTTTGGTATATCCTTCCGTAACGCCCTTTATCATGTTGGCGGTAAGCGCCCTGTATAAACCGTGCTTTGCCTTTGTCGGTCCTAAATCGTCGGCTCTTTTGAAAACTATAACGTTTCCGTCTAAACTCGGCTGTATTATGGGATCGTAACTCTGCGTTAAAGTCCCTTTCGCGCCTTTTACGGTTATAACGTTGTCCTTAAACTCTACCGTAACGCCGGCAGGTACGACTATATGTGCGTTTCCTATTCTTGACATAACGACCTCCTACCAAACGTAGGCGAGAACTTCCCCGCCCTGATTTGCCGCTTTCGCTTCCTTACCCGTCATAATGCCTTTCGACGTGGATAAGATAGCGATACCGAGTCCGCCTAATACCTGCGGGATCTCGTCCGCTCCGACGTAAACCCTTAAACCGGGCTTACTTACCCTTTTGAGTCCGGAAATAACTTTGTTCTTTCCTTCGTATTTAAGGGTTATCTTGATAGTGCCCTGAACGCCTTCCAGAATTTCCACGGCGGAAATATAACCTTCTTTCAAAAGTATTTCGGCAATGGCTTTTTTGGTGTTGGACGCAGGAATTTCCACGGTGTCGTGTTTAGCCTGCGCTGCGTTCCTTATTCTCGTCAGCATATCCGCAATAACGTCTGTCATCTTACTTTCCTCCTCTACCAACTCGCCTTCTTAACGCCGGGGATCTGCCCTTTATACGCTAAGTTCCTGAAACAGATACGACAGATACCGTATTTGCGTATGACCGCGTGGGGACGCCCGCAAATAGAACATCTCGTATAGGCTCTGGTGGAAAATTTAGCAGGTCTTTTCTGCTTATTTATCATTGCTTTTTTTGCCATGTTTTTTCTCCTTTTCCTTACTTGGTGGCGAAGGGCATACCGAGCATCGCAAGCAATTCTCTCGCCTCTTCATCGGTGTTCGCCGTGGTGGTGATGCAGATGTCGAATCCCCTGATCTTTTCTACCTGATCGTAGGAAATTTCCGGAAAGATAAGTTGTTCTTTAACGCCCATAGCGTAGTTGCCCCTGCCGTCGAAAGACTTGGTGGGCACACCCCTGAAATCCCTGACTCTCGGAAGCGCTATCGAAATGAATTTGTCGAAAAATTCGTACATTCTGACCCCTCTTAAAGTGACCTTCATGCCGATATTCTGACCTTCCCTGATTTTGAAGTTCGCAACGGATTTCTTCGCCTGCGTAAGTATCGGTTTCTGTCCGGAGATCTGCCTTAATTCTTCCTGCGCTATCTGAATACTCTTGGCGTTGTCCTTTACGTCGCCGAGCCCCGAGTTGATGGTTATCTTGACGAGTTTGGGAACCTGATTTACGTTTTTATAGTTGAATTTCTTCATGAGCGCGGGAACTACCGTGTTTAAGTACAGTTCCTTTACCCTGTTGGGAGTTTTCTCGGTTACAGTTTCCTTAGCAACCTGAGTCTTTTTTTCTGCCATTTAAGTTTTCCTCCGTCTTACTTCTCTTCGGCGGGTTGTTCCGCTTCTTTCTTGGCTTTCTTCTTGGACGCCTTCTTGACTTCCTTGGCTTCCTTGGTGGCGTCTAAAAACGCGCCGCACTTCTTGCATACGCGGGCCTTTTTATCGCCTTCCGTCTTGTAAGCCACTCTCGTAGCCTTGCCGCAAGCGGGACAGACCACTAAAACGTTGGAAGCGTCGATAGGTCCCGACTGATTGACTATGGAACTTACTTCCTGCGCGCTTCTCGCCTTTTTATGCTTTTTCTGAACGTTCACGCCGTCGACGACTATCTTGTTGTCTTTCGGCATAGCGACCAAAACTTTGGCGGTCTTGCCGGCGTCTTTTCCGGATAAAACCAGTACCGTATCGTTCTTCTTTACTTTCATCGTCGTTCTCCTTATAACACTTCCGGCGCAAGCGAAATTATACGCATATAATCTTTATCACGCAGTTCTCTCGCTATCGGCCCGAAAATACGCGTGCCGCGGGGCTGTTTCTGCGCGTCGATGATTACCGCCGCGTTTTCGTCGAAACGCACGAAAGTTCCGTCGTTCCTTCTGATCCCGCTGGTGCTTCTGACTATTACCGCTTTCACGACTTCGCCTTTTTTCACCGCGCCGCCGGGAGTAGCCGTTTTCACGGACGCCACGATAACGTCGCCGACGTTACCCGTTCTTCTGAACGATCCGCCCAAAACTTTAATGCACATCAATTCTTTCGCGCCGGAATTGTCCGCCGCTTTCAATCTGCTGAACGGTTGTATCATGTCGCCCTCCTTACTTAGCCTTTTCTATGACTTCCGCCACTCTCCAGTTTTTGTCTCTGGAAAGTTTGCGCGTCTCGACTATAAGCACTTTATCGCCCACTCCGCAGGCGTTCAACGCGTCGTGCGCCTTGAATTTATGAGTCTTTTTTACTGTCTTCTTGTACAAAGGGTGTTTGTATTTTTCTTCAACGGCAACAACGACCGTCTTATCCATTTTATCGGAAACTACTATTCCTACCCTTTCTTTTCTTAAATTTCTTTCCATAACTTCTCCTACTTCGACGCGAGTTCCTTCTCTCTTAACAGGGTCTTTACCCTTGCTATGTCCTTTTTGCAGGACGCAAGCGACGAGGGGTTTTCAAGTTGTCCTATCGCATGGCGGAAACGAAGATTGAAAAGTTCCTCGGAAAGTTCTTTGAGTTTCGTATTCAATTCTTCTACCGTTAATTCGCGGAGTTCTTTTGCTTTCATACGCTTTCACCGCCTTCGTTACTGATTTTCTCTTCCAAATCCGCCTTCTTTACGAACTTGGTCTTTATGGGAAGTTTGTGTCCCGCAAGACGCATCGCTTCTTTCGCGACGTCCTCGGGAATACCGGACATTTCGAAAAGCACTCTGCCCGGTTTTACCACCGCTACCCAGAATTCTACCGAACCTTTACCGCTACCCATACGGGTGTCGGCGGGTTTCTTGGTTACGGGCTTGTGGGGGAATATGTCTATCCACACCTTGCCGCCCCTCTTTATGAATCTCGTCATAGCGACACGCGCCGCTTCTATCTGGTTGGACTTTATCCATGCGGGTTCCAACGCCACGAGACCGTATTCGCCGTACGCCACCTTGTTGCCCTTGTTGCACTTGCCGGTCATTCTGCCGCGGTGAACTCTTCTTCTTTTAACACGTTTAGGCATCAACATGATTATTCGCCTCCTTGTTTCTTCTTGGGCGCGCCTATTATTTCGCCTTTATATATCCAGCATTTGATGCCGATAACGCCGAAAGTCGTATGCGCTTCCGCAAAACCGTATTCGATATCCGCTCTTAAAGTCTGCAACGGAATAGAACCTTCGTGATAGTGTTCCGTTCTCGCTATTTCAGCCCCGTCGAGCCTGCCCGCTACGGATACTTTTATTCCTTTTATGCCGCTGCGCATACTTCTCGATATAGCCTGTTTCATAGCCCTTCTGAAAGATACGCGCTTTTCGAGTTGCGCCGCTATCCCTTCCGCCACGAGTTGCGCGTCGGCGTCGGGCTTTTTGACTTCGGAAATGTTCACGGAGATCTGCTTGTCTCCGCAGACTTTCGCAACGGTCTTCTTTATAACTTCTATTTCCGCGCCCTGTTTGCCGATCAAAACGCCGGGACGGGCGGTAAATATGGTTATCGATACTTTTTTAGCCGCTTTTTCTATCGCTATCTTCGAGATCGCCGCCTGATAATATTTCTTTTTCAGAACGTTTCTTATCTCGTTGTCTTCTTTAAGGTTGGCGGCAAATTCGCTCTTTTCCACAAACCAGTGAGAATCCCAGTCCTTGATGATTCCTACCCTTAAACCGTGGGGATTAACTTTCTGTCCCATATATACCTCCTATTACGCCTTTGCGTCCAGCACTACCGTTATATGGCTGGTACGTTTCAATATCCTGAACGCGCGTCCCTGCGCTCTCGGCATTACCCTTTTGAGCGTGGGGCCCTGGTCTGCAAAACATTCCGCTACGAACAGATTGTCTTTGCTTAAACCCAGATTGTTTTCGGCGTTGGCGGCTGCCGACATAAGCACCTTTTTTATGGGTTCGGAAGCGGCTTTCGGAGTGTTTTCCAAAATAGCGAGCGCTTCTTTATATCCCTTGCCCCTTATAACGTCGAGTACTATTCTCACCTTATAGGGGGAAATCCTTATGTGTCTGGCTACCGCCGTGGGGCGTCTGTCTTTGTTTTCCGCTATCCTTGCGGTTTTTTCTCTTAAATTCTTTGCCATTTTACAGCCTCCTATTTGGCGTTGGTCTTTTTGTCCGTTCCGCCGTGTCCCTTAAAGGTTCTGGTGGGCGCGAACTCGCCGAGTTTACAGCCTACCATATCTTCCGTAACGTACACCGGAACGTGTTTCCTGCCGTCGTAGACCGCTATGGTGTGTCCTACCATCTGCGGGAATATCGTCGACGATCTCGACCACGTCTTCAAGACTTTCTTTTCGTTCTTTTCGTTCAGTTCTTCTATTCTCTTTAAGAGTTTAGGTTCTACGTAAGGACCTTTCTTAACACTTCTCGACATACCCTTCTCCTTAATTTATCCTGGTAATAATAAGTTTGTTGGAGGCTTTCTTATGCTTCCTCGTCTTATAGCCCAAAGCAGGTTTACCCCAAGGAGTAACGGGCCCCGGCATACCGACGGGAGATTTGCCTTCGCCGCCGCCGTGCGGGTGATCGCAAGGATTCATTACCACGCCGCGGACGGTGGGTCTTATTCCCAGATATCTGGTCTTTCCCGCTTTGCCTACTCTTATTATCTCGTGTTCGAGATTGCCTACCTGACCTATCGTCGCCTTGCAGGTCGCAAGGATATATCTCATTTCGCCGCTGGGCATCTTGATGGTAACGTACTTGTCGCCGCGCGCCATTATCTGCGCGCTCATGCCAGCCGCTCTCGCTATCTGTCCGCCTTTGCCGGGCTGCATTTCTATATTGTGTACCATCGTACCTACGGGAATATCTTTAAGCTGCAACGCGTTGCCCGCCTTTATATCCGCCGTTTCGCCCGACATCACCGTATCGCCGACCTTTAAACCTACGGGAGCGAGAATATAAGTCTTCGCGCCGTCGGCGTAGTAAAGAAGTGCGATATTCGCGCTGCGGTTGGGATCGTATTCGATACTCTTTACCGTCGCGGGAACGCCGTCTTTACTTCTTTTAAAGTCTATTATGCGGTATTTTCTTCTGTTGCCGCCGCCGATATGGCGCACGGTTATCTTGCCCTGCGAGTTTCTGCCGCCGGACTTTCTCTGGTCTTCCAGAAGCGATCTTTCGGGCTTTTTAGCCGTTATTTCGTCGTACGCGCTGACCGTCATGAAACGGCGCGCCGCAGACGTGGGTTTGAATCTCTTAATAGCCATTTTTCTTTTCCTCCGGACCTAATCAGGACAACGAATCGAAGAAAGCAATAGACTTGCTGTCTTTTTTCAGTTTAACGGCAGCCTTTTTGTAATCGGGGGTATAACCTTGGTATTTACCCTGTCTTTTGAGTTTGCCGTGTACGTTGGCGGTGTTGACTTTTTCGACCTTGACGTCGAAAATTTCTTCTATAGCCAGTTTGATTTGCGTTTTGTTGGCGTTTTTCGCCACTACGAAATAATATTTCTTATCTTTTATTCCCGCGTAACTCTTTTCGGAAAGAAGCGGTTTTATGATTATATCGTGCGCAGTCATTATTCTCCGTAGACCTCCTCGATTTTTTCGACGGCTTTCCTGGAAATGACGATCTTGGCGTTTTTAACTACGTCGTAGGTGTTTATCTGCGCCACGTTGATAGTCGATACCGCGGCAAGATTCGCACTCGCCCTTATCACCGCTTCGTCGGAATTGTCCATCACGACAAGAACGCTCTTCGTCAGTCCGAAAGCCTTTAAGAAAGCGGCCATTTCCTTGGTCTTGGGCGCGGCTACCTTTATTTCGTCGATAAAGATAACTTCGTCCGACCTGATTTTTTCCGACAACGCGGAGAAAAGCGCCACTTCTTTCGCTTTATAGTTCATTTTTTTGGAGAAGTCTCTGGGCTTCGGCGCAAATACCACGCCGCCTTTTACCCATTGCGGGCTCCTGATAGAACCCTGACGGGCTCTGCCCGTGCCTTTCTGTCTCCAAGGCTTGATGCCGCCGCCCCTTACTTCGCTGCGGGTAAGCGTACTTTTTGTGCCTTGCCTTTCGTTCGCAAGTCTCGTTACGACCGCCTGATGGATAACCGATTCGTTATATTCCGCGCCGAACAAAACTTCGCTTAATTCGAGAGAGCCCACTTCGTTGGCTTTCATATCGTATAATTTAACACTTGGCATGATTTTTCTCCTTACGCTTTGACGCTGTTGCGAAGAGTAACTATCCCGTTGACGGGACCGGGAACCGCGCCTTTAACTAAAATCGCGTTTCTTTCCTTGTCTACTCTTACCACTTCGAGATTAAGGATCGTAACGTTTTCGTGTCCGTACTGACCCGCCATCTTCTTGCCTTTGAAAACTCTCGACGGCGAGCTGTTAGCTCCCATAGAACCGACTTCCCTGTGTACGGGACCGACGCCGTGAGTTTCTTTAAGCCTGTGATTGTTCCATCTCTTTATAACGCCGGTAAACCCGTGACCTTTGCTGACGCCGGAAACGTCTATTTTGTCGCCTTCCGCAAACGTATCGCAGGAAATTACCGTGCCTACCGCAAAACCTTCCGCCCCGTCGAGCCTGAACTCTTTAAGGACTTTGCAGGCGGAAACGCCCGCTTTTTTGAACTGTCCCGCTTCGGGTTTATTGAGTTTCTTTTCTTCTACCTGACAAAAACCTAATTTGACGGCGGAATATCCGTCCCTTTCGGCGGTTTTGACCTGCACCACGGGGCAGGGACCCGCTTCTATCACGGTTACGGGAATTACTTTGCCGTCTTTCGAGAAAAGTTGCGTCATGCCCAACTTTCTTCCAATGATTGCTTTATTCATAGATAAAGTTCACCTCCGTATTTATATATAATGTTTATAACTTTCCGACTTACAGTTTTATCTTGATATCCACGCCTGCGGGAAGGTGTATGCTGTCTAACAGTTTCACGTTGGGCGAATATATGTCGATAAGTCTTTTGTGCGTTCTTATCTCGAACTGTTCTCTCGAATCCTTATACTTATGGGGAGAACGGAGTATCGTTACCACTTCTTTTTCGGTGGGCAGCGGAATAGGTCCGCTTATTTTCGCGCCCGCTTTCTGCATGGTCTCGACGATCTTGCTCGCCGCACCGTCCAACATTTCCACGTCGTAGGACATAAGTTTGATCCTGATCTTCTGACTTGCCATTTTTGCTCCTTTTTTAACCTAACTTTTTATTTTGCTGTAAACTTTGCCGTGTGTGTCGCAAAATTAAAGATAAAAAATTCATTCGCCGATACTTAAATTTTTTTAAGTCGCTGCGAATGAACCTAATTTTCCGATATACGGTAGTTAGTCGCAGGAGTCGAAGCCCCCACACTTGTCAACGAAAATTATCTTTCAATCGCTTGAATTAAGTAACTTTTCGTCTCAACCCAAATTACACAGCCTACACATTATACCAACGGCAGGCAAGTTTGTCAAACGTTTTTAAAGGGTTTTTCAAATATTTTTTTGAAAAACCCCTTTTTCGTTTACGCTATACGCTTTTTTACTATCTGCGGTTTTGCCCCGCTCTCCACTACGTTTTCGTCCACTATGACCTTTTCTATATCCTTTTCGGAAGGCAGGTCGTACATGGTGTCTATCATAAGATTTTCGAGTATCGTGCGAAGTCCCCTTGCGCCGGTTTTCAGCGAAATGGCTTTCCGCGCCACCGCGCTCACCGCCCCGTCGGTTATTTCGAGTTCCACGTTGTCGAGTCCGATAAGACGCTTATACTGTTTGACCAGCGCGTTCTTCGGCTTGGTGAGAATATTGACGAGAGCGTTTTCGTCGAGAGCGTGAAGTCCCACGGTTATGGGCACTCTCCCCACGAATTCCGGTATCAGACCGTATTTTATAAGATCCTGCGGCGTTATCTCTTTTATGAAATCGAACTCGTCTTTCTTGCCGCTTTTTACCCCGCTGCCGAAACCCAAAGACGCGTTTTCCTTTCTCTTTGCCACTATGTCGGAAAGCCCGACGAACGCGCCGCCGCATATAAACAGGATATTAGTCGTATCTATCCTTAAACACTCCTGTTGCGGGTGCTTTCTGCCGCCCTGCGGCGGAACGTTGGCTACGGTGCTTTCTATTATCTTCAAAAGCGCCTGCTGTACGCCTTCGCCCGAAACGTCGCGGGTGATGGAAACGTTTTCCGATTTTCTCGCTATCTTATCTATTTCGTCTATATAGATTATGCCTTTCTGCGCCTTTTCCACGTCGTAATCGGCGTTCTGTATGAGTTTGAGAAGAATATTCTCCACGTCTTCCCCGACGTAGCCCGCTTCCGTAAGCGTAGTGGCGTCCGCCACCGCAAACGGCACGTCTAAAATCTTTGCAAGCGTTTTCGCAAGCAAAGTCTTTCCGCTGCCCGTAGGTCCTAAAAGCAGGATATTGCTCTTGTCGAGATCCACTTCCCCGTCGGCGGTTTCGGCGTTGATCCTTTTGTAGTGGTTATACACCGCCACAGACAATACCCTTTTCGCCTCTTCCTGACCGATTATATATTCGTCGAGTTTCTCCTTTATTTCCGCCGGTTTTAAAAGTCTCGCGGAAGGCTTTTCTTCCGTTTTCGCTTCGTCTTCCTTTATTATAGAAAGGCATACGTCCACGCACTCGTCGCATATATACAGACCGTTGGGTCCCGTTACGAGATGTTTTACCAAATCTTTGGGCTTTCCGCAGAACGCGCAGAAAACCTGATCTCCGTCTTTACTTATCTTCATTTATCTCCCGAAATTTACGGACGCTTTTCGAATATTTCGTCTATCAGTCCGTATTCTTTTGCTTCTTCCGCCGACAGATAATTGTCCCTGTCGGTGTCTTTTTCCACTACTTCGTAAGGCTTGCCGCTGTTTTTGGCAAGTATCGAATTAAGCCTTTGCTTGGTCTTTATTATGTGGTCGGCCTGTATCTTTATGTCGCTCGCCTGCCCCTGCGCGCCGCCCAAAGGCTGGTGTATCATTATTTCGCTGTTGGGAAGGGCGTACCTTTTACCCTTCGCGCCCGAAGAAAGTAAGAACGCACCCATAGACGCCGCAAGCCCTATACAAATGGTGCTTACGTCGCACTTTATATAGTTCATGGTGTCGTAGATGGCAAGCCCCGCCGTTACGCTCCCGCCCGGGCTGTTGATGTAAAGCGCGATATCCTTGTTCGGATCTTTGCCTTCAAGAAAAATAAGCTGCGCTACCACCGTGTCCGCCACGGCGTCGTTTATTTCACCCGTTAAGAATATTATCCTGTCTTCCAAAAGACGCGAATATATGTCGTAACTTCTTTCGCCCTTGCCCGTGTTTTCTATAACGTACGGCACCACCGTGTTCTTTATCTCCATTTCTCCCTCCGTAAAACTATTCTACGTCGTTCAAGTTCTTCAAAGTCTCGAAGAATTTCTTTATCACTATCTCGTTTCTTATGTAGTCGAGTTGCCTTGCATGCATATTCTTTTTAACGTCCGGCACGGGTTTATCCTGCGCTTTCGCCATTTCCGCAATCCTTTCTTCCACGTCTTCGTCAGTCGCTTCTATCTTCTCGTCTTCGATTATCTTGCCTATAACGAGTTGCGATTTGACGTTTTCTTGTGCCTGCGGCGCGAATTCCTTCCTGTAATCTTCCATGCTCTTGCCGATATATTTCAGATAGTCTTCGAGTTTAAGCCCCTGATAGGAAAGACGGTAACTCATCTCTTCTACCATGTGATCTATCTGGTGCTCTATCATGGCGTCGGGAATATCTATCTCCGCTCCGTCGGTTATCTTCTTTACCATTTCGTCTTCGAGTTCGCGCTCCGCTCTGTCGGCGTTCTGCTTTCCGAGTCTTTCTTTTACTTCCGCCCTGTAAGCGTCCACGCTTTCCGCGCCTACGGCGTCTTTCACGAACTCGTCGTTTATCTCGGGCAATTCCTTTTTCTTTATCTCGTGCAGTTTTATCGCGAACACCGCGTCTTTGCCTTTTAAGTTTTCGGCGTGATAGTCGTCGGGGAATTTGACGTTTATATCCTTTTCGTCGCCGATATTCATGCCGACGATCTGTTCTTCAAACCCCGGAATAAAGGTGTTGCTACCGATGGTAAGATTCTGCTTTTCCGCCGTGCCGCCGTCGAATTTCACGCCGTCGACGCTGCCGGAATAGTCTATCACCACCGAGTCGCCGTTTTCTACCGCCCTGTCCTTTACTTCCACCATGCGGGAATTGCGCTCTCTTAAACGCTCTATATCGTCCGCTACGTCTTTATCCGTAACATTATACTCTTTTTTCTTGAACTTTATACCCTTGTATTCGCCGAGTTTCACTTCGGGTTTCACGGGGATTATCACCGAAAGTTTAAGACCTTTTTCGTCGATCTTATCTATATCCACGTCGGGATTTGCGACGGGTTCTATCGTCGGTTCTTTGTCCAGCACTTCCCCGTAATACTTGGGAAACGCGCCGTTTATCGCTTCTTCGTAGAATATACCCGCGCCGTAAGTCGCTTCCAAAAGATGTTTGGGTACTTTCCCCTTTCTGAATCCCGGCAAAGAATATCTGCCTTTCGTCCTTTCGTAAGCCGAATTTATCGCGGCTTCCCATTCTTTTGCGGAAAGTTCGAGTTTTAATTTTACCGTGCTTTTTTCCGCTTTCTCAAAGGTGTATTTCATAAAACGCTCCTGCTACTGTTGAAATTCCTAAACATTTTATCACAACCTACAATAAAACGCAAGGTTTTAACGGTCTATCTTACCTATTTTTTATTTTACGGGCTTTCCTTTCGGCAAAAACGCCGAAATTTGTCTATTCTCCGCATTTTTCTTGCAAACTTTTTCGGGCTGTGTTAAAATACTCTTATGAAAAAACTTATCCTTAAAATCGTAGCGTTATTTTTAGCACTCGTTATTCCCGCGACGGTACTTACCGCCTGCGACCTTAAATCCGTCGTCGAAGGTTTTCTCGGCACGGGTGAAAACGCCAAACATACCCAGCACGTTTACGACGACGGCGTTATAACCGTATCCCCCACCTGCACGACCGACGGCGAAAAAACCTATAAGTGCAAAAAGTGCGAAAATACTTACACGGAAGTTATCCCCGCTTTGGGACACTCCGAATCGTTACGGGCGGAAGACGTTTCCCCCGAAAGTGGCATTTGCGAAGTCGGCGGAACTTATACGCTTATAACCTACTGTTCCGTTTGCGAAACGGAAATTTCCCGCGAAGAAAAAACCGTCGCACCGGGGGAGCACGCTTACGGCGAGTGGGAAATAACAAAAACGGCGACCCCGCAGGAAACGGGCGAAAGAAAGCGGACGTGTATTTTATGCGGCGAGATAGAGTCGGAAATCATACCTTCCGTATTCGAGGAACTGGACTGCGAGGATTATTACGCCTACAATTACCTTAAAACCGCGGAAAATTCCGCCAACATTCTTTACGCGTACGGAAAACTCGTAGACGCCGCGGAAAATATGCGGCAAACGACGTCTTTAAAAGGCGAAGGTCACAACGTAACGATAAGAGAATTCGAAACGGCGTACCACTCATATAAATGCGATTATCCGCAACATTTCTGGGTGGATAACAGATATAGTATGTCCTATTCGGGCAGTATAATGAATTCTTTCACGCTCACCTATCTCCTCGCAACGACCGACGAACGCGACCAGGCAAAAGCGCAGGTAGAAGCGAAAAAAGACGAGATATTAGACGGTATTCCGACTTACTGGGAAGACGTGCGGATAGAAACCGAGATACACGACAGGCTTATATTACATAATACCTACGACACGACTTATAACGCCCCGCACACGCACGATCTTTACGGTGCGCTGGTGAACGGGACTTCCGTCTGCGACGGATACGCAAAGGCGTTTCAATACCTGTTGTACTGCGTGGGGATACAGTGCTTTACCGTAAGCGGCGTTGCGACGTCGGACGGCGGGGCGGAAAATCACGCCTGGAACGTAGTGCGACTCAGCGGCGATTACTATTACGTAGACGTTACCTGGGACGATCCCACCTTCCGAGACGAAAGGAAAGATTATATCGGGCACGACTACCACAATATAACCACGGCGGAAATATCGGGAGATCACGAGCTCGGCAAAGTGATTAAAGGAGAACTTTTACAAGACGAAGAACAATACTTCCCCGTCCCCGATTGCACGGCGACGAAAGGAAATTATTTTAAGTTTTTCGGCTACACCGCGGAAAGCCTTACGACGGATAATTGCCGCACGGTATTCGTAAAAGAAAAGAATAACGGCGTTACAAAATATTTCGCAATCTATTTTACCTGCGGGAATATTACGGAAAGTGCCGTAGGAAATCTTATCAGCCGTCCGACTTTCGATATGATGCTGCGCGACGTTTTCGGAACTTCCCTGTTCGATACGCCGAGATGCAGTTATATCGTGGACAAAAACGGATATATAGTTACTTTCGTGATCACCTGAAAAATACGTAAATAAAAAAGCCCACGCTCCGCTATCCGGAGCGGGGGCTTTTATTCTGTTTTCTTTTAACTTTCTTTACCGTCGTTGATATAAAGTATTCCGAGACAGTCTTCACCGCAATGGCTGGTGACAGCGCCGCCGGCACGCGTAGCGTAGACCGTTTTGAATCCCCTTTCTTTTAACAGATCGACGGCGTATTTTACTATTTCGTCCGCCGCGGTCGTGTAGGTAACGAACGCCACCGAAAGGTCGGGGGTATCGAATTCTTCCAGTACGTCGGCGCAATAATTTTTTACGACGTGTTCGTATTTTCCCCTGTATTTTCTGCCCGATACCAGTTTACCGTTTTTAACGAGTATCTGCGGGCGTATCCTTAACAGGTTCGCGCCGAGAAAAGCAAGCACGCCGCACCTGCCGCCCTTATAGAGATAATCCACCCTTTTAAGTTCGAAACTCGCCTGCACGAAAGGCACTCTTTCAAGACACTTTTCGTACACTTCCCGCGGGGAAAGACCTTCGTTAGCAAGCCGCCTTCCGTAAATGCACAAAAGCGCGATACCCGTCGAAAGCGACTCCGTATCTATTACGAATACGTTTTTAAACCCGTTTGCCGCGCTTTTGGCGTTAAGACACGCCGACGACAGTTTTTCGGAAAGCGAAAAATGCACCACGGCGTCGTATTCTTTTAACAGCTCGCCGAAATGCTCTTTGTACTGCTCTTCGTTTACGGCGCAAGTTTTGGGAAGTTTTTTGGTTTCCGAAACGTATTTTATTATCTCTTCCCCCGTTATCTCGCCGTCGGGCGCGGAGCGTTCCCCCAGCGTTACGGTAAACGGCACGGTTTTTATGTCGTATTCCGACAATATCTCTTTGGTAAGATCGACGGTTGATTCCGCCGATATCGCTATTTTCATTTTCGATTTCTCCTGTAAATTTCTTTTCGCTCTACATTTTAATAGCCGTAATCGGAATAATCAACCTACTTTAGTGAGCCTTTTTTCTAAACTCCGTAAACTTCACGGTAGAGTCGTTTTTTGTCGATTCTACTCACGGTAGAATTGCGGATTTCCGCGTAAACGCTTGCGTAATGCGTAATATTATGTTAAAATATTACCGATATGGACAATCCGAATACCGATATAAAAAACAATTTCGCCGAGAACGTGGCGAAATTAA
>JAEEGH010003130.1_pt1 | contig 44024 bp, 34 predicted proteins | sample 9134181 | NCBI WGS metagenome assembly JAEEGH01 (sample SAMN16246544, study PRJNA631951) | gut metagenome | biome: gut microbiome; feature: rumen; material: DP-attached | host: Bos | place: Iran: Karaj | collected 2018-10 | reverse complement strand
AAGAAGTGCTCCATTCGGAACTCCTGTGCGGCATGGAAAGCCTGGACGGCTGGACCCATGACGGCATCGGCACGATTTCGCTCACGACGGACCGTGCCGTGGAAGGAACGCACAGCCTCCGGCTCGAAGCCCCGTCGATGCCCGAGAAAATGCTCGGCTGGGGCCTGGGCCGCGGCACCTGCCTGGCGGCCTTCGACCTGAAGGGCGCCGACTGGCGGCCCTACAACCGGCTGCGCTTCAGCATCTACCCCGAATGCGAAGGCGCCCGGACGGTCTATCTGAACCTCTATCTCGAAAACGACGGCGAAGTCAAGGTGCCCGACCGTTTCGGCCGCGAAGGCTACCACGAGATCAACCTCAAGAACAATCAGTGGAACGACTGCTATCTCGAGTTCACGGGGCTGGAACGCGACAAAGTGTCGTATCTCAAGTTCGCCATCGAGATCTTCGGCCGGGAACTGACCATGGGCGACACCCTGCGTTTCGACGTGGACAACGTCCTGCTCGAGACCATCGCGGATCCCGAACCGGTCAAGGGCTGGAAACCCGCCGACAACCGCATCATCTTCTCCACCACCGGCTATACCACCCAGATGGAGAAAACGGCCGTCATCACGGTCCCGGACGCCCGGAAGTTCAAAATCATCAACGACAAAACCGGCCGGACCGCCCTGCGCGGCAAGGTCAAGACCGTCAAGACGGCGCTCGGGGAATACCGGATCATCGATTTCTCCAAACTCCGGAAACCCGGCCGCTATGTCATCAAGGTCGGCAACGTGACCACCTGGCCGTTCTACATCGACGACAACGTCTGGGACGACAGCGCCTGGCGGCTGGTCAACTTTATGTTTGTGGAGCGCTGCGGCTATCCCGTACCCGGCCACCACGGCGAATGCCACGCCGACCTGCACGCCACCTACAAGGGGCAGGTCTATCCGCTCAACGGCGGCTGGCACGATGCGGGCGACATGTCCCAGCAGACCGTCCAGAGCGCCGAAATTTCCTATGCCTTCTTCCAGGCGGCGCAGCGTGCCCTTGAAAAAGGCAACACGGATCTCTACAACCGGCTGATGGAAGAGGGGCTCTGGGGCATGGACTATGTGCTCCGCTCCCGCCTCGGCGACGGCTACCGCGCCATGTCGTGGGGCACGAACCTCTGGACCGACGGCATCCTGGATACGGAAGACGACGCCGGCCGCCGCGAGATCCGCGTCCACAACGGCGCACTCGAGAATTTCCTCTTCGCCGGCATCGAAGCCTACACCTCGCAGATTCTTCCGGACGATCCGGAAATGGCGGGCAATCTGCTCAAGGTGGCCCGCGAAGACTACGATTACGCCCTGGCCCGCTTCAACGAAATGGGCTTCGCGGAACTTTCGGAAATGAACCGGGCCGGCGGCCATACGCGGATGACGTCCGAAAGCCAGTACCACGCCAATATGTCGTGGGCCGCCAGCATGCTCTACAAGGCGACCGGTGAAAAACGCTATGCCGACGACGCGGCCCGCTTCATCGAATACACGCTGCAATGCCAGCGCACCGAACCGGTGGGCGGCGGCCTGAGCGGCTTCTTCTACCGCGACCTCGACAAGAAGTCGACCGTGCACTACAACCACCAGTCGCGCAGCTACGCGTATATGGAAGCGCTCGAAGCGCTGATCACCACCCAGCCGGAGCACCCCGACAAGGCGCGGTGGATGGAAGCCGTCCGCCTCTACGGCAACTATATGAAAGACCTGATGGCCTACATCGAGCCCTACGGGATGATGCCCAGCGGTGTCTATCACAAGGACGAAGTGAAGGACAGCGCCAATTTCTACGCCTGGCAGGTCGGCATCCGCAGCGGCGCCGACGCCGATTACGCCGAGATGATGCGCAACGGCGTGCAGCTCGACGAAGAACACTATCTGCGGAAATTCCCGGTCTGGTTCAGCTTCAAGGGCAACACCGCCTGCAGCCTGTCCGACGGCAAGGCCGCGGCCATCTGCGCCCGGCTGCTCAACGACCGGACGCTCAAGCAGATTGCCGAAAAGCAGCTGGAATGGGTGGTAGGCTACAACCCGTTCGGCCAGTCGCTCATCTACGGGGAAGGCAGCAACTGGTGCCAGCTCTACAATGCGCTCCCGGGCGAAACCGTGGGCGAAATCCCCGTGGGCATGCAATCCTACTTCAACGAAGACCAGCCCTACTGGCCCCAGTTCAACACCGCCACCTACAAGGAGGTCTGGGGCGGAACGGCCGTCAAGTGGCTGATGCTCATCGCCGAGTTCTGACGCTATGGCCAACGGAAACACCCAGGGCCGCAACCTGGCCATCGATATGCTCCGGGCGCTGACGATGACGCTGATGATCTTCGTCAACGACTTCTGGAAAGTCCACGACGTGCCGCAATGGATGGAACACGCCAAACACGGCGTAGATTTCATGGGGCTGTCGGACTTCGTCTATCCGGCCTTCCTGTTCTGCGTTGGAATGTCGGTTCCCTACGCGATTGAAAACCGGTACCGCAAAGGCTACAGCGGGGAATCCACCATGGGACACATCCTGCTCCGGGTCCTCTCCCTGCTCATCATGGGCGCCTTCCTGGGCAATTCGGAAGCACGGCTTGCACCCGATTTCACCTTGTACCGCATCGGAACCTACTGGCTGGCCGCCGTGGCTTCGTTCTTCCTGATTTGGAACGCCTATCCGAAGAATCCCTCCCGCCGGCAGTCCATCCTCTTCACCTGCCTGAAAATCATCGGTGGTCTCTGCCTGCTTTTCCTGGCCGTAACCTACCGCAAGCCCGACGGCCGCGTCTTCGACACTTCGTTCAGCATTCTGGGCGGCATCGCCTGGACCTATCTCGTGGCGGCGGTCGTCTATTATTTCTGCCGCGACAAGCTGCGCAAGCTTGTGCCTGTCTGGGTGGCCGTGCTGGCCGTCTGCGTCCTGACCCAGCGGATGCGTCCGGAGATGGGAGGCGTGGCCATTCTCAACTTCCCGCGCCCCAATTTCCTGGAAGGAATGCTCCGCGTCCTGCATATCGGCAACGGCGGAGCCGTGTTCCTGGCGCTCAGCGGCCTGCTGGTCTCGGTCGTGACGGAGAAGATCGCCGGTCTGCCGCAGGGCAAACGGATCCTGATCGGACTGGGCACCGCACTGGCCGCCTTCCTGTTCGGTGTCTTTACGCGCCGGTTCTGGATTGCCGCCAAGCTGGGCCTCACGCTCCCCTGCTGCCTGTTTGTCTCGGCCATCGCCATCGCCGTCTATACGCTGCTCCGCTTCCTCAACAGCAAGGGCCTGAGCGGCTGGTTCGCCGTCATCCGGCCGGCCGGCACGGCGACGCTGAGCACCTATATGATTCCTTACGTCTTCTACGGCTTTGCCGACATCACGGGCATCGTGCTGCCCGACTGGCTGACCCACAGTCCGATGAATCTGGTCAATTGTTTCTGCTTTGCCCTGATCTGCATCGCCATCGTCGGAATCCTCCAAAAACTGCATATTAAACTGAAAGTATAACATGAAGTCTCCGCTTTCTTTCCTCTACAGCCTTGCCTTTGCCGCTCTGGCGGCCATCGTCCTGACGGGCAGCACACCGCCGCCCGCCATTACCGACATTCCCGTTTCCGACAAGATTTTCAGCATCTCCACCGGACCGGGGGCCGACGCTTCGGTCTCCATCGGCATCAGTTGGGCCTGTGACACGACTTTCAAACATACCTGTGTCCGGGTGACGGAAGCCTCCGATACCGGCTGGGCCGGGGCCCGCGATGTCGAGCCGTCGCAGCACGAGCGTTTCACGGCCTTCCAGGGCTTTTCCTCCAAGAAGGCCGACGGCAGCGATTTCGTGGAAGACGCCGTCTTCACCAAACTCGGCGCAACCCTGACGGATCTCAAGCCCGACACGGACTACAAGTATGTCATCGTGGAAAAGAAAGGGGACACGGCCATCGCGCGCAGTACCGAACACCGCTTCCGGACGGCCGGGGCGACGCACTGGTCGGCCTGCATCATCTCCGACTTCCACAGCTACCCGCCGATTCCCACCCGGCTCGAGGCCGCCATGGGCATGATCGACACCATGCAGCGTTTCGATCCGTCGATCGACTGGGTCTTCAGTCCCGGTGACGTGGTGGCCTGGGGCGGCAGCTATTCGTTCTGGCGCCGGATGTTCGAGGAAGACAATTTCAACGAATTCATCTGGGCCCGCGTCAACGGCAACCACGACAACTGGACCCGGAATTCGATGGTTTCCCACGACTTCCCTGCGGAAAATCCCTTCTTCCTCGGCACCTCCTATTATCCGCAGAACGGCTACGAGGGCCAGATGGGCGTCTGCTACCGTTTCCGCTACGGGAACACGCTCTTCCTGATGCTCAATACCGAGCGGATGAACAACGGACCGGAATTCGAGGCTGCGGAGAAGTGGCTGCGCAGCTCGGTGGCCTTCGAGCGGGGCGGCGCCAACCCGCCGACCTTCATCGTGGTCTGTATGCATTATGAATGGTTCTCCGGCACCAACGGCCGGAGCGTCCAGTATGCCCGCTGGCACCGGATCTTCGACGAACTGGGCGTTGACCTGGCCGTCGCCGGCAACAACCATGTCTACGTGCGCTCCCGCGCCCTGTACGACGACAAAGTCACCGACGGCTCCTACGGCACGGTCTATATCCAGACCACGTCTTCCGACAACGACCGCGGCCGCAAATTCGACGAGACCGATATGCAGAACGCCGACAAGATCGCTTGCCGCTGGACGGAAGGATCCTATTCCGTGAGCGCCATCCATATGGACGTGACGCCCGAACGGATCGCCCTCACGCTGATGGACCGCCACGGCAAGCTGATCGACAGCACGAAGGTGCCGGCCAAACCGCGCTCCGAAGCCCAGGACTACCCCGTGACCTGCGGCCCCTGGGTGACGGATATGAGCGAAGATGCCTTCACCGTCCTGTGGACGACCGCCATGCCCTGCCAGGGCTGGGTGGAACTGGCCAACGGACGCCGGGTCTATGAAGATTATGCCGGAAGAAAGCTTTTCGGCACGCTCCACACCGTCCGCGTCAAGGGCCTTTCGCGCGGGGCGGACTACCGGTACCGGATCGGCAACCGGGTGGTCGACCCGATCAACCCGCGGAGGCCGGCTTATGGCCGGGACATCTATTCCGGCGATTACACGGTCACGACCTTCGACCCCAACCGGAAGACCTGCCACTTCACCGTGATGAACGACGTCCATATGCGGCTCGACCACTACGAGGCCCTGCTCGATGACATCGACCTCGACAGCAATGATTTCCTGCTCCTCAACGGCGACATCATCTCGGCCGGCAACTGGACGGTCGACAGCCTGGTCAAATACGAAGTGAGTCCGCTGGGACCTTACGGCGCCAACCTGCCCGTCTTCTTCGCCCGCGGCAATCACGAAGGCCGCGGCAGCGGCGTCGCGCTGGTGGAAAAAATCTTCCCGAAGGCGGAATCCGCTCCGTACTACTACACCTTCCGCGAAGGCCCCGTGGCCTTCATCGTCCTGGATGCCGGCGAGACCGGCGTGGCCAACTCCCTCGCCCTGACCGGCGACCGAATCTACGAAGACTATCTGCGGGAGCAGATGGCCTGGGCCGAGAAAGCTATGCAGGAACCCGCATTCCGCAAGGCGCCCGTCAAGATCTGCATCCTGCACGCCCCTATGATCGATCCGGGCATCCCCGACGACTTCGTGCCGCATACCTGGATGAACCACAACTTCGTTCCCCTGCTCAACAAGGCGGGTATCGACCTGATGATCGGCGCGGACCTGCACCAGTACTTCTATCACCCGGCCGGAACGATGAACAATGCGTTCCCGATCCTGGTCAACGACAGCGAGTCGCGGCTCGACGTCCGGGTCGAGCGCGGCCACATCTATGTTACCATTTATGACGAGGCCGGCAACGTCGTCGTCCCGACCCGCGATATTCCCGTAAAATAAAACCCTATGAAACGAAGCGTTTTCCTGCTCCTGGCCCTGGCCGCCCTGCTGAGCGTCTCCGCCTGCGGGGAAAAGAAAGCCGAACCCGCCTACCCGCTCTTCTGGACCTGGCTCGACCTGCGTCCGAACACCGATTTCGAAGCCGTCTGCCAGAAACTGAATGATGTGGGCATCGACGGCATCCTGCTCAACGCCCCGACGCCCGACGACTATCGCCGCATCATGCCCACCGCCCACGCCCACGGCATCACGGTCTATGCCTGGATCTGGACCATGAACCTCGAACACGACCGGGGCAAGATCCTCCAGGAACACCCCGAATGGCTGAGCGTCAACCGGCTGGGCCGCAGCCTGGCCGATACGACTGCCTATGTGGACTACTACAAGTTCCTGTGCCCGGCCTTGCCCGAGGTGCGCGAATTCCTCAACGAGAAGATCCGCGCCTACTGCGAGGTCGAAGGACTCGACGGCATCGCCATCGACTACCACCGCTTCGTCGATGTCGTGCTCCCGACCACCCTGTGGCCCCGCTACGGCATCATCCAGGACCGGGAGTATCCCGAATGGGACTTTGGGTACCACCCGGAGATGATCCGGCTGTTCAAGGAAAAGTATGGCTATGACCCGCGGGAGCAGGAAGACCCGTCCCAGGATGTCCAGTGGCGGCAGTTCCGCTGCGACCAGATCACGGAAGTGGCCAATATGATGGCCGAGACGGTCCATTCCTACGGCAAGGTAATGGGCGCCTCCCCGTTCCCGACCCCGAAGATGTCTTCGCGCATGGTGCGCCAGGATTGGGGAAAATGGGATCTCGACGTCGTCTTCCCGATGGTCTACCACAATTTCTACACGATGGATCCTTCGTTCGCCTACGACTGCACGGCGGAAAATTACTACGACAAGAATCCCAAAACCCAGCTCTACTGCGGCATCATGTACAGCGATGACATCACCGACTGCATGGACGAAGCGTTCCGGGCCGGGGCCCAGGGCATCTCGATCTTCACGGTCGACGGCATCCGTACGCCGGAACAGGCGGCCCGGTTCAAAGCCTATACCGACAGCGTCCGCGCTGTCGTGGCGGCGAACGGCGGGCGGCTTCCGAAGGTCAAGGCGCCCGGTCGTGCCGACACCGACCCGTTCCACCATCCCGGCATCATGGCGCAGGTCGAGAAGCGGATGCAATACCTGATCGCCGGTTTCGACTGGAACCAGCGGCGCCGGAGGGGCGATCCTCCGGTCCAGGTCCCCGAATTCGCTCCGCTGTCGCTCGGCGACTATACGTTCGTGGGCAGCCGCGACATCACCCGGAACTACGAAGTCACCGACCAGGCCAGCGGCACGACCTTCCTGGTTACCTTCTATCTCTACGGCGATGTCATCTCCGGATGGGATGTCGTCAAGAAATTGCCCGAATAATCGTATCTTTGGGAAAAATTTCCCAAGATGCCCCGGACAGATATCGCTCAGATAGGCAAACAAGCCACGCTCGACCGTCTCTTTGACGGCAGCGGTTTCACCAATGAACACCCCCTTCCGGCCGCCGGCCGTGGAGCGGGGTGTTCCGCACATAAACTCATGCTCGAAGGCTGTGACTTCGACCTGGTCTACACGCCCCTCCGGCATTTGGGCTACAAAGCCGTGCTGAACGTGCTGGGCGAACTGTACGCCGCGTTGTACCAGCCCGACGCCCTCTCGGTCGTCCTCGGCCTGTCGAAACGCTTCTGCTACGAAGACGTCGCGGCCCTGTGGGAAGGCGTGCTCGCCGCCGTCCGCGAACACGGCGTAAAGCACCTGTCGCTGGAACTGAACCCTTCCATCAACGGCCTGGCCATCGGCCTGGCCGCCACCGGCGTCCAGCAGCGCAAGGTGCTGGACCGGCGGGCTGCCGCCAAGAGCCGGGACTTGCTCTGCCTGAGCGGTCACCTGGGCGCCGCCTATATGGGCCTCCACGTCCTGGAGCGCGAGAAGGTGGCTTTCACCGGAACCGGTGAACAGCCCGACCTCGCACCGTACAAGGCCGTCCTGGCCAGCTACCTGAGCCCGGAGATCAAAGCCGGTCTGCCGGCCCGCTTCATCGAAGCCGGCGTCCTTCCTTCCTGCGGCTATTTCCTGACGCGGGGCCTGGGCGAAGCCGTCATCCGGCTCACCCGCGACACGGGGCTGGGCGCCAAGGTTTACCTGGAGAAGATTCCCATCTCCTCCCAGACTTTCGCCATGGCCGAAGAGATCGATATGGACGTGGTGACGGCCGCCATGAACGGCGGCGACGACTACAAGTTCCTTTTCGTCATCCCCATCGACCAGCACGAAACCTTCCGCAAGGAATTCCACGACTTCGAGATCATCGGCCACCTCGCCCAACCCGACGTCGGTCCCGTCCTGGTCACCCCCGAGGGTGCCGAAATACCTATCCACGCTCAGGGATATTAAAATAGTGCTATCTTTGCGGCGACTATGAAAGAAAGCGAGAAAATCATCGCGGAGGTAACCGGCGCCGAGTACGGACAGGGGTTCGAGACGGTAGTGGAGCAGGAGTTCGTGCCCAAGGGGCTCGACGAGAACATCATCCGGCTCATCTCCGCCAAAAAGGAGGAACCGGCCTGGCTGCTGGAATTCCGCCTCAAGGCCTTCCGTCAGTGGCAGAAGATGACGCTGCCCCGGTGGGCCCACCTCGACATTCCGCCCATCGATTTCCAGGATATCATCTATTACGCCGCCCCGAAGAAGCCGGCGGAGCACAAATCGGGCAAACGCACCATCGATCCCGAGATCGAAAAGACCTTCGACAAACTCGGCATTCCCCTCAACGAACGGGAAGTCCTCGCCGGGCTGGCCGAAGGCTCGGGCACGGCGGTCGACGCCGTATTCGACAGCGTGTCCGTCAAGACCACGTTCAGCGAGACGCTCGCCGAAAAGGGGATTATCTTCTGCTCCTTCTCCGAGGCCGTGAAGAACTACCCCGACCTGGTCCGCAAATACCTGGCGACGGTCGTGCCCGCCGCCGACAACTTCTACAGCGCGCTCAACAGCGCCGTCTTCAGCGACGGTTCGTTCTGCTACATCCCCAAGGGCGTCCGCTGCCCGATGGAACTGTCGAGCTACTTCCGCATCAACGCACGCGGCACCGGCCAGTTCGAACGTACGCTCATTGTGGCCGACGAAGGCAGCTACGTAAGCTATCTGGAAGGCTGCACGGCTCCGCGCCGCGACGAATCCCAGCTTCACGCCGCGGTCGTCGAAATCGTCGTGGAAAAAGACGCCGAAGTGAAATATTCCACCGTCCAGAACTGGTACCCGGGCGACGCCCAGGGCCGGGGCGGCATCTATAATTTCGTGACCAAGCGCGGCCTGTGCAAAGGCAGCGGCAGCCGCCTGTTCTGGACCCAGGTCGAAACCGGCAGCGCCATCACCTGGAAGTATCCGAGCACGATCCTGCGCGGCGACAACTCCCTGTCGGAATTCTACAGCGTAGCCGTGACCAACAACTACCAGCAGGCCGACACCGGCACGAAGATGATCCACGTGGGCCGGAACACCACCAGCCGCATCGTGAGCAAAGGCATCTCCGCCGGCCGCAGCCAGAACAGCTACCGCGGCCTGGTGAAGATCCTGCCCGGCGCCGAAGGCGCCCGCAACCATTCGCAGTGCGACTCGCTGCTGCTGGGCGACAAGTGCGGCGCCCACACCTTCCCCGTCATCGAATCGGCCAACCGGAGCGCCACGGTCGAACACGAAGCCACCACCTCGAAAATCAGCGAAGACCAGCTCTTCTACTGCCGGCAGCGGGGCATTCCGGAAGAAGACGCGGTCGGCCTGATCGTGAACGGCTATGCCAAAGAAGTATTGAACAAGCTCCCGATGGAATTTGCCGTCGAAGCACAGAAACTGCTGCAAGTCTCCCTGGAGGGGAGCATCGGATGACCTTCAACTGGATCGATCTCGTCAGCTCGCTGCTCGGTCTGGCCTGCGTATTCCTCGCCGGCCGGGGCAGCAAATACAATTTCTGGGTGGGCTACCTCTACACGGCCGCCCTGTTCGTCCTGTTCTGGCAGAAGCACCTGGTCGCTTCGCTGCTGCTTCAGCCCATTTCATTGGGAATTAACATTTTAGGACATTATCGCTGGACCCATCCCAAGGAGGGCGAGGCCAGTTCCGAGAAGCAGGGCGAACTCAAGGTCACGATGCTTACCTGGCCGGAACGGATTCTCACGGTTGCCTGTGTCCTGGTGGTGGCCGCCCTCTGGGGCTGGCTGCTGGGCCGGCTGTTCCCCGCCGATCCGCACCCGTATCTGGATTCCTGCGTCACCATCCTGATCCTCGTGGCCCAGTTCCTCAGCGCCCAGAAGAAATGGGACTGCTGGGTGGCCTGGATCATCGTCAACATTACCCAATTGATCCTGCACCTGTCGGTGGGCAACATCTTCATGCCGATCGTCAGTGCGCTCTACCTGGTCAACGGCATCGTTTCGCTGGTGAACTGGCAAAAAATGTATAGGAGAAAAGCCTGATGAACACCCTGCTCAAAATAGAAAACCTCCACGCCCGCATCGGTGAGAAAGAGATTCTCCGGGGCATCGACCTGAGCGTCCGGCCCGGCGAAGTCCACGCCATCATGGGGCCCAACGGCTCGGGCAAGAGCACGCTGTCGGCCGTCCTGGCCGGCCGTGAAACCTTTGAAGTGACCGAAGGCACCGTCACCTATGACGGCCGCGACCTGCTCGCCCTCTCTCCCGAGGAACGCTCCTGGGCCGGCATCTTCCTGGGATTCCAGTATCCCGTGGAGATTCCCGGCGTGAGCAACGCCAACTTCATGAAAGCCGCCGTCAACGCCCAGCGGAAGCAGCGGGGCCTCGAACCGATCGGCGCTGCAGCCTTCCTCAAGCTGATGCGCGAGAAGATGGCCTATGTGGAAATGGACAGCAGCTTTTCGGGACGCGGCGTCAATGTCGGCTTCTCGGGCGGGGAAAAGAAACGCAACGAGATTTTCCAGATGGCGATGCTCGAACCGCGCCTGGCCATCCTCGACGAGACCGACTCCGGTCTCGACGTGGACGCCCTGCGCATCGTCGCCTCCGGCGTCAACCGGATGCGCCGCCCCGACAACGCCTTCCTGGTCATCACCCACTACCAGCGGCTCCTCGACTACATCGTTCCCGACGTGATCCACGTGCTCTACAAGGGCCGCATCATCAAGACCGCCGGCCGCGAACTGGCGCTCGAAATCGAAAAGAAGGGATATGACTGGCTCATCCATGGAAACGACTAGTCGGATCTTCCCCATCCGCGCGGAAGGCGCGGTCCAGGCTGATTTCCGGACGGACGGACGCTCGGCACTTGCGCTCGGCGAAGGCGCCGTGGCGGAATACCTGGTTCTCCAGAACGAGCCGGACAACGTGCAGCAGGAAGCGGATTTCGACATTCGCCTGGCCGCCGGCGCGACACTCGACCTGGTGTTCCTCTCGCTCCACGGCGGCGAGCTCCGCAACCGGATCCGCGTCTCGCTTGAGGGCGAAAAGGCCGTCTGCAATCTGGGTGGTCTGAGCGTGGCCGACGGTGAGGAACGGATGGACTATGACATCGTCCTGACCCATCAGGTACCGGGCTGCCGCAGCAACCAGCTGTTCAAAACCATCCTGAGCGACCGGAGCCAGGCCCGGTTCGACGGCCTGATCAAGGTCGTCCCCGACGCCCAGCAGACCGAAGCCTACCAGGCCAACCATAACCTGCTCTGCAGCGAAGAAGCCAAGGCCGAGACCAAGCCCCAGCTGGAAATCTATGCCGACGACGTCAAATGCAGCCACGGCGCCACGGTCGGCCGGCTCAATCCCGACGAACTTTTCTATCTCCGCTCCCGCGGCATTCCGTACGAAGAAGCGCAGTTGTTGCAGCAGCTGGCCTTTGTCGACGAGGTGCTGGCGCGCATTTCAGACCCGGAATTGCGCGAAAAAATGGCCGATTGGGTGGAAAAAAGGCTGCGCGGAGAAAAAATTGCCTGATTTTTTCATTTTCGGACGCAACATTTCGGCCTCCACTTGCATCTAATAAGTGGTTTAGGTTTTAGTATATTATCATCAGAAAAGGTGGCCCGTCGGGAGATCGGCCGCCTTTTTGTCTTATTTCGCCATCTTGCGGGTCAGGAGGGAGATGAGCCAGCCGATGAGGGCGACGCCGGCGATGATCAGGAGAATGTCGGCGGCCTGGACGACCACGGGATAGGCGTCCACCACGAAATTACCCGGCATTTTCACCAGCCCGAAACGCTGCTGCGCCCAGCAGATGATCAGGCCGATGGCGACGCCCGAGAAAATGCCCAGCAGCGAAATCAGCCAGCCTTCCCGCGTGAAGATCTGCCCGACGAGCGCATCGTCGGCGCCCATCGCACGGAGCGTGGCGATGTCGTCACGTTTTTCGATGATGAGCATCGACAGCGAACCATAGATGTTGAACGAGACGATCAGCATCACGAAGAGCAGGATCAGGTAGATGGCGATCTTCTCGTACTTGAGCAGTTTGTAAAGCGTCGTATTCTGCTGCTGCCGGTCACGGACCCGGAAATCGGGACCGAGCTTGTCCTGGACCTGCGACAGGAAGCTCCGCGGCGCCAGCCCGTGCCGGTTCAGCGCATCGGGCTTCAGATAAATTTCCACAGCCGAAACTTCGTCGTCATACTCCAGCAGCTCGCGCAGCGCGTCGAGCGGCATGATCAGGTATTTCTGGTCGAAATTCTGTTCCAGCGACACGATGCCGGCGGGATGCAGCCGCACCTGATGCAGCGAGCCCAGCGGATTGAGCAGGTCCACCTGCTGCGTCCGGCTGGGGAACCAGGCCAGAATGGGCTGGAGAAAAGCAGGGCGGGCACCGAGCTCCAAGGCGACGGTCCGGCCAAGGACCACTTGGTTCAAATCGCCGAAAGCCAGCGAGAATTCGCCTTCCACCACATAGTCGCGCAGGCCTGTCACCCGCTCGTAGAGCGAATCCACGCCCTTGGCGGTCACCACCTTGTTGCGCTCGCCGTACTGCACGAACACGCTCTCTTCCAGCACGCCGCAGGCCGCCGCCACGCGGGGGTCGTCGTGCAGGAAGGCCAAGCGGTCGTCGAGGGTGAACACCTTGCCGGTGGCCGGAGAGATCATCACGTCGGCCGTATGGGAATCGTTCAGGTCGCGGACGATCGAATCGAATCCGTTGTAGATCGACAGGATGACGACCAATGCGGCGCAGCCGACCGCGATGCCCGCGGCCGAAATGATCGAGATGATATTGATCACATTGTGCGACTTCTTCGCAAAGAGATAGCGCCAGGCGATGAACCGGGAGAGTCGCATCGGATCCGGGAATTACTGTTTCAGCAGCTCGTCGATATGCTCCACGTAGTCGAGCGAGTCGTCGAGATAGAAGACCAGCTCCGGCACGATGCGAAGCTGCTTGGATACCCTGCGTCCGAGTTCGCCGCGCAGGCGGGAGGTTTCGTTCTGGAGCTGTTCCATCACGTCCGTCGCCTTGGCGGAGGGGAAGATGCTGACGTAGACTTTGGCCAGGGCCAGGTCGGGCGTGATTTTCACGCCACTGACGGTCAGCATGGCGCCGTCATAGGCCGCCATGCCGCGCAGGCGGATGATCTCGGCCAGGTCCTTCTGGATCTGGCGCGCCACCTTCTGCTGTCTTGTGGTTTCCTTGTCCATTACGCGAAATTCAGGATATAGTAGTTCTTCTTGCCTTTCTGGACCAGGATGTACTTGCCGTCGAGCAGGTGGTCGGCCGTCAGCTGCAGGGCCGCGTCGGCGACCTTTTCCTTATTGATGCTCAGGCCGCCGCCCTGGACCATCTTGCGGCATTCGCCCTTGCTGGGGAAGACGTCCGTCCGGACGGCCAGCATTTCGACCAGGTCGCACGGGAGCGCGTCCTTGGGCAGCGCAAACTGCGGGACATTGTTGAACACGGAAAGGAACGTGCGCTCGTCGAGGGCCTTGAGCGCCTCTACGGTACCCTTGCCGAAGAGCATCTGCGAGGCGGCCACGGCGTTCTCGTATTCTTTCTGTCCGTGGACCATCACGGTCACTTCGCGGGCCAGGATCTTCTGGAGTTCGCGGCGCTCGGGCGCTTCGCGGTGGGCGGCGATGGCCGTCTCGATGGTCTCGCGGTCGAGCATCGTGAAGATCTTGATGTAGCGCTCGGCGTCCTCGTCGGAAACGTTGAGCCAGAACTGGTAGAATTCATAGGGCGAGGTGCGCTCGGCGTCGAGCCAGACGTTGCCTTTCTCGGTCTTGCCGAATTTGGTGCCGTCGGCTTTGCGGATGAGCGGGCAAGTGAGGGCGAAGGCTTCGCCGCCGTCGATGCGGCGGATGAGCTCGGTACCCGTGGTGATGTTGCCCCACTGGTCGCTGCCGCCCAGCTGCAGCACGCAGCCGCGGTTCTTCCAGAGCCAGTAGAAGTCGTAGCCCTGCATCAGCTGGTAGCTGAATTCTGTGAACGACATGCCTTCGCTGGAGTCGCGCGACAGGCGCTTCTTCACCGAGTCCTTGGCCATCATATAGTTCACCGTGATGTGCTTGCCGATATCGCGGATGAAGTTGATGAAGGTATAGTCCTTCATCCAGTCGTAGTTGTTCACCAGTTCCGCCTTGTTGGGGACGTCCGATTCGAAATCGAGGAAGCGGGCCAGCTGCGCCTTGAGGCAGGCCACGTTGTGGCGGAGCGTCTCTTCGTCGAGCAGGTTGCGTTCGGCCGATTTCATCGACGGGTCGCCGATCATGCCGGTCGCGCCGCCCACCAGGGCGAAAGGCTTGTGGCCGCAGTTCTGGAAATGCTTGAGGATCATCACGCTGACGAGATGACCGATATGCAGGGAGTCCGCGGTCGGGTCGATGCCTACATAGGCGGCCTGCGGGCCTTCCATCAGTTTTTCTTCCGTTCCGGGCATGATATCCTGGATCATGCCGCGCCATTCCAATTCCTTGACAAAATTCTTCATTTCCCTATCTTCTATCATCTTTGTGTTAACCCACGACCCAGACCATGACGTGATTGTCGAAAACCTCATAGCTGAGCTCGAACTCCATTTCCGTGCCGTCCTTGTGGGTGAAGGTGGCTTCGATTTCGCCTTCGTCGCGGGGATTGAAGCGTTCGACTTCGATCTGCTCGGCGAAATCCACGTCCGAGACCGACATCCGCTTGTAGATGGCTTCCTTGGCGCACCAGTAGATGGCCAGCTGGAGGTTCTTCTTGCGGTCGTCCAGGTCGTCGATTTCATCTTCGCTGAGGGCTTTCTTCTCCACGGCCGAGAAATCGCGGTCGAGGCTTTCGATGTCGATACCCAGGTCCTCGTCGGGATGCAGCAGGATGGCGACGAAGCGGCTGGTGTGGGAGATGCTGATCTCCATGGCCGTGTTCTGCAGATACGGCTTGCCGTTGTCGTGGTGGCCCAGGTACAGCTTTTCCGGGAAGATTTCGTTGAGCAGGGCCCGCGTCGCCAGTTTCTCCTTGCGGCGCGATTCGCTGCGCGTATACGAAAGCTCCTCCAGCTCGTTCTCGGGAACGGCTGTGTTCGCCATCAGTTCTTCTTCGGTTTCCGTGATCTCCCAGACATAGATCCGGGCGTCGTCATCGAGTTCTTTTTTCAGGTATAGTGCCATAGTGGTTTGGAAAAACACCACATGGCCGGAAGCCCGGATATTCGGCTCCCGTCGGTATTGTTCAGACTACTCGGAGGTTCCACAGTGGTGTCTTCGTTGGTTAATCTTGTTGAGATATCAGGATTCGAACCTGAACAAACAGAACCAAAATCTGTTGTGCTACCATTACACCATATCTCAGTGTCCTCGGGGCTCCGCCCCAAACCCCCTTCGCTAGCGATCTTAAGATTGCAAAGGTATTAATTATTTTTGATTATCGTTGCTTTTTGAAGAATTCTGTCATCAGGACGGAGGCTTCGGGGGCGAGGAGGCCGGAGGTGACTTCGGTGCGGGGGTGGAGGAGCGAGGGGGTGAAGAGGGTGTAGCCGCGCTTGGGGTCGGGGGCGGCGTAGACCAGGCGGCCGAGCTGGGCCCAGGCGAGGGCGGCGGCGCACATCGGGCAGGGTTCGACGGTTACATATAAAGTACAGTCGTTCAGGTATTTGCCGCCCAAATAATCGGCGGCCATGCCGATGAGCTGCATCTCGGCGTGGGCCGTCACGTCGGTCAGCCGTTCGGTGTAGTTGTGGGCACGGGCGATGATGCGGTCGCCGCACACGACCACGGCGCCGATGGGGACTTCCCCTTCGGCCGCGGCCGCGCGCGCTTCGCGCAGCGCTTCCCGCATACATTGTTCATCGGTCAGGATCCGGCTCGCTTTCATGGCTTTCTCCGCAAAGATACGGTTTTTTGGCCGCTAAGGAACGGATTTTGTGTATCTTTGCGGCTTTATGCGGCCTAAATACATCTTCCTCATCTGTTTGCTGCTGTGGAGCGCCCTGCCCGCGGCCGCCCAGTACGTGCTCAACGGAACGGCGCCCGCGAACACCCGCTGGAGCCGGATCCAGGGAGACCATTTCGACATCATCTACCCGACGGAGATCGATTCCCTGGCCCGGGAATATCTCTTCAGCTTCGAAAAGACCCGCAACGCCGATCTGGCCGGCCTGCACATCGACACGCCGCATATGCCCATCATCCTGCACCCCTACCAGATGAACAGCAACGGTATGGTGGTCTGGGCGCCGCGGCGGCTGGAACTTTATACCACGCCGATGGCCGATCCGCTCTATGCCCGCGACTGGGTCACCCAACTGGCCGTTCACGAGGGACGCCACATCGGGCAGATGGCACACTATACCAAGGGCATCTATGCCGTCCTCAACGTCCTCGCGGGCGAACAGGGCAGCGCTGTCGGCGTGGGACTCTATCCCACCAAAGTGCTGCTCGAAGGCGACGCCGTCCAGAACGAAACCGACCTGACCGGCGCCGGCCGCGGCCGCGATCCGGAATTCCTGAAATACTTCCGTGCCGCCTTTCTTGCCGGTGACTATCGGAACTGGTTCGCCTGGCGCTACGGTTCGTTCCGCTACTATACGCCCGGCAAGTATCCGCTGGGCTATATGCACGTCAGCACGATGCGTGACAATTCCGGGAACTATTACGCGGTCGGCGACATTATGGAAACGCAGGTCCACGACTGGTGGCGTTTCTTCAGCGTGTCACACCGCGCCTACCAGCGGGCCACCGGCCTGACCAGCCGCAAGAACTGGCGCGCCGCCGTCGCCCGCTACAACGAGATCTGGCGCTGGGAATACAATCTGCGAGCACCCTACACCGCCACGACAGAAATCCTGGCGGAACGGGATCCCGTCTATACGGAAACCTCCAACCCCGTGCGCCTGGGCGATGAGACCTACGCCACGATGTGGGGCATGCAGTACGAAAACCGGCTGGTCGCCATCGATTCGCTCGGCAACCGCCGCTACCGGCGTCCCCTCGCTCCCACGGCCAGCACGCTGGTCGCCGACAGCGACCACTCGCTGCTCTTCTCGGAAATCGTGCCCGACCCGCGCTGGGAACAGCGTTCCTGGTCGGTCATCCGCCGCTACGACGCCCGGACCAACCGCTACAAGACGCTGACGCACCATTCCCGCTACGCCAATCCCGTGCCCTCGGCCGGCCGCGATTCGATCCTTGCGGTGGAATATCCCGTCACGGGCGGTTCGGCCGTAGCCATCCTCAACCGCGACGGCGCATTGCTGGGACGGATTGAAGCCCCCGAACAAGGTCAGATTACCCACGTAGTCCAGCTGAAAGACGCTTTCTACGCTTCGGTCATCCAGCCGGAAGGCATCGGCCTGTGGCAATACGACGGCGACTGGAAACAGATGCTGGAGCCGCAGTCTCGCATGATCCGGGAACTGCGCGCCGCCGGCGACAGCGTCCTGTTCTTCGTCTCCGACCTCGACGGCCTGAGCAATCTCTATACGTTCGATCCCGCTTCCGGCAACCTTCAGCGTATCACCTCCGCCCAGTTCAGCGCCGAAAAACCGTCGCTCACGACGGACGGAACGCTCCTTTATGGTGACTACGACCATATGGGCTACCATCCTGTCGCCACCGCCTTCGACACGCTTCCCAGAAAAAAGGCCTCTTTCGATCAGCCTTACCTCAACGAATTGGCGGACCGGAACGCCGAACAAGCTGCCAATCACGTCGACCTGCTCTCCCCGGAAGAGGAAGTCCTGCTGCGCAGCCGCATCGATTCCCTGGAAAGCCGCCGATACAGCAAAATCCTGCACGGCATCCACATCCATTCCTGGGCGCCCGTCTACGCCAATGTCGACCGGCTGATGAACGACATCGGCGGTTTCGACCTGTCGAACTTCTCCAACTGGTACGAATACGTGGCCCCGGGCGCGACGCTCATCTCCCAGAATCATCTCGGCTCCCTGGTCTCCGTGCTGGGCTATTCCTATCACGATCATCACCACGGCGCCCACGGTTATTTCAGCTATTCCGGCCTCTATCCCAAATTCGACCTGGCCGTGGACTTCAACGGCCGCAGCCAGACCCACTCGGAATACCGGTACGACCCGGACAAAGGGCTCCTGATGCAGACCGACACCCTCGCCAAACCGGGCCTCAACCTCAACGCCGCCGTTTCCGTACCCCTCAACCTTTCGCGCGGCGGCTGGAACACCACGCTCACGCCCCGGTTCAATTATGTCCTGACCAACGACTCCTTCCGGTTGTTCGATCCCACCACGCAAAGCGACATTGACCAGCCCTACACACAATCGCTGATCGCGACGCTCCATTTCGACACCCGCCTGGGACGTCCCACCGCGCGCCTGACACCGCGACTGGGCTTCGGTTTCCAGCTGAGCGGTCAGATGCGGCTCGGTCCGAAGATCGAGAACAGCACCGCTTATGGGTTCAACTCCTGGTTCTATCTGCCCGGCTTCGGAAAAGAAGACGGCTTCAAACTTTCCTACGCCCGGCAGTTCCAGCCCTGGGGCTCGTACAAATACACGGCCGACTACAACCTGGTCAAGATGCCGTTCGGCTATCGGCGGGAACCCCTGATCAACTATCACCGCGGCACGCTGGAATATGCCCTTCCCATCTATGCGGGCGATATCGACGGCGGATTCTTCTTCTACCTCAAACGGTTCATGCTTGTCCCCTTCGTGGATTTCGCCATCGACAAGTGGCATATCAATCCCGTAAAGGATGGCTATAATCCACCCAGCTATCACGCAGAACTCGGTCCAAAACATTATTTCTCTTACGGCTCGGCCGTCATGATCACGACGCGCCTGTTCCGCATCGGTTCCGACCTGAAGTTCGGCGTTCGCGCCAGCTTCATGCCCGATAACGGAAGCCGTTTCCAATTCATCATGAGCACCGGCCTGTAAGACCATGGAAAACAACAACGCACGCAAACTCAACTGGTTCGACTGGTTCCTGATCGTGGGAACCACGGTCGTGAGCATCGCCTCGTCGCTGCTGGGCGAAGGCTGGGACACCCTCGGCTTCATCGTGGCCGTCACGGGCATCGTCAATCTGGTACTCTGCGCCAAGGGCAATATCTGGAACTATGCCTTCGGCATCGTTTACAATGCCATCTACGTGTACATCGCCTGGCACACGAAGCTCTACGCCGACTCGGCCATCTACCTGCTCTACTATCTGCCCATGCAGTTCGTGGGCTGGGCCCAGTGGAAGAAAAACCAGAACCAGGAGAGCGGCGCGGTGAACGCCAGGCACCTGACCGGCCGGATGGCGCTCACGCTGCTGGCCGTGGCCGCCGTGCTGATTCCGCTCTTCGCCTGGATCCTCGGCCTGCCCGCCATCGGCGACTCGCAGCCCTGGCTCGATTCGGTGACCACGGTCATCTCGATCCTGGCTATGTATATGATGGTCAAGGCTATTGCTGAGCAGTGGTACATTTGGATCGTGCTCGACGCCGTCCAGGTCGTCAAATGGCTGATCGCCACCGTCCGGGGCGAGGAACACGCGGCGCTGATGCTGGTGATGTTCGCCTTCTTCCTGGCGAACGCCGTCTACGGCCTCATTCAGTGGAATGGATTAGCGAAGCGAGCTTCGGACCAACCACGGCCGTAAGCTCTTCGAGGGAAGCCTCTTTGATGCGTTTCAAGCTCTTGAAGTGACGGAGCAGCTTCTGCTCGGTCACCTCGCCCACGCCCGGGATGGAGCGCAGTGCGCTGACCGTCTGCGCCTTGCTGCGGCGGTTGCGGTGGTGCGTGATGCCGAAGCGGTGTGCTTCGTCGCGGAGCTGCATCAGCAGCCGCAGCGATGAGGAATTCCGGTCGAGGAACAGCGGCAGCGGATCGCCCGGCACAATGACTTCCTCCATCCGCTTGGCCAGGCCCACCATAAAGATCTTGTCGGAGATGCCCAGTTCCAGGATGGCTTCCAGCGCGAAGCCCAGCTGGCCTTTGCCGCCGTCGATGACCACCAGTTGCGGCAGGTCTTCCCCTTCGGCCATCAGCCGCGAGTAGCGGCGGTTGACGACTTCTTTCATCGAGGCATAGTCGTTGGCGCCCACCACGGTCTTGATGTTGAAATGGCGATAGTCGCGCTTGCTCGGGAGGCCGTCCTTGAAGACGACGCACGAGGCCACAGGGTTCGTGCCCTGGATGTTGGAATTGTCGAAACACTCGATATGACGCGGCGGGACCGCCATGCCCAGGTCTTTCTGGAGCTGGGCGACGACCTTCTCGGACTTTTCGATGCGTTTGGGCAGGGTCTTTTCCTTCAACAGCTTGTAGGTCTCCATGTCGAGGATGCCGTGGCCCACGACTTTCTCCCGTTCGTGGTGGGCTTCCAGCAGGGCGAGGCGGTCCTTCCACTCCTGCGCTTCCTCGAAGCGCAGGTCGGCGGCCGCCGCCGTCATCTTCGCCCGGCACGAGGACATCAGCTGCCGCGTGCGACCGCTCAGCAGCGCCTGGATCTCTTCGATCTGGGCGTTGTACTCTTCCTCGGAGAACAGGCCCTCGCAGGGGCCGGCACATTTTTCCAGATGGTAGTTCAGGCAGCAGCGCACCTTGCCCGAGCTGATCTGCGCGGGCGTCAGCGGGTGGGCGCAAATGCGCAGCTTATAGAGGCTGCCCATCAAGTCGAGGAGCCGGTGCGCGTGCTGGACCGAGGCGTAGGGGCCGTAATAGCGCGACCCGTCGTTCACATAGCGGCGCGTGAGCATCACCCGCGGAAAGGGTTCGTTGCGGATGCAGATCCAGGGATAGGTCTTGTCGTCCTTGAGGAGGATGTTGTAGTGGGGCTGAAGCTGCTTGATGAGGTTGTTTTCGAGCAGGAGGGCGTCTTCTTCGGTTTCGACCACGGTGTACTGCAGCGAGTCGATGTGCTCCACGAGCGCCCGGGTCTTTCGGTCGAGCTGCTCGGGCGGCCGGAAATACTGCGAAACGCGGCGCTTGAGATCTTTCGCCTTGCCGACGTAAATCACGGTGCCGCTCGCATCCAAATAGCGGTAAACACCTGGATTGTGGGGGAGTTCAGCTATTTTCTCTCTGATATTCATCGAAAAATCGTACCTTTGTATTTCTAGCCGCTGAATTATGAAAAAGAAGACGACTACAAAGTTAATCAATAAATCGGATATCATGAAGATCATCCACATGCGGGGCCCCATCGGCTGGCTGCTCGCCTCGCTCGCCATGTGGATCTTCGGTTTCAATAAAGTCAACAAGGCCAACGACCGCTGCAAGCACTACAAAGGCGCCGAATTCTCCGAACACATCCTCAAGGAAGCCGGCATCAGCTACGACCTCAACCCCCAGCAGTTCGACTACATCCCGCAGGACGGTCCCTTCATCGTGGTGGCCAACCACCCCATCGGCTCGGCCGACGGCATGATTCTCAACGCCGTGATCGGCACCATGCGTACCGACTTCAAGATCATGGCCAATTTCCTGCTGTCGCTCATCCCCTCGCTCAAGGATTCCTTCTTCTCGGTCAATCCATTCACCGAAGGCGCGCTCTCCGGCCGCAGCAGCAGTCTGGCCGGCATCCGCCAGGCCATGGAGCACCTGGCCGCCGGAGGTTCCCTGGGCCTTTTCCCGGCCGGCGAAGTGTCCACATACCAGCGTCCCGACCGCAAGACCGCCCTGTCGCGCCATACCATCGAAGACGTTCCCTGGCCCGATTCCATCATCAAACTGATCCGCAACGCCAACGTCCCGGTCGTTCCCGTCTATTTTGAAGCGAAGAATTCGAAAGCGTTCCACTTCGTGGGCCGCATCCACCCGATGCTGCGCACGCTCAATCTCCCCAACGAGCTCTTCAACAAGAAAGGCCAGACCATCCCGATGCGGATCGGCCGGCCGATCATGCCCAACGAACTGGCGGAATACCCCGACATCGCCCAGCTCGGCGGCTATCTGCGCAGCCGCGTCTATGCGATGGAGGTGGAGTTCAACAATCCCAACGAGGAGCTCACCAAACCCCCGGAACTGGTCACGCCCATTTCCCTGCCCCGCGACAAGAAAGCGGTCGTCAAGGAGTTCGACAAGCTGCGCGCCGCCGGCAAGCAGTTGTTCGACGTGGCCGGCTACCAGTGCTTCCTGGCCGACGCCGCCGACATCCCCATCGCGATGATCGAGATCGGCCGCCGGCGCGAAGAGGCTTTCCGCGCCACGGGCGAAGGCAGCAACAATGCCATCGACGTCGACAAGTACGACGAGTATTACAAGCAGCTGATCCTTTGGGACGCGAAGCGCAAGCGCATCGCCGGCGGCTACCGGCTCGGCATCGGCAGCGAGATCTTTGAGAAATACGGCGGAGTGGAAGGGTTCTACACCAGTTCGCTGTTCACTTACTCCGACGAGTTTTCCGAGACGCTCCGCCAGACCATCGAACTCGGCCGCTCCTATGTGAGTCTGGAATACCAGAAAGAGGCCCTGCCGCTGATGTTCTTGCTCAAAGGTCTGATGCACAGTATAATGCGTTATCCGGAAGCCGTCTATTTCATCGGTCCGGTGAGCATCAGCAACACGTATCCGAAGTTCTATCAGAGTCTGATGGTCTATTATCTCGAGAACATGCACAACGCCATGCTCCCCGAGAATTCGGCCCAACCCACCACGCCTTTCGAGCCCGATTATCTGAAAGTCCGGCCCAAGGATCTGCTTCGCAAGAAGATGGATTCTTTCGAGAAGTTCGACCGGTTCCTGATGCGTCTTTCCGACAACGAATGGCGCATGCCCACGCTGGTGAAAAAGTATATGAAAGTCAGCGCCCGGATTCTCTGCTTCAACGTCGACCCCCTGTTCAACTACAGTCTCGACGCCCTGATCATCCTCCGCATCAAGGACTACCCCAAAGCCGAGATCCTCGCCATGACCAAAGACGTCACCAACCCCACCGAACGCGAAGCCATCCTCAATCGCTTCGGTTATTCCTTAAAGAATTAATGTTGCACTGCGAAGGGAAGCCCCTTCACGGAGTTTTTGCGGGAAGGCTGGTGCGGTAAGCCGTAGCGGATGTGAAGGGGCTTCCCTTCGCAGCAGGTATATCTTACGGGACGGGGTCGTAGCCGGAGCCGCCCCAGGGGGCGCAGCGGAGGATGCGCTTGATGGCGAGCCAGCTGCCGCGGAGAAGGCCGTGCTTGCGGAGGGCTTCCAGGGCGTAGTTCGAACAGGTGGGCGTGTAGCGGCACTGCCGGCCCATGTAGGGCGACAGCAAGATCTGATAGAGACGGATCAGCTTAACGGGCAACCAGATCGTCCAGGATCTGAGCGAGGCTTTTGTCGATTCTTTCATAATCCGCTACCTCCTTTCCGACATAATAAATGAAAATGTCATAACGCCGTTCGCCCAGCCGCGCGGCATTGAGCCGGAACGCTTCGCGAACGCGGCGTTTCAGCAGATTCCGCTTCACCGCGCGCTTGAAAAGACGCTTGGGAACGCTCACGCCGAAATCGCCTGTCCCCTCGACGGCTGCAAAATGCACCTTGAGCGGGTAGCGGAACGCGACCTGCCCGGTCTTCAGCAGCGCGAGGATCCGGCGTTCGTTCATCCTTTCGCCCGTCCGGCCTCCAGATAACTGTTCAGCGCTTCAGCGATGGAAGGCGCACCCGGCGCGGGGGCCTTGATGGCCACGGCGAGCCCGGCTTCTTCCGCCGCACGGGCCGTCGAAGGACCGTAAGTGGCGAAAGTCAGCGACTCCTGCTTGAACGCGGGATAACTTTCCTGCAGCGACTTCACGTCGGAAGGGCTGTAGAAGGCCACGATCTGATAGCCGTGCAGGTCGACATCGTGCAAGTCGTTGCTAACCGTGCGCACGAACACGGCGCTGCCGTGCTTGAGCTTCTCCTTCACGAAGAGCTTGTGCACATCGGGCTTCAGACTGTCGGTGCAGGCGATCAGGAAATTCTCGTTGCGGTGCTTGGCGCCGATGGCCTGGACCATCGAGGCGACCGTGCCCGATCCGAAGAAAATCTTGCGTTTGCGATACACGATGTACTTCTGCAGATACACGGCGATGGCCTCGCTCTGGCAGAAATACTTCATCGTTTCGGGAACCGCCACCCGCGTCTGCTCGCAGATGTGGAAGAAAGAGTCAATGGCCGTCCGGGAAGTAAAGACGATGGCCGTATAGTCGAGAATGGTCACCCGCTGAGCGACGAAATCCCGGACCGACACCCCTTCCACCCGGAAAAACGGATGAAAATCCACGGTCAGACCCCATTTGGCGATCAAATCGGTATAGGGGGAGGCGCCGGCAGGTTCCTTCTGCGAGATGAGAATGCGTTTAATTTCCATGCATCAAAATGTTAACTACCACACAAATCGGTAAGAGTTCAAGGCCGCAAAGATACAAAACCCAGAAAAAAACAGAAAATCCAGTTTGAGAATTCATCGAAATGCCCCGCCGCAGGTACAGCAGGAACGCCGCCACCGCCAGTACGGCCAGCCAGCCCTGCAACAGCCACTCGGGCGTGGCGGGCACGAGCCAGGCCAGCAGGACGGCAGGCATCGCGCAGAGCATCATCAGCAGCCCCAGCGCATAGCTCACGCGTTCCAGCGAACGGAATCCGGACGGCCGTCCGGTCAGCCAGCCCAGGATCAGATAGACCAGTTTGCGGAAAATCCACAGGCCGACGAGGGCGGCGAGCGTCCAGGCATAGCCCACGGCACTGACCTGGCAAAGGTCCAGCGCCAGGGCGTAGAACGGGATCAGAAGCATAAAGATGATGCGGACGGAATCGCAGACATAGCTGTTGCCGAGCATCTCCACCGTGCCGTGATAGCCGCGGCAGCAGGCGCCCGCACCCTGCAGGGCGGCCAGCAGCCGGCTGTACATCAACAGCACGGCCATTCCCACCGCCAGCAAAAAAGCCAGCACATAAGGATCGGGCATTCCGCTCATCAATTTCCCCGCTTGGCCTGATGGCCCATTTCTGTCAGAATCGATACCACTTTGTCGCGGACATCGCCCTGGATGAGGATTTCTCCGTCCTTGGCGGAGCCGCCGACCCCCAGCCGCGTCTTGAGCGCCTTGGACAGCGCTTCCAACGCTTCGTCATCGCCGTCGAAGCCGGACACCAGGGTCACCTGCTTGCCGGCCCGCCGGCGGCGGTCGATCGTCACCACCAGGCGCTGCTTCCGAAACCGGGCCGCAGGGGCCTCCGGCTGCGGTTCCGGGGGGAGCGTTGCGAGCTCGTCCCCGAATTTGTTTTTCAGCAGGTCTTTCCAGTCTTGTGGCATCGTCCTTGCAAAATTTTCGCAAAGTTAGTGATAAAACTTTTATCTTTGTTTTTTATACAAAACTTCACATATGGAAAGAAAGCAGTTCAACAAGATCAACCGTCTGATTTCGATTATCGTAGCAGTTCTTGCGTCAGCGGTTTATCTTGTCACCATAGAACCGACGGCAAGCTTCTGGGACTGCGGTGAATTCATCGCATCTTCCTACAAACTGGAAGTGGGTCACCCCCCGGGAAACCCCGTTTTCAACCTCTTCGCCCGCTTTTTCACCCTGTTCACGAGTGCTGAGCACGCGGCCGTGGCCGTCAACGCCATGAGCGCCGTCTGCTCGGGCCTGACCATCTTCTTCCTCTATCTGACCATCGTCCATTTCGGACGCCGGATCCTGGAAAAACGGGGCCGTTCCCTGACGAAAGCCGCCGCCGTCGGCATTTTTGGCGCGGGCATCGTGGGCGCTTTCGCCTTCTGCTTCTCCGACACCTTCTGGTTCTCGGCCGTCGAGGCGGAGGTGTACGCCATGTCCTCCCTGTTCACCGCCATCGTATTCTGGGCGGCCCTCAAATGGGAGGAGCAGGCCGACGAGCCCTATGCCAACCGCTGGCTCATTCTGATCTGCTTCCTGATGGGCCTGTCCGTCGGCGTCCACCTGCTCAACCTGCTGACGGTGCCGGCCATCGTGTTCCTGATCTATTATAAGAAGACCACGAAGCCCGTCACTTTCTGGCGTGCCTTCGGCGTCCTGGCCGCTTCGGGCGTGGTCCTGGGCATCATCCTGTTCGGAATCATTCCCTATCTGCCGCGCTTTGCCGCCGGCATCGACCGCCTGTTCGTCAACGGTTTCGGCGCCCGGTTCGACGTCGGAGCCGCCGTCTTCATGGTGGTGCTGCTCGTCGTCTGTTTCCTCTTGATGCTGCTGTTCCGCAAACGGGGAAAAGCCCTCGCCCACACCATCACGCTGATGTTCACGACCATCGTGATCGGCTATTCGGTCTTCACCCTCACCGTGATCCGCGCGAGCGCCGGTACGCCGACCAACGAATACCAGCCCGACAATCCCTACACGCTGATCCGCTACCTGGGCCGCGAACAGTACGGCGACAACCCCATCCTCTACGGCCAGGCCTACACCTCGCCCTATGAGATCAAGGCAACGCCCTATTGGACGCCGCTCGACGGCAAATACTACCGCGCCGACAACGTCGACGCCTCCTACCCCGCCGGCACGAAGATGCTCTTCCCCCGGATGTGGAACGGTTTCGACGCCAAATACAAGGAATTCTACAAAGCCTACACGACGCATCCCAAGACCCGCCGCGCCACCATCTACGGCAAGAACGTCAATTTCCAGATGCCCTCGATGGGCGACAACCTGCGGTTCTTCTTCGACTACCAGGTGAACTATATGTATGTGCGCTACTTTATGTGGAACTTCGTGGGCCGGCAGAACGACCTCCACGGCGACACTCCTGGTGACGTAACCAGCGGCAACTGGGAGAGCGGCATCAAGTTCATCGACAACGCCCGGCTGGGCGACCAGTCCGAAGGTCCCGACTACATCATTCACAACCGCGGGAAGAACCACTACTTCTTCCTCCCGCTGATCCTCGGTCTGATCGGCTTCTTCTTCCAGCTGCGCCACGATCCGCGCAACAGCTGGGTGACCGGTCTGCTCTTCCTGCTCACCGGCCTGGCCATCGTGGTCTACCTCAACCAGCCCCCCTTCCAAGTCCGTGAACGCGACTATGCCTATGCCGGCAGTTTCTATGTGTTCGCCATCTGGATCGGTCTGGGCGTGATGGCCCTCCAGGGATGGCTTGAAAAGCTGACCAAGAAGGAGGACGGAATGCCCGCCGCCGCGCTGGCCGTCGCCCTCGGCCTGGTGGTGCCCGTGCTGATGGGCTGCCAGAACTGGGACGACCACGACCGCAGCGGCCGCTACACCGCCCGCGACATGGCCTGGAACCACCTGATCGGCTGCGCCCCCAACTCCCTGCTGGTTACGCACGGCGACAACGATACCTTCCCGCTCTGGTATGCGCAGGAAGTGGAGGGCATCCGCACCGACGTGCGCATCGTCAACTCCTCGCTGCTCGGCACCGACTGGTACATCGACCAGATGAAATGCCGCTTCTACGAGTCCGACCCGCTGAACATCTCCATCCCGCGCAAGCAATACCTTTACGGGACCAACGACTATTGTCCGGTCATCGACGTGGTCGACCGGCCCATCCTGGCCTCCGAGGCCATCACGGTCTTCAAGGATGAACGCTATACCCGGGAAGGCCAGGACTTCATCCCCGGCCACAAACTGCTGATTCCCGTCAACCGGGAGAACGCCATTGCCGCCGGCCTCGTGCCCGAGGCTATGGAAGACAGCATCGTCGACTACATCTCGCTGGAGATCAGCGGCAGCAACATCACCAAGTTCGACCTGATCATGCTCGACATCCTGGCGAACTACGACTGGTCGCGGCCCATCTACTTCGTATCCCGCAACGAGACGAAACTGGGCCTCGAGCCCTGGCTGCAATTCGACGGTTTCGTGTATAAGCTGGTACCCTTCCTCAACGACTACGCCAACCGCGAAGCGACCGTCGACGCCGACGCCCTCTACGAGCGCATCATGCATGACTACCGCTTCGAATCGCTGGCCGACACCACCATCCACATCGACTACCAGAACCTGTTCACCTTCAGCGCCGTTGTTCCGCTCCGCGACATCTTCGCCACCGCCGCCACGGCCCTGTACGACCGGGGAGAGAAGGAAAAATGCGAGGAGGTACTCGACAAGTGCGTCGCTTCCCTGCCCGCCCGCAATTTCCCGTACAATGTGTCGGGATTCCGCAGCCTCAACGAGTGGGCCGTCCTGTCGATGGTCGAACTCTATTTCCAGATCGACAAACCTGAAAAGGCCCTCGCCGTCGGCAACCAGCTCGCAAAAGAAACGCTCCAGTCGATCCTCTACTACACCACGCCGATCGGCCCCGGAGAAGATGACATCATCTCCAAGAAACTGTCGGACGACGCCGCCTCGACCTTCCTCTACCTGATCAAGATCTACGACGGCTACGGCCAGAAGGACGCGGCCGATGCGCTGGAAAAAATGCTGAAAGGGGCGTAAGCCGCCTTATTTGACAATCTTGAATTCCTCGGTGACGACCTTCACCGAGGATTCTTTTTGTTTGGCCTTGGACAGCGACAGCGGCTGTCCGCCATCGAAGGCAATCACGAAGGCCGAAGAGAAACCGGCCTTGCGGACTTGGCTGACGGCCTGTTCAGCTTCGGCAAAGGTGCGGAAGAGGCCGGCGGCGTAAAGGGTCTTCCCGGAACGCTGCGGATGCATATACACCGGGCTGACGCCCTTGAGCTGCCGGATGGTGACCTTGGACGAAGATACGAAGAGCTGGATCTGGTACACCAGGCCGGCGGGCAGGTGATTGTTCTGGGCGAAAGCGCCTTCCTTGCCGACCCGGAATGTCTCGTCGAATTCTTCTTCCGGTTGGTCAAACGGGACGGCCGGCGTCTTGCCGGCCAGCCGTTTGACAAAGGTCGGAGCCTGACCGGACGCATTGACGGCCAAGCGGGTGAGCGTGGCGGCCTGTTCCGGGCTGACTTTTTCGAAAACGGGCGTCTCCTGCCGGAGAACGAAGATGTTCACGGCATCCTTGTCGCAATCCCGGTTGGAAACCAGCAGGCTATAGCGGCCGTCGGGCGTATCGCAGAAGAGCAGGTCGTCGCCCGGGGAGTTGAACGGAACGCCCATGTTCCGGACGGACCAGGCCTTCGCCTGCGGGTCCCAGTTGGCGACAAAAAGGTCGAAACCGCCCATGCCGGGAAGGCCGTCCGAGGCAAAATAGATGCGGCGGCCGTCGGGCGAGCGCATCGGAAAAACTTCATCGCCCGGGGAAACGGCTTCTTCGCCCAAGGTCGCGGGAACGGTCCAGAGGGTATCGTCGAGCGGCCGGGTAAGCACGACATTGCGGTCGCCGGTATCCGAAGGAAGCGAGAGAACCAGCTCCGTAGCCTCATCGGGATACCAGTTGCCGTCGGCGCCCCAGACGCCGCCGGTCAGCGGGCTGAGCCAGAGCTGGAAGTCCGCCCGCGGCACGCGCTGGACGGCGATGACGGCCGGCCGGGCGGCATAGGACGAAAGGGTCTTCACGTTTTCCGCCTCGATCTGGCGGCGCAGCGCGAGGCTGTCGCCGGCGGGACCGGAAGGGGTCTGTGCCTGCAGGGCGGCGGTCAACGACAACGCCCACGCCCACAAAAGAATCCGCTTCATGCGATTGATACCGTTTTTTCGACAACAAATTTAGGTAAATCCTTCTTATATCGGGAAAAAAGTGTAATTTTGCGGGCTACTTTCGAGCAAAAGCGTTTGAAATATTAATTCAAAAATAAACTGGTTTTATGCAAAGCAAAGGTGCCATCACACTCGTGGCAATTCTCATCGGCTTAGCCTGCCTGTTCCAGCTGTCGTTTACCGCGGCAACGGCCATCCAGGAAAGCAAAGCTGCCAAAGCGGCCGCCAAGGTCGTGGAAGAAGTGCAGCAGAGTCCTTCGTTTGCAGAGGTTTCGGAGTTTAACCGGGCTTTCTATCTCGACTCGGTGAACTCGGCTGCCAACAAGCAGTATCTCGATTCGATCGCAAACAAGAAGGTTTATTTCAATTACACCTACAAGAACGTCAAGGAGAAGGAACTCAACCTCGGTCTGGACCTCAAGGGCGGTATGAACATCGTCCTGCAGCTCGACCTGGCCGAACTCGTGCGTTCCTGCGCCCGTGAAAAGACCACGGAAGAATTCAACCAGGCCATGGCCCTCGCCGCCGAGCGCGCCGACCAGACCCACGAAGACTTCATCTCCCTCTTCGCCCAGGCTTGGGACGAAGTGGCTCCGGGCAAACGCCTTTCCTTCGATATCGACCTCGACAAGCTCAGCGGCGACGTGAAGAACAAGTCGCGGGCAACCAACGAGGAGATCATCTCCCTCCTCAAGGAAGAGGCCAAGAGCGCCATCGACAACTCCTACCAGGTCGTCGAGCGCCGTGTCAACCAGTTCGGTGTGGCGCAGCCCAACATCCAGAAGGTCGCCGGCACGGGCCGCATCCTCGTGGAGCTTCCGGGCGTGAAGGAGCCGGAGCGTGTCCGCAAACTCCTCCAGGGTACCGCCTCCCTCGAATTCTGGGAGACCTACACTTCCCAGGAACTCCAGCCGTATCTGCAGGAACTCAACGAGACTGTCCGTATGCAGCTCGAAGCCCTCGAAGGCACGGAGGCTGAAGAACAGCCCGCCGTCGAGCAGCCGAAGGCCGCTTCCGACACCAGCTCGCTCGAGGCCGAGCTCGCCGCTTCCGCCGACGAGACCAGCGACGCCAACCGCGAACTGCTGATGAAGGCCAATCCGCTCTTCAGCCGTCTGCAGCCGCTGGGTGGCAACTCCGCCCTGCTGGGTATCGCCCACTACCGCGACACCGCCCAGATCAATGCCTGGATCAATGCCAACCGCACCCTCTTCCCGGGCGACTTCGTGCCCGCCTGGAGCTTCAAGGCTTTCGACGGTGACGGCGTCCAGCCCGACACCTATTTCGAGCTCGTGGCCCTCAAGAGCCACGTCGGCAAGGGTCCCGCCCTCGACGGCAAATACATTTCCTCGGCCAACGTCAACTACAACCAGATGACCGGCGCTCCGGAAGTGAGCATGGCCATGAACAGCAAGGGTGCCATCGAATGGGAGAACATCACCGGTGAGAACGTCGGTCGCCAGATCGCCATCGTGATGGACGGTCAGGTCTATTCCTATCCGAACGTGCAGAACAAGATCAGCGGCGGCAACTCCTCGATCTCGGGCAACTTCACCCAGACCGATGCCGACGACCTTGCCAACGTGCTCAAGAGCGGTAAGCTCTCCACCCCCGCCCGCATCGTGCAGGAGCAGGTGGTCGGCCCGTCCCTGGGTAGCGAATCCATCCGCCACGGTCTGATCTCCTTCGTCATCGCCTTCATCCTGGTGCTGATCTATATGATCATCTTCTACCGCAAGGCCGGTGTGGCCGCTGACATCGCACTGCTCTGCAACGTGCTCTTCCTGTTCGGCGCCCTCGCTTCCTTCGGTACGGTGTTCACCCTCTCCGGTATCGCAGGTCTCGTGTTGACGATGGGTATGGCGGTCGACGCCAACGTGATCATCTACGAGCGTATCAAAGAGGAACTCAACGCCGGCAAGGCCCTCCGCCTGGCCATCAGCGACGGTTACAAGAACGCCTACTCGGCCATCCTCGACGGCCAGATCACCACGATCCTGACCGGTATCATCCTCTACCTCTTCGGCAGCGGTACGATCAAAGGCTTTGCCGCCGTGCTCGTGATCGGTATCATCACCTCGGTGTTCACCTCGATCTTCATCACCCGCCTCATTTTCGAGGCCCGTCTGAAACGCAACAAGGACATCACCTTCGCCTCCGAATGGTCGAGCCGTTTCCTCAAGAACACGCACATCGACTTCCTCGGCATGCGCAAGAAGACCTACCTCATCTCCGGTATCGTCTGCCTGATCTGCCTGGCCTTCATTTTCACCAAGGGCTTCTCCCTCGGCGTCGACTTCAGCGGCGGCCGTACCTACACCGTCCGTTTCGACCAGCCGGTCACCCCTGAGCAGGTGCGTGCCGCGCTCCTCGACGAGTTCCAGGAATCCTCCGAAGTCAAGCAGTTCGGTGGTACCTCGCAGATGCGCATCACCACCAAATACATGGTGAACGACAAGAGCGATGCGACCGACCGTCTCATCGAAGGCAAACTCTACAACGCTTTGAAGGGCTTTTACGCCAACCCGGTCACCCTCGAAGGTTTCACCTCCACGCTTGAGAACCCGAACGGTATCATCTCCAGCGACCGTGTGGACGCCTCCATTGCCAGCGAAGTGCGGCGTGACGCCGTCATCGCCGTGATCCTGGCCCTGATCGTGATCTTCGGTTACATCGCCTTCCGGTTCAAGAACTGGACCTGGGGTTTCGGCGGTGTGAGCTCGCTGATCCACAATTCGATCATCGTCATCGGCTTCTATTCGATCTTCAGCGGTGTACTTCCGTTCACCCTTGATGTCGACCAGACCTTCATTGCCGCGGTGCTGACCATCATCGGTTACTCGATCAACGACAACGTGGTGATCTTCGACCGTATCCGTGAATACCGCACGCTGTTCCCGAAACGGCCGCTTGAGCAGAACATCAACGAAGCCTTGAACGCTACGCTGTCGCGTACCATCAATACTTCGGTTTCGACCTTGCTCGTGTTGCTCGCCATCGCCTTCTTCGGCGGCGAAAGCATCCGCGGCTTCTCGGTCTCCCTGGCTCTCGGCGTCCTGGTCGGTACCTACGCCTCCATCTTCATCGGCACCCCGATCATGTACGACCTCAACCGTCGCAAGATCGCCAAAGCCGAAAAGGCTGCGAAGTAATCCAACCGAGATTAACAAAACGATTGAAGGTGACTCCCCGCGAGTCACCTTCTTTATTTTGTGTATACTTGGCTGAAGCATTATCGGAGATTGGCGTAAGCGGAGAAGGGATATACTTTGAAGACCATAGCCACCCTCGGCTTGAGAGGGAGGGGCCCGCCGCTGTGCGGTGGGAGGGCGAGCGCTTTAGCGCGAGGGTCTGAAAAGTATATCCCTTCGGAGCTGGAGCCTAATCTCCGATGCTTATACCCACTGGAAGATCGCGATGACGGCGATGGCAGCGGGGGCGAGGAAGCGGATGAGGAAGAGGAGGGTGTCGAGAAGCCAGACGGGAATCTTCAGGGCGCCGCTGTTCGTCAGTTCGTCGTGAATCACCGTGCGGCCGAGCTTCCAGCCGACGAAGACAACAGCGACCAGACCGCCGAGCAGCATCAGCACGTTGGCGGAGAGGAAGTCGAAGAGATCGAAGAAATTCCGTCCGAAGATTTTCCAGTCGGCCAGAACGCCCTGCGAAAGCGAGCAGAGACAGCCCAGAACCCAGAGGACGAACAACGTAAGCATAACGGCCCAAAAACGCTTCATCTTGAACTCCTCGATGCAGAATGCAGCGATAACCTCCAGGAGGGAGATCGACGAAGTCAGCGCCGCGAGCAGCAGGGCCACGAAGAAGAGAATGGCGATGAACCCACCCAGCGGCAACTGGCTGAAAATATGCGGCAGCGTGATGAAAACCAGCCCGGGTCCTTCGCCGGGGCTGATGCCGAAAGCGAATACGGCCGGCATAATGGCGCAGCCGGCGATCAGCGCGAACAGCGTATCGGCCGCAGCCGTTTTGGCGGAGATGGCCGTGATGTTCTCCTTCTTCGACACGTACGAGCCATAGGTGATGACCATTCCGCTACCCAGCGAAAGGGAGAAGAACGCCTGCCCAAGTGCGGCCAGATAGGTATTGGCTGTGACTTTCGACCAGTCGGGATGGAACAGATAGTCGATGCCGGCGCCGGCGCCCGGCAGCGTAAGGGAACGGATGGCGATGACGATGATGATCAGGAACAGGACCGGCATCATCACCTTCGAAAACTTTTCGATGCCGTTTTTGACGCCCAGAATGACGATCAGGCCCGACAGCAGCAGAAAAACCGTATGGCAGACCAACGGCCGCCAGGTCGAAGACGCGAAATCCGAGAATAGTGTGGAAAGGCCCGCGCTGTCGCCGGCCCGCGTGAAATCGAACCGGAAAGCCTTGAACAGATATTCAATGCCCCAGCCGCCAACCACGGAATAGAAAGAAAGGATCAGGAGACAGCACAGGACGGCCAGCGTGCCTGAAACATACCACAGGCTCCCGGGAGCCAGTTTCTTAAAAGCGCCGCGGGCATTGGCCTGGCTGCGGCGACCGATGATGAATTCGGACATCATGATTGGAACGCCGACCAGCAGCACGAATCCCAGATAGATCAGAATGAAGGCGGCGCCGCCGTTTTCACCCACCAGATAGGGAAATCGCCACAGATTGCCCAGCCCGACGGCCGATCCGGCCAGGGCTACCAGCACGCCGAACGAACTGCCGAAGGAATCCCGTTGGTGCTCGTGGGCCGCGTGCGGACTATTTGCGTCTTTCATACAGCAGGAAAGTATAGTCGAAACCGGATTCGTCGTCGTGATAGCGGATGCTGCGGAAAGTCTCCTGCCAGCGCTCCGGATCGATCGCGGGGAAGAACGCGTCAGCCGGCTCCACTTCGGCGTGGATGCGGGTCACGTAGACACGGTCGGCCCGGTCGATCATCTGCCGGTACATCATGCCGCCGCCGATGATGAAGATCTCGCCGTCGCCCGCGGCGGCTTCGAGCGCCGTTTCGGGCGAGGAATAGAATTCGGCGCCGGAGTTTTTATCAGCTTCGGTAAGCGGCTGGTCGGTGACCACGATGTTGCGGCGGCCGGGGAGGCAGCGCTCGTGGAACGAGCGCCAGGTCCCCAGGCCCATGATCATCGTGTGGCCCATCGTGGTGCGCTTGAAATACTGGAAGTCGGCACGGATGTGCCACGGAATCAGGCCGCGGTATCCGATGGCGTTGTTTTCGGCGGCTGCGCCGATCAGGCTGAGGGTGTCTTTCATGGCTGGATGCGTTTATACGGCCACGGGGGCCTTGATGGCCGGCCAGGGATCGTAGCCGGTCAGGGTGAAATCTTCGTAAACGAACTCGAACAGGTTTTTCCGGTCCGGATTGATGAGCATTTTCGGCAGCGGGCGCGGTTCACGCGACAACTGTAGGGCCACCTGCTCGTGGTGGTTGGAATAGATATGGACGTCGCCGAACGTATGCACGAAGTCGCCCGGCTGCAGGCCGCAGACCTGGGCAACCATCATCGTAAGCAGGGCGTAAGACGCGATGTTGAACGGCACACCCAGGAAGACGTCGGCACTGCGCTGGTAAAGCTGGCAGCTGAGACGGCCCTCGGCCACGTAGAACTGGAAAAGCGAATGGCAGGGCGGCAGAGCCATCCGGTCGACCTCGGCCGGGTTCCAGGCCGAAACAATGAGGCGGCGGGAGTCCGGGTTGCGCTTGATCTGTTCCACCACATTGGAAAGTTGGTCGATGGTCGTTCCGTCCGGAGCCGGCCACGACCGCCACTGGTGCCCGTATACGGGGCCCAGGTCGCCGTTTTCGTCGGCCCACTCATCCCAGATGCTCACGCCGTGGTCTTTGAGATACTTGATGTTGGTATCGCCGGCGATGAACCAGAGGAGTTCGTAGATGATGGATTTCAGGTGAACCTTTTTGGTGGTCAGCAGCGGAAAACCGTCCTGGAGGTTGAACCGCATCTGGTAGCCGAACAGGCTGGTGGTTCCGGTACCGGTCCGGTCGCCTTTGACCACGCCTTCCGCTTCGATATGTCGTAACAGGTCGAGATACTGCTTCATACCGACAAATTTAGTTTTTTTTTGCCGATTATCGGCAGGTCAGGGCATTTTTAGCAAGATGGGCAGGTGATCGGACAGGCCTCCGTGATAGCGGGGGCCGACATAGGCCCTCCGCGGCTTGTCGCCCAGCCAGGCCTCATCCCGTTCCAAAAGAAAACCGGGCGCAAAGATTTGCATCGCACCTGGCGCGGCAGGAGAAAGGAAGAAATGGTCGATGCGTTCCCATCGCCCGTGGTAACGCAAAGTCCCCGGTCTGGCCGGATCGCCGTCAAAAGGCGGCCGGACCAAGCCTGTTACCGCAGGATCCGTATCGTTGAAATCTCCCATCACGACAATCCGCCGCCCCGGATCCTCCCGAAGCAACGAATCCACCGCTCCCTGCAAAACTCCCAGCGCAGCCCCCCGCCTGCTGTCCGACGCCTTCGCGCCACCCCGCTTCGATGGCAGATGGACAACAAAGACGTGTAACAACGGTTCTTCCCCCACGCGCGGCAGAACCTTTTCAAGCCCGGCCGAGTCCGGGCTTGAAAGAACCTGCCGCTCCGCCAGGCCTACGCGCAGAACAACGTATAAAATATCTCGTGTCTTGACTCCCGGTATCCGAAGGGAGTCCACCGCGACGATTCGAAAGACATCTTTCCGGTAGAGCAACGCCACGTCGATGCCGCGTTCATCGGGAGATTCCCGATGGACGTAACCGTAGCCCAGTTCGTCGAGCATCGTCTTGCGGACCAGCTGCGAAACGACCATCCGGTTTTCCACTTCGGCCAGACCTACCAGCGCTGGCAGTTCACCCCACACATCTCCGGCCGCAACAATTGTCTGCGCAATCCTGTCGCGCTTCGATTCGAACCGCGACCAGGTCCAGCGCCGCTCGCCCACCGCCGTAAATTCATCGTCATTCTTCAAGGGATCGTCGAACGGATCGAAATAATTCTCGACGTTCCAGAACATCACCACCAAAGCCCCGAGGGCCGCTATCATCTCTCGCCACATCATGGTACAAAGATAATACGGCCGCCGGGCGAAAGCAAAAAAATCAGACGCTCAGGCTGCGGGTAAGTTCGACGAATTCTTCGACCGAGAGTTGTTCCGGCCGGGCGTCGAGATACGGGATGTAGGAGGGAAAACTCGCGGGGCCGGCGGGATAAAGGGCCGACAGGACGGGCTTGAGGGAGTTGCGGATGGTCTTGCGGCGTTGGTTGAAGGTGGTTTTTACCACTTTGCGGAACAAGGCCTCGTCGCAGTCGAGCGAAGACCGGTCGTTGCGCTTGAGGCGGATGACGGCGCTCTTGACTTTGGGCGGCGGGGCGAAACACCCTTCGCCGACCGTAAAGAGGTACTCGATATCGTACCAGGCCTGGAGCAAGACCGAAAGGATGCCGTAGGTTTTGGAACCGGGCGGCGCCGCCAGGCGCTCGGCCACTTCTTTCTGCACCATGCACACCACTTCGGGAACCTTCCCGCGAAAATCCAGGACCTTGAAGAAGATTTGCGAACTGATGTTATACGGGAAGTTGCCGATAACCGAGAAAGGGCCGGGGAAGATCCGGTCGAGATCCATTTTCAGGAAATCGGCCTCGTAGAGCGACGGCGCCAGCTTCGGATAATGCGCGAGCAGATAGCGGACCGATTCGGTATCGATTTCCACGACCTTCAAGGCGACGGCCGGGTCCTGCAGCAGGTACTGCGTCAGCACGCCGGTGCCCGGCCCGACCTCGAGGACGTCGACACGCCCCGCCGTCGGATCTGCGGGGCGCGTCAAGGCGTCGACGATGGCGCGGGCCACCGACTGGTCGGTCAAAAAATGTTGTCCGAGCGCCTTCTTGGGACGGACCGGCTGCATCAGCGGGCGATGAAGTATTTGTACATCCGGGCGATGCCCTGATGGAGCACATTGTGCGTACCCTCCGCATCGTGCGAACCGCTGCAGATGATCACGAAGCCGTATTTCTCCTCGGGATTGAAGAACATGGCGCTGCTCAGACCGTAAGCACCGCCCGTGTGGCCTACGAGCGTGATGCCGGGCACATAGTCGTCGGCCAGCCAGAGATTCAGGCCGTAGTGCTCCGGTTCGGAACGCGGCACCTGCATGTTGCGGGAGCTCTCTTCGGAGATGATCTTCACGCCGTCGGGCGTGGTTCCGTAATTCATATGCATCGTCATCACGCGGGCCAGGTCGAGGGCGGAGATCTTCATGCCGCCCGTGGGCGAGAAGATGAGGGCGTCGTGGCCCATGGTGTAATTGGCTACCTTCTCGCTGCGAGGCGCATAGGCCTCGTCGTAGTTGTCCACGAACTTGCCTTCCTTGGCATTCCAGTCATAGAGATGCGCGAAACGGCTCTTGTCGAGGGAATCCACGCAATAGCCGCCATAGACGCCCAGCGGACGGAGCACGTGGTTGACCACATACTGGTCGAAGCGCTCGCCCGACACGCGCTCGAGAATCGTACCGGCCATGTTGAGGTTCAGGTTGCAGTACTCATAGCCGCCGCTGCCCGGTTCATAGTCGTTGTAGCACTTGGCGTAGTCGGGATTGACGTCGGGGTTGATGATGTCGATGGTCGTCCAGTAGCCCAGGTCGTCATTGATGCTGGAGGTGTGCGAGAGCAGCATTTCCAGGGTAATGGGCGTATCGGGGAACTTGGGGTTGCGGACCTTGAAGCCGATCAGGTCGCTCACGTCGTCGGTCAGGGCAACCTTGCCCTGCTCGACCTGCTGCAGCAGGCTCGTAGCGGTAAACGACTTGGAGATGGAAGCGATGCGGAACATCGTGGCGTCGTCCACGGGCTCGCCGGTGGCGAGGTCCTTGACGCCGAAATTGTGGTTGTAGATGATTTTGTTGTCTTTCACCACGACGCAACTCACGCCGACAGCCTCGACTTCGGCAAGATATGCACCCATGTCTTTTTCAAATTCTTTTTCGGGGGAATTGCATCCCGAGAGGATCAGGGCGGCGGCCAGGCCGGCCAGCAGCAGACATTTTTTCATAATTATGGTTATTTTACAGGTTTTTCTCGCACGAATCCGGAAAGCTTTCCGACAATTTCTCCTACAAAGATAACATTCTGCATCGATTTTTTCGGTATTTTTGCCTGCGATGAAAGAGAAAAACCCTGCGCTGACGCCGATGCTCAAGCAATATTTTGACATCAAGGCGCAATACCCCGGAGCGATCCTGCTCTACCGGGTCGGCGATTTCTATGAGACCTATGGCGAGGACGCCGTCACGGCGAGCCGCGTGCTCGGTCTGGTACTGACCCGCAAGTCGTCGGGCAACGGCACTTTCATCGAAATGGCGGGTGTCCCCTACCACGCCATCGACAACTATCTTCCCCGCCTTGTGCAGGCCGGCCTCAAGGCGGCCATCTGCGACCAGCTCGAAGACCCGCGCCTGACCAAGAAACTCGTGAAGCGCGGCGTCACCGAACTGGTGACGCCCGGCGTGGCCTACCACGACAACCTGCTCGCGGCCGGCGAGAACAACTGGCTGGCCGCCTGCGCATTCGCCGGCAAGGAAGCCGGCCTGGCCCTGCTCGACATTTCGACTGGCACCTTCAAGGTGGCCCAGGGATCGAATGAATACGTGGATATGCTGCTGGGCTCGCTGACGCCCAAGGAAGTGCTCGTGGAAAAGTCGTTCGCCGACGGTTTCCGGCAGCGTTTCGGCACGCAGGCGTGCATCACGCCGCTCGATCCGTGGGCGTTCGTCCCGGAAGCGGCCTGGAAGAAAGTCTGCAGCCAGCTGGGCGTGTCCTCCCTTAAAGGCTATGGCGTAGAAAATCTTCCGCTGGGCGTAGCCGCCGCAGGCGCCGTCCTCTATTATCTGGAAATGACGCAACACACGGCGCTCGGCCACATCCGTTCGCTCGCCCGCCTCGACGAAGGGGCCTACGTGTGGATGGACCGCTTCACGCTCCGCAATCTGGAAGTGTTCGAGCCGCTGGCCGGCGACCAGGGGCGGTCGCTGCTCCAGGCCGTCAACCGCTGCTGCTCCCCGATGGGCACGCGGCGGCTGCGCGAATGGCTCGCCCTGCCGTTGAAAGACATTGCCGCGCTCAACGCGCGTTACGATACCATCGCCGCATTCCTGGCCGACGAATCGATGCGCACCGTCGTGCGCGACGAACTCTCCCAGGCCGGCGACCTGGAACGCATCGTGGCCAAAGCGGCCGCCGGGCGCATCCTGCCCCGGGAACTGCTGCAGCTGGCGCGGGCGCTGCGCAGCAGCGCCGCCATCCGCAGCGCCATCACCGTCCCCGGCCTGGAGGCCTGGTGCGAAGCGCTCGACGACTGCGCCACCCTGGCGGAACGGATCGAGCGCACCCTCCTGCCCGAAACGGCCGCGGCCCTGGGAAAAGGCGACGTCATCGCCGCCGGCGTGTCGGAAGAACTCGACACCCTCCGCCACACCCTCCACGGCGGCAAGCAGATCCTGCTCGACATCCAGCAGCGCGAGCGCGACGCCACCGGTATCGGCTCGCTGAAAATCGGCTACAACAACGTGTTCGGCTACTACCTCGAAGTACGCAACACCTTCAAGGACAAAGTGCCCGCCGACTGGATCCGCAAACAGACCCTCGTCGGCGCCGAGCGCTACATCACCGCCGAACTCAAACAATACGAAGAGACGATCCTGGGCGCCGAAGAGAAGATCCTTGGCCTGGAAACGCGGCTGTACGGCGAACTGGTCGAAGCCGTGCGGGCCGAAGTGCCCGCCATCCAGCGCAATGCCGTCACGCTCTCCCAACTCGACGTCCTGGCCGGCTTCGCCCTCCTGGCCAGCGACCTGGACTACTGCCGCCCCGTCCTGAACGACACGCTCACGCTCGACATCAAGCAGGGCCGGCACCCTGTCATCGAGCAGCTGATGCCCGAAGGAGAGAGCTACGTGGCGAATGACCTGCACCTCGACACCACGTCCCAGCAGATCATCATCCTCACCGGCCCGAACATGGCCGGCAAATCGGCCTTTCTGCGGCAGACGGCGCTGATCTGTCTACTCGCCCAAGCCGGGTGCTATGTGCCCGCAAAAAGCCTGAAAATGGGCATTGTCGACAAGATTTTCACCCGGGTCGGAGCCTCCGACAACATTTCGCGCGGAGAATCGACTTTCATGGTCGAAATGCTGGAAACCGCCACCATTCTCAACAACCTCTCCGACCGCTCGCTCGTGCTGCTCGACGAAATCGGCCGCGGCACCAGCACCTTCGACGGGATGTCGATCGCCTGGGCCATCGTGGAGCATCTTCACGACCGCTCGCGGGCCAAAACACTCTTCGCCACCCACTACCACGAACTCAACGACCTGGAAAGCCGGTACCCGCGGGTCCGCAATTTCCATATCTCCGTCAAGGAAGTCGACGGACGCGTCCTCTTCCTCCGGAAACTCTGCCCGGGCGGCGTCGCCCATAGCTTCGGTATCCACGTGGCCCGATTGGCCGGCATGCCTTCCGATGTGATCTACCGGGCGGAGAAAAAGCTACGCGCCCTGGAAGCCGCCGCGCCCGACCTCTCGGGCGAGCGGACCGCCGCCGCGCAGCCACAAAGCGTCCAACTCTCGCTCTATCAACTCGACGATCCGCTCCTGCTCGACATCAAGGAGGAGCTCACGAAACTCGATATCAATAAAATGTCTCCGCTCGACGCTTTCGACGCCCTGCGGGGCCTCAAGAAAAAAATCGGACTTTGATGGAAACCGACCGTTTCCGGAAACGGCTGTCCCTGCTGGGGGTGGCCGTGGGAATCTATTCGATCGTCACCGCCCTCTCGCTGGTCGACTGCCTGCAGGCGTCGGTCCAGGAAGGCTTTGCCGCGTATGGCGGCGACATCCTGTTCGTCGACCGCGAACCCTTCGAGCCCGATTTGAATGAAGACGGGGTTTTCCGCTGGTGGAACTACGCCGGAAGGCCGGCCGTCACCTGGCAGGAGTATCGCTATTTGTCGGAATCCTTTCCCGAGAGCGCCTTTCTGGCCTATGGGATTACAACCGTCGGAGTCGACGGCGCCTGGCCGCTGCTTGTCAATCATCCCCTGGCGGAAGGCCGCGGCCTCACCACCGGAGAATTGGCTGACGGTGCTGCCCGTTGTCTGGCAGGATCCGAAACGGAAGCCCGAAGCGGCGATATCCGATGGATCGACGGCGTACGTTACGAGGTGATTGGCGTATTTGAGAAAGCGGGTATGACTACCGTCAGCCCCGTCGATATTGACCACGTACTCCTGGTTCCCTATAAATCGATGAAAGGGCCAGTGCTGCGCAGCAGTATTGCCGTAGCCGAGGCGGATGCGAATGCCGTGCGCGAAAGAATGCGCAACTACAGGCGCCTTTCACCCCTGGATGAAGACAATTTCGCCATCAACCGGATGTCGTTCCTGCGGGATGAGATTGATGAAATATTCTCGCTTGTAGCGCGTCTGGGATGGCTGGTAGGCATCTTCTCCTTGCTCGCCGGCGGGATCGGGATGGCCAATATGCTCTATGTCGCCGTCGAAGAAAGAAAAGCCGAAATCGGCTTGCTCAGGGCTGTCGGCGCACGAAAGAGAGACATTTCCCGTCAGTTCCGCATCGAAGCGGCCGGGCAATCATTGCTTGGCGGATGCGCCGGCATTCTACTAGCAGTAATTACGACGGTTATCATCAACCTGTTCGTGGCGCAACTGAAACTCTCAATAACACCTACAGCGGCGCTTTCCGGAATAATAGCTTCCCTGATAATCGGACTCACCTTCGGCGCCGCGCCGGCAAAAGCGGCGGCCACGCTGAATCCGGTCGAAGCATTGCGGGCGGGAAATTAAAAAAACGAAGGGTGACCGTCAAGGGCCACCCTTTATTTTATACATACTGAATTAAGTCAGTTTAGAATCTTACACCGATTGTGAGCTGCGGGAATGCGAATGCGCGCAGATTGTGGTTGGAAGCATAGTACGGATCCTGACCGCCGACCTCCATGTGGAGGAGGGTGTACTGGTAGCACACAGGGGCCACTTCCGCACCAATGAACAGACCTTCCAGCAACGCGAATTCGATACCGAAGTTAATTCCACCGCCGAAACCGAGCGCCTGCGCACCACGGTTGGCGCGGTACAGGTCGACTTCTTCGTTTGCCATGTCAGGATAACCCTCACCGGCAGCGTAGTCGGTCGGAATGTACTGGCCGGTGTACGGGAAGAAGCTCTCGATGCGGGCCATCTTGAACTGTCCGAACACACCCAGGTACGGGAAAATGCGCTGGTTCTTGGTGTAGAAGTAGTACTCCGATCCCAGCTGGACCATCAGGCGGTTGGTCACGGCGCCCAGAATGGCTTTCTGTGCGTAGATTCCGCCGGGTTCAACCACTGCGTCGGCGATGCTCACGTCGAGGGTCCGGAAATTCAGACCGGCCATTTCGAACGATTCTCCTTCCTGGAAAGCCTTGGAGGGCTGCAGGTTGAGAATGTACGCACCGCTGAGGTTGAGGTTGATATGATCCGTGAGGAAGTACTTCACGCCCACCGAGTAGTTTTTCAACGTGTAGTTGAGGCTACCGCTGTTCGTGAGCAGGGTTGACAGATCACCGCTGATGTAGGCGTTGCCGAGACCATAGGTGACATCGAGCTGGTCGGAGTCGATGCCGATGCCCGTAGCCGTACCGTCTTCATCGGGAAGCATGTAGTAGAGTCCCGTGAAGTCATTGAAGTACTGGCCGGCGCCCACATTGAGGTTGAACTGCCACTGACCTGCCTTCGGTCCAAACACACACTCACAACCCTCCTGAGGTTGTGCCATAGCCGGCACAACCAACAGGATAGTCATGATAAGTATGCTTAATCTTTTCAACATAAGTTCCGTTTTAAAAACGATTTTTTGTTGGTTGACAGATTAATGGTTTGCTTAGTCGTTGACGGGGGTCACGATCGTAGCGTCGAGGGAGCCAATGTATTCGAGGATGGCCTCGAGGTTGGCCTCGGCACCGGCGAGACGGTCAGCCAGCTGAGCGAG